>Ga0058696_1000775_pt1 | contig 13358 bp, 11 predicted proteins | sample AgamicMgSfrz_FD_55077 | JGI IMG/M metagenome (GOLD analysis project Ga0058696, IMG submission 55077) | Agave microbial communities from Guanajuato, Mexico - Mg.Sf.rz | ecosystem: Host-associated > Plants > Phyllosphere > Phylloplane/Leaf | place: Guanajuato, Mexico | collected 2012-05-30 | reverse complement strand
TTTTTTTTAATTTCGGTAAAATTCATCCTTGATTTGCTGAAGCAGTGCTGGGTTTGTTAATACTTCATAGCCTGTTAATGCCATCGATTTAGCGCCGACAATCATCGCTTCTCTTGCTTGGTCTGTCATCGCAGCCTCTCTGAATTCATGTGTATGGCATGCATATGCTTCATTGCAGATTTTAATATATGGGTGAATAGCTGGCACCGCTTGGCTAACATTCCCCATATCAAGGGACCCAGACCCGTCTCTTTGCTCATAAATTTCCCCTGCAGGTATACCAAGTGAAATTAATTCCTTATTGAATGCTTCTGAGAGTGATTCNTTTGTTATCATATCATCATAGGAGAATTCATAGTTGGACACAGTTAATGTTGCACCAGTTTGCAAGGCAGCACCTTCNGCGCATTTTTTTACTTTTTCAACAAGCTCATTCACATACTCCCGTTTTGCGGCACGAACATAGAATTGGGCAACTGCATAATCAGGCACTACATTTGCTGCCTTGCCGCCTTCAGGTATAATGCCATGAATACGCGCATCTGAAGTAACNTGTTGGCGAAGTGCATTGATGCTGTTGAATGTCTGAAGTACAGCATCCAAGGCATTAATGCCCACATGTGGGCTCGCAGCTGCATGTGCAGCTTTCCCGAAGAATTCAAACTGAATTGCATCCATCGCTAGAGAAGACCCGCTTTTCATATTATTATCAAGAGGATGTACCATCATTGCTACATCCAGCTCAGCGAAAATATTTTCTTCCGCCATTGTAACCTTACCGCCCTTCGTTTCCTCTGCAGGCGTTCCGTAAACGATTACCTTGCCGCCAGTCTCAGCTAAAACTTTGCTGAGGCCAATACCTGCCGCAATTCCCATCGTGCCGATCAAATTGTGGCCGCATGCATGGCCAACTTCTGGCAAAGCATCATATTCGGACATAAAACCAATGACAGGTCCTTCCTTCCCGCTGTCAAAAACAGCGCGGAAAGCAGTCGGCAATCCGCAAAATTCTCTTTCTACTTTAAAGTCATGCTCTAATAATGTTTTTATTAATACGGCACTTGCCTTAAATTCCTCATGGCCAAGCTCAGGATTTTCGCCGATATAGATACTGATTTCTTCAAATGTTTTTTTATTTTGGTCAATTGCATCGATGATTGTTTGTTTCAAGTAAACCTTTCCCTTCTCCCTATTATTGATACTATCTTACCAAAATTTTTGGACATTAACATTATAAAATGATTAAAAATTATATTTTAAGCATATTTATACAAAAAAAGAACAGGCTGAATGCCTGTCCTTCACTAACTGCTAATATTTTTTCCATAGAAAATCTCATTCATTTCTACTGTGAGCTTTTCCGTTATGTCAGCCTGCTCTTTTTCACTGAGTTCATCTGCAGTGTATCCAAATAAGTAATTGTTTAAATCAAACTGCTTCAACTTACATTTTGTATGAAAAATATTCTCTTGATAAATATTGACGTCAATCATATCAAACGTTTTTTTCATTTCGTCGGGAATATAATTTTGAATTGAGTTGATGTCATGATCAATGAACAATTTATGCCCATGAATATCACGGGTGAAACCTCTTACTCGATAATCAATGATCATGATATCTGTATCAAATGAATGAATCAAATAGTTGAGTGCCTTCAATGGAGAAATTTCTCCGCATGTGGAAACATCGATATCAGCGCGGAATGTGCTTATTCCTTCATCGGGATGGTATTCTGGATAAGTATGGACAGTAATATGGCTTTTATCAAGATGCATCACAACTGAACCAGGCAGCGGACCTGGCGATTCTTCGAAAACATCTTTAGGAGCTTCAGCAACTGGTCCTTCTGAAACTAATAACGTGACACTTGCTCCTTGCGGTTCATAATCCTGCTTCGCGACATTAAGTACATGTGCTCCAATAATATCCGAGACATTTTTTAAGATACTAGTTAATCTATCTGCGTTATACTGTTCATCTATGTATTGCAGATAGCTTTCTCGTTCTTCTTTTGTTCTCGTATAGCAAATATCATACATATTAAAGCTNAGCGATTTTGTCAGATTATTAAATCCATGAAGTTCNATACGCTGTTCAGGTGTTAAGCTCATGATTGTATTCCCCCTATTTCTGCTTTGCTGTTCTCTCAAATAGTTTTATGTTACCCCTAACTAATTGAAAATAACCACAAGCAGAAATAGAACGAATTATAGAAGCTCTAAATAATAAAGTCACAAAAAGATCAAAACATACTTAGCGAATATTTCTTTGCTAAAATTTCGAGTAGTTTAACACCGGCAACACTATTGCCTTTGTCGTCAAGTGCAGGTCCCGAAATTCCGATTCCGAATCGATTAGGTACAGCACCTAATATTCCGCCGGAAACACCGCTTTTTGCTGGGATACCGACACGTACGGCAAACTCGCCAGACGCATTATACATTCCGCAGGTCACCATAAATGTTTTACAAATCCGTGCGACATGTGCAGGCATTATCCGATTATTTGTCACTGGCTCGACACCATCCATTGCAAAAATAATCCCTATTCTTGCAAGATCGAGGCAATTTACTTCAATAGCACATTGCTTCGTGTAAAGGTCCAGCAGTTCTTCCACATCTTCATTAATAATGCCATGTTGAGTCATGAAATGACATAGTGCTCTGTTCAGGTGAGAAGTTTCAAATTCAGAGCGGGCAACTTCTTCCGAATAGCTGATTTCATCATTGCCTGCCAATTTTTTCACAAAATCTAAAATCCGGGATAAACGCTCCTCGACAGAATCTCCTTTTATCATACTTGTTACAGCCAGTGCTCCTGCATTAATCATTGGGTTTAGCGGTTTAGACGGGTTACTCATTTCCAATTTAACGATAGAATTGAAGGGATCTCCTGTCGGTTCATAGCCAACCTTTTGAAAAACTGTGTCCTCTCCAGATTCCATCAATGCAAGTGCTAATGTAAGTACCTTTGAAATGCTTTGCAAAGTGATTTTTTCTTTTATACAGCCCGCTGAGTAACAAGTACCATTCGGATAATAAACGGCAATGGATAAGTCATCAGCATTTGCTCTGCTCAATGCAGGTATATAATCAGCCACTTTTCCATCTTTCGTATAAACTTTTGCTTCCTCTAGAACTGCTTTCAATTCATCTACTGTTTTACATGGCATAATTCATCACCAACTTCTTTTATTTCGTTTCCTTATTTATTTCCTTAACACCAGGAAATAAACTTCAAAAGCCTGTCTTTATACTAGCGGCCTTCTATATACTTATACTATACAAAATGAGCGGAAACAATCGCCAAGTTTGGTTATTTTTATACCAAAAAGGACTTGATCTCTTAATCAAGTCCCTTCTGCTTTATCAATCAATCTGTGCAAACAGCATTTTTTCAATATCATGCTTTGCCAACGGCTTGCTATAATAAAAGCCTTGCCCCAGCACACAATTATTTTTCTTTAAAAATTCAAGCTGTTCCTGTTCTTCAATTCCTTCTGCAATAACAGAGAAATTCATATTATGTCCCATATCAATAATTGCCTTCACCAACGAGCCTTTATGAATTGGATCGGTAATATCGTCGACAAATGTTTTATCAATTTTTATCGTATCAATCGGCAAATACTTCAAATAGCTTAAGGAAGAATAGCCTTTACCAAAGTCATCAATAGATATATTGAAACCCAAATCTTTCAGCTTATGCAGAATATTTAACGATAAATCAATATTTTGCAAGGTGCTTTCTGTTATTTCTAATTCAAACATTTTTGTGTTCAAGCCGTACTCTTGTACAAAATCGCCAATCAGCTCTGCAAAATCTTGACAATGAAATTGACGTGCCGAAATATTAATTGACATTTTAATATCATTTAGGCCTCGTTTATTCCATTCCATCATCTGACTGGATGCTTCTTTTATAACCCAATCTCCAATTGGAATAATCAAGTTTGTTTCTTCTGCTATTGGAATAAATTCTGCTGGAGAAATAAAACCAAATTGCGGATGCTTCCAGCGCAATAATGCTTCTACTCCGAAAATCTCTCCAGTAACAATATTATATTGAGGCTGATAAAACAAAGAAAGTTCATTCAGCTTAATCGCTTTTCTTAATGCCATTTCCAGCACCATTTTTCTTGTACTGCTTTCTTCTAATGTGTGTGAATAGAATTGATAATTGTTTTTACCATTATCCTTCGCTAAATACATGGCAGCATCTGCGTTCTTAATTAATGTTTCCTGATCCTTTCCATCAGTAGGAAAATGACTGATGCCTATGCTCGGTGTAACAAAAAACTCTTCCATCTTAATGAAAATCGGCTGAGTGAAGGCATCTAAAATATGTTTCGCTTTGCTTTTCACTTCGTGTAAGTCTGCATTTTCAAGAATTATCACAAATTCATCGCCTCCAAGCCTTGCGACGAAATCCCGTACTTCAAGGGCTGATTTCAAGCGATTAGCCACCTTCTTCAAGATAATATCACCTGTTGAATGTCCTCGTGTATCGTTAATCCGCTTAAATTGATCTAGATCCAAAAACAGCACATACAAGCTCTCCACCACAGGAGAGTGGATACGTTCATGTAAATAGACCAGACAGCTATTCCTATTAGGTAAGTCAGTTAATGTATCATTATAGGCCAGATGTTTAATCAAGTCATCGGATTTTTTTCGTTCTGTAATGTCTCGGCCAACGACAAGTACCGCATGTCTCCCTGCAAACAGGATTGGACTGCAGGATAACTCTACATCAATGGTTTTTTGCTGCAATGTTTTAACTTGCACTTCTACTCTCAAATTCTTTGCACCATTAATGGAAAACTCGTGATCAATCTTTTCATAGTCTTCTGTAGACAACAACTCATACACTGTGTTGCCAACAAGGTCTAAAGGATTACCAGCACCGATAATCTTGCTGCCTGCATAGTTGATATAAAGCATTTCATAATTGCTGACAACCGCAATTATGTCAGGTGACATTTCCACAAGTGTACTAAAACGGTCCTCATTTTCTTTACTTTCTGTAATATCAAAAAAAATACTAGTGAATTCTATCATTTTCCCGTTCCTGTCAAATAAGGGAATACCTTTGTCTTTAATCCAGCGAATCTGGCCATCTGGTCTTAAGATTCGGTAAATGCTCGTAACTTCTTTTTCTGTTTTTAGTGCTTCTAGCCTTTCTGTTATCACATGGTGGTCGTCTTCATGTACTGCTTCTTTCCATAAATCATTGTTATTATAGAAATCTGTTGTTGATCGGCCATAAATTCTTTCCATACCAGAAGTGATCAACAGTGTTCCTGTCTTATAATCATGAAACCAAACCGCCATATCCATTGTCTCAAAAATAGTTTGGAGTTTTGTACTGCTGCTCTTCAGTTCCAATATGAGAGCTGTAATGTTCTTTAACAGCACCATTAATGAAAATATGGAAACAACACTGAAAAGAAGATGAAGAAAAATGAATACGATATGATTTAGAAAATCATAAAAGATATTAACAAGCATTGATAGAACAACACATAAACAAAGGGTAATGATCCATTTCGTTTGACTGTTTTTATAGATCATTGTTGCTCTCTCCAATCATCTCATGTATCCCCTTATCCGGAGATAAACAGGTTTTTATACCCTATTTACTTTCTTATATCGGTTCAAACAAGCCTTTTGTTGAGAGTTATTCCCTATGATTATCATAAAAAAACAGGAAGGATAATCTTCCTGTCCGGTTGTCGATAAAAGGAAAGGAGAAGCCCTTCTCGTTGGTGGGAAAAGCGGCTCGGCCCCAGCCACGAAAAGCGTCTTCAGGATGGAAATCTTAAAAAAAATAAGACTATAGGCAAACTTAAAATACTTTGAGTTTACCTACAGTCTCACTGAACGGATATCTATTTGATAAATAAATTAATGAAGTGCTGCTAAAATAACCCCTATTGTAATTAACCCAATACCTACACCGTTTATAACGCTTATTTTCTCCCCTAAGAAAATGATAGCGATAAGTGCTGCTAGAACAACACTCAGCTTATCTATCGGTGCAACTTGTGTAACCTTCCCTGTTTTTAATGCTAGAAAATAGAACAACCATGAGGTAGCGCCAGCAATACCACTCAACACAATAAACAAGAAATTCTTTTTATCAGATATAATGCTGGGGATTTTACTGAGATTGCCTTCTATTGCAACGATAATTAATAGAAAAAGTGCCATAATGATTGCTCTGACTGCTGTGGCTGAATTGGCATCAATATTTTGCAATCCAATTTTACCAAAAATCCCAACTAGGGCAGCAAAAACTGCAGATAGAATAGCAAAAACTAACCAAGACAAACGAATTCCTCCTTTTTTATTAGCTTGTTTGTTTTGTCACTATTTACTCTTCCTTAGATAAATAGGTAATTATTCCCTATTAAGAATATCATTGCTTTTCAGGAAAATACATGATTTTTGTATGTATTTTCTGCATAATTCAATCTGAGTATTTTTATAGGTTTTAATGGGTCAACTATATTGACATTTAGTATAGCCCTATAATAACATTATAAATATTCAAAAAACTTTAGTTTCCTAAAACATTATTTTACATAAAAAGGAGAATCGACATGAAATATGGATTTTGGTTGCCTATTTTTGGCGGATGGCTTCGAAATGTAGAAGATGAAAACATGCCTCCCACATTTGATTATGCAAAAAAAGTCATTCAAAGTGCAGAGGATTGGGGCTTTGATACAACCTTAATTGCAGAATTGTACTTGAATGATATTAAAGGCCCGGAAAGAGATTCGTTAGAGGCTTGGTCAACTGCAGCTGGACTAGCAGCTGTTACAGACAAAATCGAAATCATGACAGCAATCCGTCCAGGGTTTCACAACCCCGCTGTTGCAGCTAAAATGGCCGCCAACATTGATCATATTAGCAACGGTCGATTCACCTTAAATGTTGTATCTGCCTGGTGGGAAGAAGAAGCTCGCCAATATGGTGGAATTTTCACTGAGCATGATGAAAGATATGAGCGTACAGAGGAGTTCTTAGCTATTCTGAAAGGTTTGTGGACAGAAGAAACGTTCAGTTATAAAGGGAAGTTCTACGACATTCAAGAGGCGAAACTTTCCCCAAAACCTGTTCAGAGGCCAAACCCAATCCTTTATGCCGGCGGAGAAAGCCCAAAAGGCAAAGCAGTCATAGCGAATAATTGCGATGCTTATGTAATGCACGGAGGAACAGTCGCAGAGATTTCTATGAAAATTCAAGATATGCAGACGAAAAGGAAAGAATACGGCAAAGAGGAATTTACGTCCTTCGGAATGGCCGCCTATGTCATCTGCCGAGATACGGAAGAGGAAGCAAAAAAAGAGCTTGCTAGAATCACAGATGTTAAAGAATCATCTGCTTATGCAGGTTTTGACGACTTCGTAAATAAGTCACAGCTAGAACAGCAAATTAAATTGCAAGATTATTCTGTCTCCAATAGAGGGCTGAGACCAGAGCTTATCGGTACACCAGAACAAATTGCTAAGAAAATCCTAGAATTTGAGGATGCTGGCATTACATTACTGTTGCTGCAATTTTCTCCCCAACTGGAAGAAATGAAAAGATTCTCAGATCAAGTAATGCCCCTTGTCGCATCATTAAAAAAAGAAAGAGAAGTGACTAAGTGATGAGCAAAGTATATGTTATCCATGAAAACAGTGAATGGACAGTTCATTTAACTAAACGTTTAGAGGAGCTCGGAATTCCATTTGAAGAATGGGATTTATCAGAAGGTAATGTTGATTTGTCAGAAGCACCACCTGAAGGTATCTTTTACAGCCGGATGAGTGCATCCTCCCATACAAGAGGTCATCGCTATGCTGCAGAATTTACTTCTGCTGTGCTAGAATGGCTTGAATCATATGGAAGAACTGTTATTAATGGAACAGGTGCTTTAAGGCTGGAAGTGAGCAAAGCTGCTCAGTACGCAGCATTATTTAAGCATGGTATTAAAACACCCAGAACTCTTGTGGCGACGGGAAGTGAGCAGATTATCCAAGCTGCTAAAAAACTTGGTGATCCTTCCTTTATAACGAAACATAACAGAGCAGGAAAAGGTTTAGGTGTCCGNCTGTTCCATTCGNTCGAAGAACTGGAAAAATATGTGTACGGNCCCGAATTTGAGGAGCCTGTTGATGGAATCACCCTTATTCAACAATATATTGAATCACCTGACCAAAGCATAACGCGCTGCGAATTTGTCGGCGGCAAGTTTGTTTATGCAGTGAAGGTTGACACTGCCGGCGGCTTTGAACTCTGCCCTGCAGATGCCTGCCAAATTAATGATCTGTTCTGCCCTGTCGGGGAACAGGTTGAAGAAAAGCCAAGCTTTACTATTCAAACGGAGTTTACTGAGCAGATCATTGAAAAATATGAACAGTTTTTACAATCACAAAACATCAAAGTTGCAGGAATTGAGTTCATGAAAGACAAGGATGGTATCCTTTATACGTATGATATCAACACAAATACTAATTACAATGCTGATGCTGAAAAAGAAGCTGATATTTTTGGAATGCTGAAGCTTGCTCANTACTTGCAAGGCTTGCTGCAAAATCAATACGGTGTAACAATATAAAGCGTTATGAAAGAACTTGCTATTATTTTTTAGCAAGTTCTTTTTGTGACAAGCTGTGGTATGATTAGGAAATGACTTTACTGAGGAGGCGAAACTCTTTTGGCAAAACAAAAATATTACGTCGTGTGGAATGGTCGAAAACCTGGCATTTATAAAACGTGGGCCGAATGCGAAAAGCAGACGAAAGGATTTCAGGGAGCTTCCTTTAAATCGTTTCCGACTTTAGCTGAAGCAGAACAAGCATATAATCAAGGGGCGATCAGCAGGCCAGTCACTTCAGGAAAAAGCAGTGGAGCTGCAGGTATAAGCAGCTCTAATCCACCGATTGAGGAAAACAGCATTTCAGTAGATGCTGCATGTAGCGGAAATCCTGGAATGATGGAATACCAGGGAGTCGACACAAAAACTGGTGAAAGAATCTTCCACTACGGTCCGGTGTTCGGTACTAATAATATCGGTGAGTTTTTAGGAATTGTCCATGCACTGATGCTGCTGAAAAAGCAAGGTAAGAACACAACCATTTATAGTGACAGCATGACTGCTCTTTCGTGGGTACGCAATAAAAAAGCTAACACAAGTCTTGTTAGAGATAACCGTACAGAACAGCTCTGGCAAATGATAAAAAAAGCAGAAGCATGGCTGAAGGAAAACAGTTATGAAAATAAAATCATCAAGTGGGAAACCCATCTTTACGGTGAGATAAAAGCTGATTTTGGTCGAAAATAATGACCTGTCTCTAACTGTAATAGCTTAGCAGCTAACATGTTTTGTCAGGAAAGGGATTATTGCCCCCCTTCCTGACAGGTTAAACAAATGATTTGGCTAATCTATTGGTCCGCCAACAATTCCACTATCTGATCCTCTATAACCTTACCTTTCCTCTCATCCATTAAATGATTTAATATAATCGAAAAGATATACTTATTTCCATTTTTACTATTAACATAGCCAGATAGCGAGCTGACAGCAGACAACGTCCCCGTTTTTGCTTTAACTGCACCTACTGTATTTTCAGACAGAAGGCGGTTTCGTAATGTGCCTCCAATCATCCTGTCTTTATTGCCGGATACAGGCAATGCCTTTTCGTAAAAAGAAAACCAGTTTTCCTTTTGCACGTTAAAAAGCAGTGTTGACAGATCGTTTGCGGTAATTAAATCAATAGGTGAAATACCAGAACCATCCCTGATCAGTATATTTTTTTTATCAAGACCAAAGTACGTTAATTGTTCCCGCAAAACGGCAATGCCCTTTTCAAAGCTGCCTTCCCCTTTTTCGACTTTTCCCATTTCCTTTACCAGAGTTTCTCCTATCGTATTATTGCTCAGCTTCATAAAGGGAATAAGTAATTTCGAAAGTGGCATAGATTTATGTACAAGTATTGGCGTAGACAGCTCTGGGGTTTTCCCTTCCATAACTTGTCCTGTCCAGGTAATATGTTGTTTCGTTAAAGCTTGCTCGAACACATCTAACACTATAGCCGAAGGCCTCTCAAGGGCTACCCAAACCTTTGTTTCATCTGCACCAAGAGGCATATTCCCCTCTAAGATAATGGAGCTAGAACCATGCTCTCTTTCCGCCTTTATATTCTCCTTCTCATTTTTTGCGACAGTGCTTGTTCGATTAATAATTTCCACACCAGCTATAGAAGGACTCATCGATACCATTGTCTTGCTGCCTGCTTTTACACCAGGATTCGCTTTAATAATAATGGTGCCTGCATCATATTCCTTATCTGGTGACAGGGTTAAAGCAGAGACAGGGGCTCCATAATAGGTTGATTCATCACTCCATGCTAAATCAACGGAGTAAGGAACGTCATCATACCAGCTTGCATCTCCAATTATGTTGCCATCGATTTTCTTAATTCCTTTATCTAGCAATGATTCAGAAATTTTGTCCAAATCACTCGCAAGTAATGTTGTGTCCCCTTTTCCTTTCAGATATAAATTCCCACTCAAAACACCATCTACGAGCTTTCCGTCTGTATAAATCTCTGTAGTAAAGGTGTAGTCTTTACCTAAAACCGAAAGTGCAGCAGCCGCCGTTAACAGCTTCAGGTTGGAAGCAGGTGCCAATCTTGTTCCAGCCATGTGCTCAAACAACACTTTACCGCTGTTTTGGTCACGGATACTAATCCCAGCAATGCTTCCTTTTAACTCAGGGATAGAGCTAAGAAGCTCTTCCATTTGCCAGTTCAAGTCATCCTCATTTCCAATAGCATATGCCTCCATTTTAAATGGCATTGTTCCACTCAGATATAACATCATCAATCCAATCATGATAGGTAGCATTATGAATTTTTGTCTTTTCAAAATCCATCTTCCTTTCCCTTGGCGGAGGCATTTTATAAAAGACTATTATGACCAGAATAGTAGTTGTTTAGACCTTAATGCTGACAGTTGGGACAATAGAAGGTTTTTTTGGAAGAGATCTCTATTTTCACAATTTTAGTTCCGCATCTTTGACAGGCTTGACCTTCACAATCATACACACGGCAGAGGTCATTATACGAGCCTGTTTTACTATCATTTACAAATAAGGGATGCTCCATATAGCCGCCAATTTCAGTCGCTTCTGGCAATACAGACCTCATTGCTGTATAAAGTGCCGTTTTTTCTTCCAACGTTAAGTCCTCTAGCTTTCTGTCAGGAAGCAGTTTAGCATGGTAACAAATTTCGTCAGAATAGCAATTTCCGATACCAGACAAAAAATGCTGATCGACTAGTTTAAGNTTTAATGTCCCTCGTTTTTTTTCTGTGTATGCCAAAAAACGCTCTCTTGTGAAGCTAAGTTCAAGTGGCTCAGGTCCTAAATCAGCAAGTTCCACCTCAGCTTCTTGGTCTGAATATAAGTGAAGATAGCCTAACCGTAATCCAATAAAATATAGGTTCATATTTCCGAATGAAAGCTGAATCTGCACTGTCCTATCCGGCTTATCTTTTTCCTCAGAATAAAACATCCACCCGCCCAGCATTAGATGTAACAGCAGCACTTTGCCATTACTTAAACGAAACAGCAGATGCTTAGCTCTTCGCTGAACTAGACTAACCGTATTCCCCTGTACTGCCTGTATGAAGTTTTGAGGGTCTACGTTAATCGATTTTGCTCTGTTTATATTCACATTAGTTATTGCTTTACCTTGAATCAGCTGATTAAGACTACGTTTGTAATGTTCCATTTCTGGCAATTCAGGCATATAGATAAAACCTCCTAAGTAAGTGTATATCCGTTATCTTCTGACTCAGCTACATTTTTAATGCACAAAAAAGCTCCGTCTATGCTTTTGCAAAGACGGAGCCAAAGGTTTATTTATTGTTTTTTTACGATTTCATATCCAAGCATATCGATAGCATGTTCAATTCCTTGTTCTAACGTTGCAAATGTTGGGATATTACTTAAGTCAACACCCGAGTTGATGATTTGTACACCTAATGACGGGCTGATGCCGACAAGGATACATTCACCGCCTAACAGAGAAACTGCCTTTACCAAGCCTTGCAGTCGATAAATAATGTATTCGTCAAACTCTCCGATAGCAGTCATATCCAGTAATAGATAGCTGGCCCTTTTTTTAGAGAACTCAAATAAAGTTTTTTGAAGAAGTTCTTCAAATCGGTCATCATTAAACTTTCCGACAAGTGAAACTGCTAGTATTCCTTTTAATACAGGCATTATCGGTGTGGACAGATGCTTGACAAGGTCTGTCAATTCTTGCGTCCTGTCTTCGACTTTTTGTTCCAGTTCACTGATATACACTTGCTCTTTTTGTCGAGCCAACTCATGAATATTATCAGTAGGCGTAATAGTAGAAGGGAATATTTCGATTTCATCATATTCACTGCCAGACAGCTGTGATTTATTTACCTTATACCACATATTTTCCTTCAATAAGCCTGTAAATACACCCGCCCAATGACTCGGTAGAAGGACAAGTGCCTGCTCTTTTTTCAAAGATTGATAGATTCGATGCTCCCAGCTGTTTTCAAGCTGAAGGATGACGCGGTTTTCTTCCAGACAAAAATGGCTGACATTGATTTTCCCCCAGCCGGCATTGCGATAAATATCAATATATTGATCAAGCACACTTCGTGTATCTATTTTGTCTTTGTAATAACTGCTCACAAGCTCTCCCATTCGGAATCCAGTTGCCTCCAGAACAGTATTAGAAACATCTTCACCTGATACCTCGATAATCGTGCTGATGAACAATTCAATAGCGGAGTCCCAAAACAGCATGGATGGGGCTCCATCAAATGTAAAAATACCTTTTTCTTTGTCCCATGTAAAAACAGTTGAGTCGACTTGTGTACGTATTATTGAGTCTCCCATCCTTATTTCTCTCCTCTCTTTATTTCTCTTCTAATTTCTTTCCTAACTCAAACATAAATTGGTAAAACAGCTCTAACGTTTCTGCCACAGTTAGATCTTCTGTAAAACCGTCTACATTCTCAATAGGGAAATTCACGTCCCAAAGGCCGTCCTGGCCGTTAAACATAAGGCTGTAAGTAGCCTCTTCACCTAGCTGTTCAACAAAGTAAGCACGAATTAACTGTTCTTGTTTCTTAGGCGCCCGAAAGCCAAATAATGCATCATACTTGCGAAAAACAGAATCTACCTCTAATGTCAGTCCGTCGACTTGAATAATGGTAAATAAATCGGCCTCGACGTATAAATACTCTTCAAGGTTTANTTTCAGNAGTGATATCTTCTCTTCCAAAAATGACGCAGGTATCCCCTGTTTAATT
>Ga0058696_1000771_pt1 | contig 13405 bp, 9 predicted proteins | sample AgamicMgSfrz_FD_55077 | JGI IMG/M metagenome (GOLD analysis project Ga0058696, IMG submission 55077) | Agave microbial communities from Guanajuato, Mexico - Mg.Sf.rz | ecosystem: Host-associated > Plants > Phyllosphere > Phylloplane/Leaf | place: Guanajuato, Mexico | collected 2012-05-30 | reverse complement strand
GGCATAGAGTTATCTCTAGTACCTTTTGGATTATAACATATTTTATTTTGATTTACTTAACAAAAATGATCCTGCTAGTAAAAAAGTTGGAACAGAAGCTAATCCTAATATCATCAGCCAATCCTTCGGTTGAATGGCAACAGTATGGAAAATGCCTTGCAGTCCTGGTACATAAATAACAACAAGCACTAACAACAGGGAGGACAGTACAGCCCAAACCAAATACATGTTTCCAAATGGATTGCGGGACAATATTGATTTTTCACTGCGGCAGTCAAATACATGGATGAGCTGCGCTAGTACTAGTGTGGCAAAGGCTACGGTTTGCGCATATGCAAGATTATCTGGATTATCATTATATGCCAGCATAAAGGCAGCAATGGTCGAAAGCCCAATCAATATTCCTCTTGAAATGACCTTCCAGCCCAGACCTCTTGCAAATACACCTTCATTCGGACTNCGCGGATCACGCTTCATCACATTATCTTCCGGTCTATCAAGACCTAGAGCCATCGCTGGCAGTCCATCTGTCACTAAATTGACCCAAAGTATTTGGATAGGAACTAATGGCAATGGCAGCGCCAAAATCATCGCAAANAGCATAACGAGAATTTCCCCGACATTAGATGCGAGCAGATACCTGATGAACTTACGGATGTTTTCATAAATATTTCTTCCTTCTATAATTGCTGATTTAATGGAAGCGAAGTTGTCATCCATTAATACAAGAGAAGAAGCTTCTTTGGCAACATCTGTACCAGTAATCCCCATTGCAATTCCTATATCTGCTGTTTTAATTGCTGGTGCGTCATTGACACCATCACCTGTCATCGCGACAATATGTCCTCTGTTTTGGAAGGCTTGAACAATTTTAAGCTTATGCTCTGGCGATACCCTTGCAAAAACAGAAACATGATCAACGACATCTTCTAATTCTTGCACACTCATATTTGCAAGCTCTTTACCTTCAAGAACTTTTGACTGACTNTTAGCAATGCCAAGCTGCTTGGCGATTGCATTTGCAGTTATAACATGGTCGCCTGTAATCATAACTGTCTTAATACCAGCTTCCTTACACTCTCTAACAGCTTGTTTCACTTCTGGACGTGGAGGATCAATGATACCTTGCAGTCCGATGAACACAAGCTCGCTTTCTGCTTCCTTTTCATGCAAGATGATTGTATTTGCAGAAATTTCTTTATAAGCAATCGCAATCGTTCTTAATGCTTGGGATGCAAGTCCATCGATGGCAGCTTGTACNGTACTCTTTTCTCTGCTGCCGATATTCTCTGCTCTATTCCCCATTAAGATTGTTTTACTTTGCCCAATCAAAACATCTGGCGCACCCTTTGTGACAACAAACTGCCTGCCTGTAGTATCCTTAACGATGACACTCATCATTTTTCTAGTCGAATCAAACGGAAATTCATTTACTATTTCAAATTGGCTCAACAATTTGCTTCTTGTATACCCGGCCTTCATCCCGGCAACAATCATCGCACCCTCTGTTGGATCACCATTTAAAACATATTCACCTGATTTCTGTTCAATTTCTGCATGATTACACAGCATGCCAAATGTAAGGAGCTGTTGCAACACTTTTTCGTTTTTAGGATCAATAGCTTGCTCATTTTCATAATATTTCCCTTGCGGCTCATAGCCTGTACCGTCTACTGACCATGTTCGTCCACTGCTCCACACCTTTGTGACTGTCATCTTGTTTTGTGTTAATGTCCCTGTTTTATCAGAGCAGATTACAGATGCACAGCCAAGTGTTTCTACTGCTGGAAGCTTACGGACAACGGCATTTTTGCGGATCATTTTCTGTACGCCAAGGCTCAATGCAATTGTCACAATTGCTGGNAGTCCTTCTGGAATGGCTGCGACAGCCAATGACACCCCTGCAAGCACCATTGTGTACAGATCATTACCTTGAAGCACCCCGATACCTACAACAAGAACGGTCAAGGCCAATGCTGTCACAATCAGGATTTTTCCGAGCTGCTCCAGCCTGCGCTGTAGCGGGGTGATTTGTGATTCTGCATTTTGCAGAAGGTCGGCAATTTGACCCATGGCAGTTTTCATTCCTGTAGCAATGACAACACCCATCCCGCTGCCTCTGGAAACCATCGTACCCATAAAGCCCATGTTCTCCATATCGCCCAATGTCAAATTTGGATTATTAATGGACTCTGTCATTTTTTGAACAGGAACAGATTCACCTGTTAATGCTGACTCTTCTACCTCTAAGCTCCGTGATTCAATAATCCGGACATCCGCACCGATTCTGTCACCGCTTGAAAACTTGATAACATCACCTGGTACAAGCTCTTTTGACAAGACCTTCTCCCATGTACCGTTACGAAGGACTTGAACCTGCGGCTGTGAAAGCTCCTTCAATGCGGAAAGTGATTTTTCCGCTCTTCTCTCCTGGTAAAACCCAAGAAAACTATTAAGAATGATGATTGCAATAATCGCAATCGCATCGATATATTCGCCTAATAACCCTGAAATCAACGTTGCCGCCAAAAGCACCAAAACCATAAAATCCTTAAATTGGTTAAAGAACAGGAGCAAAGCACTTTGCTTTTCTCCTTCCTCCAATTCGTTTAATCCGAATTGCTTTACGCGCTTGCCGACATCTTCATCAGACAATCCAGCCGAAAAATCAGTATTCAATGCTTCTTCCACTTGCCTCTCATTCATTTCATGATAGTTCATCCGGCCCTCACTTCCCCCTTTTTTAAAAAATCAGGCTCGCCACTTAAAAAGGCGAAGAATTATAGTCGCAGAACANCTACAGCATAGTTGTCCCACACCACTATACAGAAATCATATTCACTTGAATGTGAAATAATGCTATTAATATTAGAAAAGCATCCAAGGGTTTGTTAAGCACATTTACTCCTTAATTCTTGCAATATATAGTTGACGCTTTATATTAGTAGAAAATTAATGTACATTAATAGAAGAACTTATGTTTTTATTCGTANAGAAAAGGAATGTTTATTATGTCATTTGATGGTTTATTTACTAGAGCAATGGCTTCGGAAATCTCTGCAAATCTTAAAGGTGGGAGGATAAATAAGGTACAGCAGCCTTTTTCTAATGAAATTGTCCTGATTGTTCGGGCGAACGGTAAAAATCAGAAGCTGCTCCTTTCTGTCCATCCAAGTTATGCAAGAATCCAGCTTACTCAAGAAACATATGAAAATCCAAAGGAACCGCCAATGTTCTGTATGCTGCTTCGCAAGCATTTAGAAGGTTACTTTATTGAAAATATATACCAGATTGAAAATGAACGGATGATTGTCCTTGAAGTAAAAGGACGTAATGAAATCGGCGATATTTCTTATAAAAAACTGATCATTGAAGTAATGGGAAGACATAGTAATGTCATCTTAGTGGATCAAGAGAAAAACACGATTTTGGACAGCATTAAGCATGTTTCCTATGCCGTTAACAGCCATCGGGCAATATTGCCGGGCTATGAATATATCGCACCGCCTGCACAAGAAAAAATGAATCCACTTGAGGCAACAGAAGAGGATGTTTTAAAAACGATTGATTTTAATGGAGGAAAGTTGGATAAACAGCTAGTTCAACATTTTTCTGGATTGTCACCACTGTTTTCTAAAGAAATAATCTATAAATCAGGGTTGGCAAACAGAACGACACTGCCTGCTGCTTTTGCTGCAGCAATGANGACTGTGAAAAACGAACAATATGCTCCTGCTATCATGATCACAGAGAACAAGGAATACTTTTATTTTGTTCCGCTCGAGCATGTTGGCGGAGAGGTAAAAAACTTCCCTACATTAAGCGAGATGCTCGACCGCTTTTATTTCGGAAAAGCAGAAAGAGATCGGGTTAAACAGCAAAGCAATGATTTAGAGCGCTTCATTCAAAATGAACGGGATAAAAACAGCAAAAAAATAAGCAAGCTTGAAAAAACCTTGTCAGAAGCTGAAACAGCAGATCACTATCAGCTTATTGGCGAACTGCTGACTGCTAATTTATATGCGGCAAAAAAGGGAATGGAAAAGCTTGAAGTCATTAACTATTATGACCCAGAAGGAAGCAGTATGGAAATCGAGTTAAATCCAAGACTGACACCGTCTGAGAATGCCCAAAAGTATTTCACACGTTATCAAAAGGCGAAAAACTCCATTGATATTATTAAGGAGCAAATTAACATTGCAGAAACAGAGCTTGAGTATTTTGAAGCCTTGTATCACCAAATCTTAACAGCTTCTCCTAAGGACATTCAAGAGATTCGTGAGGAGCTAATTGAGGAAGGCTATTTAAGAGAAAGACAGAAAAAACAGGCCAAAAAAGCACAAAATGCGAAGCCTGTTCTTGACCAGTATACTTATGATGACACGGAAATATTAGTTGGAAAAAACAACAAGCAAAATGATTATTTGACTAATAAGGTAGCGGCAAGAGATGAAATTTGGCTGCATACGAAGGATATCCCCGGAAGTCATGTTGTTATTCGCAGCAAAACTCCGACAGAGGAAACCATTCTTCAAGCAGCAAAGCTTGCAGCTTACTTCAGTAAGGCTAGACAGTCCAGTTCTGTTCCAGTAGACTTTACACTTGTCCGCCATGTAAAAAAACCAAGTGGCGCTAAACCAGGCTTTGTTATATACGATAACCAGCAGACTGTATATGTTACACCGGACGAAGAAACAGTCATTTCCTTAAAAAAGTAAAAGCATAATCCCGATATTCGGGATTATGCTTCTTTTGTTTACTTGCCCCACTCTGCAGGGTTTTCCTTCCATGCCTGCANGCTTGCAATATCACTTTCCTTAATATAGCCTTTTTGCTGTGCTACCTCAAGAAGTGCTGTATAATCAGTCAATGAATGGCTTTCAATTTTTGCATCTGCAAGCAATTCTTTTCCTTTTGGCAGCTCGTATGTAAAGATCGATACTACTCCAAGCACGTCACACCCAGCTTCGCGAAGGCTGTTAACTGCTGTGATGACACTGCCNCCTGTTGAAATTAAATCCTCGACAACAACAACCTTTTGGCCTTTTTCTGCTTTCCCTTCAATTTGGTTTCCTTTACCATGTTCTTTTGCTTTCGAACGAACATATGCCATTGGTAAGTCAAGCACATCACTTACCCATGCCGCATGGGGGATACCTGCAGTAGCTGTTCCTGCCACTATATCTGTTTCCGGNAAATGTTCTTTGATTAAATCTGCCAATCCATTTGCGATCTCTTTGCGGACCTTTGGATAAGACAATGTTAAACGGTTATCGCAATAAATTGGTGATTTTAATCCTGAAGACCATGTGAATGGATCGTTTGGCTGTAGAAATACCGCTTTAATTTCTAATAGTTGTTCTGCAATGCTTTTCTTCATTTTGTTACACCTTCCCATTCTGTTTTAAACAATTGATAGCTTTCATACGGGTTTTGCGCACGGGTAATCGATCTGCCCACTACAATGGCCGATACCCCTGATTCTCTTGCTGAGCCTGGTGTTGCTACACGGACTTGGTCCTGTACATCATCTGATGACAGCCTGATTCCTGGCGTTACTGTCAAAAAATCTGCGCCAAGATGATCTCGGATCAGCGCCGCCTCTAACGGAGAACATACGACCCCATCCATGCCTGCCTGCTTCGTAATTGCTGCATAATGCGAAACTGAATCTAGTAAGGGTAGCTTAATTTGCTGCCATTCTTGCATTTCTTGCTGTGATGTGCTTGTCAGCTGTGTAACAGCTATGGCAAATGGTCGTTTCTGCCCTGCTGGCGTTCCTGCATCAAGACCTTCAAGAGCGCTTTCCATCATGCGGATTCCTCCAGCAGCATGTACATTGACAAGATCTGCTCCAAGGCCTGCAATATTGCGCATTGCACTTTTTACTGTGTTTGGAATATCGTGCAGCTTTAAGTCAAGGAATACTTGATGACCCTCTTCTTTTAATTCGCGCACAATATTCGGGCCTTCTTGATAGAAAAGCTCCATGCCTACTTTTACAAATAGCTTTTCGCCATTAAAGCGGTCTAAGAAATTGAAAACCTCTGTTTTATTTGGAAAATCAAGTGCGATTATAAGCGAGTTGCGCATTCTTTCCCCAGCTCCTTCCAGTACATTCTGAGATGTGATTAATTCCGTATTTGTCCATTAGCGCTGGCAGTTCGTCAATTATGGTTGGACAGATGAATGGATCTACAAAATTTGCTGTTCCGACTGCTACAGCACTTGCACCTGCATAGAAAAATTCTAACACATCCTCCGCACATGATACACCACCCATACCGATTATTGGGAGATTTACATGCTGGCTCACCTCATAAATCATGCGAATTGCTACAGGCTTAATGGCTGGTCCTGACAGGCCACCAGACTTATTTGCAAGCACAGGATTGCCTGTTCTTAAATCAAGGCGCATCCCAAGTAATGTATTAATCATTGTCAGACCGTCTGCACCGCCCATTTCAACTGCTTTTGCCATCTCCACGATATTCGTGACATTTGGTGAAAGTTTCACGTAAACCGGCTTTTGCGAAACCTCCTTCACCTTTTTCGTTAAGTTTTTGGCCACCTCTGGAATCGTTCCAAAGGCAATACCGCCTGTTTTTACATTTGGACAAGATATGTTAAGCTCTAAGGCTGCTACATTTGGCGCCTTGGAAATTTCCTTGGCAACCTCAATATAATCTTCTTCTAATGATCCTGCCACGTTAGCAATAATCGGTACATCAAAGGAGTTTAACCATGGTAATTCTTCACCCATAACCTTCTCTAATCCTGGATTTTGCAAGCCAATCGCATTTAACATGCCCGAATTAGTTTCAGCAACCCTAGGTGTCGGATTTCCAAATCTCGGCTCGACTGTTGTAGCTTTAATCATAATGGCGCCTAATTTACTTAAATCATAAAGATTGCTATATTCACGCCCAAACCCGAAGCAGCCTGATGCAGGCATAATTGGATTTTTTAAATTTAAGCCTGGCAGCTCGACATTTAATCTGTTCATATGACTACCTCCCCTGCTCTGAATACTGGGCCATCTGTACAAATCTTTTTGTAGGAGATACCTGTAGGATCATCCTGTGTATGACATACACACGCAAAGCATGCACCAATACCGCAGCCCATCCGCTCCTCTAAGGAAATATAGGCTCTTTCTCCAGCAAAATTCTTTTCAAGATTTCGTAGCATTGGTGTAGGGCCACATGTGTAAAGAACATCATACTTGAGATTCTCTTGTTCAATTATATCTGTGACAAACCCTTTTGCTCCCATTGTCCCATCTACTGTTGCGACAAAGGTTGCACCAAATTGGGCAAACTTCTCTTCATAAAATGCTGCTGATGCTGTTTGAAACCCAAGTACAATGACAACGTTAACGCCTTTTGCAGTCAATTGATGGGCAAGCTCATATAGTGGTGGAACACCGATGCCGCCGCCGACAAGCAATGCCGTTTCACCTTGTCTAGCTTCATTAACAGGAAAGCCGTTNCCAAGTGGTCCAAGCACATCCACAAGCTCATGTGCTTGTTTTTGCGCCAACGCTTTCGTTCCTTTTCCTTCCGCTCTGTAAATCATTGTGAAGGTGCTATTGTCATGGTTTATTTTCGAAATGCTTATAGGTCTTCTTAGCAATGGGTCAAAACCGTCTGCAACCTTAACATGCACAAATTGACCTGGGCCGTTCATTTCATGAACAAGCTCACCTTTAAGGGTGAGCTCCATAATGTTTTCTGCTATTTCTTTATGTGAAACCACGGTGCATTTTTCATTTTTGATCATGCAAGGACCGCCTCCATTTGTTTGCCTGCTGGTGTCATTGCTTCTGCAGAGAATGTCATTGATTCTACTACTCGAAGAATTGCTTCTGCTGTATCAAGGGATGTTAAGCATGGAATTCCATTTTCAACTGATTCCCTTCTGATTCTGAAGCCGTCGCGTGCAGGCTGGCTTCCTTTTGAGAATGTATTGATAACAAATTGTGCTTGGCCATTGCGGATNACATCAATTAATGTTGTGCCTTCGCCGCCGATTTTATCTACCACTTTTACAGGGATATGATTGTCTTGCAAAAATTCTGCTGTTCCGCTCGTTGCCATAAGGCTGTAGCCGATATTAACAAACCGCTTCGCAAGCAGCAATGCTTCTTCTTTGTCCTTGTCACCGATTGTCAGAAGAACTGTTCCAAATGTCTGGATCTTCATTCCTGAAGCAACCAATCCTTTATACAAAGCTTTTTCCAACGTAACATCCTTACCCATTACCTCTCCTGTTGACTTCATTTCAGGGCCGAGTGTTATATCCACACGGCGCAGCTTGGCAAAGGAGAATACAGGAACCTTTACAAACACACCTTGCTGTTCTTCTACAAGTCCTGATGTGTAGCCTTGTTCTTTCAAGCTATTCCCCAAAATCACCTTTGTAGCGATTTTCGCCATTGGGACATTCGTAATTTTACTTAAGAAAGGAACCGTTCTGCTTGAGCGCGGATTCACTTCNAGCACAAACACTTCGCCTTTTGAGACAACATACTGGATGTTCAGTAGTCCAACAATATTTAAGCCTTTTGCCAATCTTGTTGTATAGTCAATTAGTGTTTGCTTAATTTCTGCTGACAAGCTTTGCGGCGGATAGACGGCAATNGAATCACCGGAGTGAACTCCTGCTCTTTCAATATGCTCCATGATGCCTGGAATCACTACGTCTACACCGTCACATATTGCATCTACTTCGATTTCCTTGCCTGTTAAATATCTGTCAATCAGGATTGGTTGACCAGGACTTGCGATAACTGCTTTTTCCATATATGGAATCAGTTCTTCTTCTTTATAAACGATTTGCATCGCTCTTCCGCCTAGTACATACGATGGACGTACAAGAACCGGATAGCCGATCGAAGCTGCAACCTTTACCGCCTCTTCTACTGTTAAGGCTGTTTTCCCTTCAGGCTGAGGAATGCCCAGTGCATGNAGGCTTGACTCAAATTTATCTCTGTCTTCTGCTCTGTCTAAGTCTTCTAAAGACGTACCAAGAATTTTAACCCCTCTGTTTGCAAGCTCTGCTGCCAAGTTGATTGCCGTTTGTCCGCCGAATTGCACGACAACCCCTTCTGGTTTCTCTAAATCGATGATATGCATGACGTCTTCTATTGTCAGCGGCTCAAAGTATAATTTATCTGATACACTAAAGTCTGTTGAAACCGTTTCTGGGTTGTTGTTGATAATAATCGCTTCAAGCCCTGCTTCCTTGATGGCCCAGACAGAGTGAACTGTCGCATAGTCAAACTCGATTCCTTGGCCGATGCGAATTGGACCAGAACCAAGAACAACAATGCTTTTCTTGTCTGTCACAACAGATTCATTTTCATCCTCATACGTTCCATAGTAATATGGTGTTTCCGATTCAAATTCAGCAGCACAAGTGTCCACCATTTTGTAAACTGGGACAAGCTTGTTGTCTTTTCTCCAGTTATATATTTCAAGCTCAGTACTGTTCCATAATTTAGCGAGCTGGATGTCGGCAAAGCCTTTCTCCTTAGCTGTTTTTGCATATTCTAAATCAAACGGATGATCTGCAAGCTCTTTTTCCAACTTGNCGATGCCTTCAAGCTTGTGCAGGAAGAACAGGTCAATTTTGCTCCAGTCATGGATTGTCTCAATGGACACCCCTCTGTTCATTGCTTCTGCTACATAAAATAATCTTTCGTCTCCTGCGACACGAATTCTTTTTTCTAATAATTCATCACTGACATTTTCGCCATCGTTTAATGCAAAGTGGTAAACCTTTGCTTCTAATGAACGGATTGCTTTAAGAAGTGATTCCTCGAATGTTCTTCCAATTGCCATTACCTCTCCAGTCGCTTTCATTTGCGTGCCTAGATTTCTTTTGGCAGATTCAAACTTATCAAACGGAAAGCGTGGGATTTTGCTGACAACATAATCAAGTGCAGGCTCAAAGCTTGCATATGTTTTGCCTGTTACTGGGTTCATCATTTCATCAAGTGTTAACCCAACAGCAATTTTCGCTGCAAGCTTTGCAATTGGATAGCCTGTTGCTTTGCTGGCAAGTGCAGAGGAACGGCTCACCCTTGGGTTTACTTCAATAATATAGTATTGGAAGCTGTCTGGATCAAGTGCAAGCTGAACATTGCAGCCACCTTCGATTTTAAGGGCACGGATGATCTTCANTGATGTGTTGCGCAGCATTTGATATTCTCTATCGCTCAGCGTTTGGCTTGGCGCAACAACGATGCTGTCACCAGTATGAATGCCGACAGGGTCGATGTTTTCCATATTACAAACGACTATCGCATTATCATTGCTGTCACGCATTACTTCNTATTCAATTTCTTTAAAGCCGGCAATGCTTTTTTCAAGAAGACATTGTGTTACAGGGCTGTTCTTTAAACCGCTTGTGACGATTTCATTTAACTCGTCATCATTATGGCAGATGCCTCCGCCTGTTCCTCCTAATGTAAAGGCAGGGCGGACNATAACTGGATAACCGATTTGTTCCACAAACGCTTTTGCTTCGTCCATGTTATGGATAATTTCGCTGTCTGGTACTGGTTCTCCTAGCTCATTCATCAAGGTGCGGAACAAATCTCTGTCTTCTGCTTGTTGGATAGCGGAAAGCTTTGTTCCAAGCACTTCCACACCGCATTCTTCAAGGACGCCTGCCTCTGATAACTCGACAGCAAGGTTCAAGCCTGTTTGACCACCAAGTGTCGGCAATATTGCATCTGGTCTTTCCTTGCGAATGATTCTGCTAACGAATTCCAATGTCAGTGGTTCAATATATACACTGTCAGCCATTTCTGTATCTGTCATAATCGTTGCTGGATTGGAGTTAACTAGGATAACNCGATATCCTTCTTCTTTAAGTGCTATACATGCTTGGGTTCCGGCATAGTCAAATTCTGCTGCCTGACCGATAATGATCGGACCTGATCCTATTACTAGTATGCTGTTAATATCTTTACGCTTTGACATATGCGGCACCATCCTCTTTATGAGTTAAAATCATGGACATGAATCGATCAAATAAATAGTTAGCATCTTCTGGACCTGGTGATGCCTCTGGATGATATTGTACGGTGAAGGCTGGGTACTGTTTATGCTGCAACCCTTCAATTGTTCCGTCGTTTAATGCTAGATGAGTAACTTCCAAGTCTGTCTGTTCAATAGATTTTTCTTCCACTGTGTAGCCGTGGTTTTGTGATGTTAAGGAAACCTTGCCTGTCAGCAAATCTTTAACAGGGTGGTTTGAGCCTCTGTGCCCAAACTTCATTTTTTCTGTGTTAGCACCACTTGCAAGTGCAAACAGCTGATGGCCTAAGCATATTCCAAACAGTGGCACCTTGCCGATAATCCCTTTAATCGCTTCAATTGCCTCTGGCACATCCTTTGGATCTCCAGGGCCGTTAGAAAGCATTACCCCGTCTGGACTTAAAGACAATATTTCCTCTGCAGTTGCATTATATGGAACAACAATGACATCACAGTCACGNTGATTTAACTCTCTCAGAATTCCGTGCTTCATGCCATAATCTACAAGCACAACACGTTTGCCACGGCCTGGGCTCGGATAAGCTTTTTTAGTAGAAACCTGCTGCACCTGATTTGTTGGNAAGACGGATGTTTGCAGTTGCTTGATAACATCTGCTACATTTTCCTCGATGCTGCAAATTGCGCCTTTTAATGTTCCGTACTTACGGATAATTCTTGTTAATTTTCTCGTATCAATTCCTGCAAGTCCTGGAATGTTCTTTTGTTTAAAAAACTCATCCAGTGACAGTTCATTTCTCCAGTTTGAAGGGAAATCACACACTTCCTTCACAATGAAACCGTTGATTGCTGGTGCAATGGATTCAAAGTCATCACGGTTGATTCCGTAGTTGCCGACTAGTGGGTATGTCAATGTGACAATTTGACCGCAGTATGACGGGTCNGACAAAATTTCCTGGTAGCCAGTCATCCCTGTATTAAAGACTACCTCTCCAATCGAATTGGATTCTGCTCCAAATCCTTGCCCAATAAATACTGTACCATCTTCGAGAATCAGTTGTTTTTTCATGCGTGTACACTTTCCTTTCTCCAAGCGATTTTTCCAGCTACAATTGTTGTTACAGGCCAACCTTGACAAACATATCCTGCAAATGGGGTGTTTCTTCCTTTAGATAAGAAGTTTTCTGGATTGATAGTTTCATTATCTTCTAAATCAACAATTACGATATCTGCTACTTTTCCGACAGCAAGTGTGCCTGTATTCAGCTTAAATGTTTCTGCTGGTTTATTTGTAAGGAAGCTGATAAGCTGCTGCAAGCTAATAATTCCTTTTTTTACAAAGTTAGTATATAAAAGCGGAAAGGCTGTTTCTGATCCGACAATGCCAAACGGTGCAAGTTCAATCGGCTGTGCCTTTTCTTCTGCTGTATGCGGGGCATGGTCTGTTGCGATGAAATCAATCGTCCCATCCAGCAAGCCTTCTATTAACGCCGCTCTGTCTTCTTTGCCTCTAAGCGGCGGATTCATTTTATAATTTGTATCGATTCCAGGGATGTCCTCGTCACATAGTAATAAATGGTGTGGTGAAACCTCTGCAGTCACATTGATTCCCGCTCTTTTCGCATCTCTTACTACACGGACTGATTCTTTTGTGCTGATATGGCAAACATGGTAATGACAGCCTGCTGCCTCTGCAAGTAAAACATCCCTTGCTATATGTACAGATTCACAGACAGATGGAATTCCATTTAGGTTATTTGCTTTAGAAAATTCTCCCTCATGGACAGATCCTTTATTGATAAGTGAGTTGTCCTCACAGTGAGCTACAATTGCCATATCAAGGCTTGCTGCAAGCTTCATTGCTTCAAGCATTTTTCCTGCTTCTTGGATCCCTACACCGTCATCTGTGAATGCAAATGCTCCTAGTTCCTTTAATGCTTTAAAATCTGTTATGTCTGCACCTAATTGTCTGATTGTAATCGCTGCATATGGGCGAACATGAACATTCGCTGTCTCTTTAATGCGGTTCATCAAGCTTTGGAAGTTTTCAACTGTATCAGGAACTGGACGAGTGTTTGGCATATTAGCGATTGTTGTGAATCCGCCTCTAGCAGCAGCCATTGTTCCTGTTGCGATTGTTTCCTTCTTCTCTCCGCCAGGCTCGCGCAAATGTACATGAACATCTATGAANCCTGGTGCAACCAACTTTCCGTTCGCATCAATGATTTCGTCTGCTGCCGTCTCCAATTTTGGTGCTATTTCTACGATAACTCCGTCTTCAATTAGAATATCCTGTGTAATAAATTCCCCTTTTTCATTAAGCAACTGGCCATTTTTGATAATCATTGACATGTACATTTCCTCCCTCAACTGATTGTAAAGATCTTTTTAATACTGCC
>Ga0058696_1000770_pt1 | contig 13437 bp, 13 predicted proteins | sample AgamicMgSfrz_FD_55077 | JGI IMG/M metagenome (GOLD analysis project Ga0058696, IMG submission 55077) | Agave microbial communities from Guanajuato, Mexico - Mg.Sf.rz | ecosystem: Host-associated > Plants > Phyllosphere > Phylloplane/Leaf | place: Guanajuato, Mexico | collected 2012-05-30 | reverse complement strand
TTGGCTTAAGTGTTTCAGAACCTTCTTGCCATTTAGCTGGGCAAACTTCACCTGGATTGTTGCGAACATATTGTGCAGCTTTAATTTTGTTTACAAGAGTGCTTGCATCACGGCCAATTCCGTCTGCATTGATTTCAACTGTTTGAATAACACCGTCTGGATCGATGATGAAAGTACCGCGATCTGCAAGTCCTTCTTCTTCATTTAACACATCGAAAATGCGAGAAATTTTTTGAGATGGGTCACCGATCATTATGTATTCGATTTTTCCGATAGCATCAGAATGATCATGCCATGCTTTATGTGTGAAATGAGTGTCTGTAGATACAGAATAAACTTCTACACCAAGATCTTTCAAAGCTCCATATTGGTTTTGAAGGTCTTCTAATTCAGTTGGGCATACGAACGTGAAATCTGCTGGATAGAAACAAACTACACTCCACTGACCTTTTAAATTTTGTTCAGAAACATCGATGAACTCACCGTTATGAAATGCTTTAGCTGAGAATTCTGCTACTTCTTTACCGATTAATGACATAAAAAATTTCCTCCTAAAAGTGATTTGATGTATTATTAAATTAACAATCAATTTTATAACTTAATAATATTAAAGTAATAATTAGTATTATAAAACAATCATTATTTATAATCAAATAAAAAATGTAATTATTTTAATCTAGATAGAATGAAAAGGCTATCAAAACATCAACAAAAATAACATTTTTTCCCGTTAACACGCTTTAGCCTTATTGTTACAATGACGGATTTAACTACTATTCATCAGTATATATTCTCAATTAAACAACAGCCATCGGCATCTTTTATACATAGATTTTTTCAATTACAGCACTACAAATAATAATTTAATTGTTTAATGATTTAATTTCTTCTACTAACTCCATAAAAGCTTTTATGAACTGTTCTTATATCTATTTTTCTTAACTCCCACTCCTAATCCGCTGAGAATTAATGCCAACAGTCTCCTAACTTTGTTGTCATAAAGCAAAACCTAATAAAACAATATCTAAAATCATGTTTTAATTGTTCAAGTTTAGCGGATGATTTTGGCATAAACAGGAAACAAATGGCGCTTCAAAATAGACTTTTCCTTAGTCCGGCAACCTCTACAATTCTATTGTTACCAATGGATTCTTTTTTATAAATACATGTGCTGCTTGGAGAAAAGAAAATGCTCCTATAATTTGCGGCAATCAAATAACCTTTTAGCTCTTTCTAACTTATCTTCAAGCTCTGTTTGTAACGCCTTCTATGGAGCTGTAGCATGGTAATAGCTTTCTAATAAGCTAGTTGTCCTTGCTTGTTAGGATTAAATATTGTAATTAATAGTACAAACCCTATCTGTAATAATAAACCTATAATAGATGTTTTCATTTCTATATGCTCCTCTCAGAAGTATAGTACATAGAAAATTTATGTATATAGTATTTCTATGTATAATAACGTATGCTATCTCTTAAGTAAATTATTTTTAGCTTTATTTTAGATAGTTCAAAACCTCGACATATATTGGCCGAGGTTTTATGTGTGCATTAGTCTATTCTCATTTCATCATATATGGATTACCTCTCAAACCAGTTCTTTTTACTTCTGAGGCGAATGTAATTTTTATATCAGACTTAGCAAATCCTTGGTCCCAATCAGCTCCATATTTCTTAAAATTCTTATAATCCTGTTCCCGCAGTAATTCGCCAAATCCGAATATATCCGCATTATACTCTTCTCTTGATTTATTAATAAATCTCATTATTTCTTCTTCCATATTATTGTTAATTGCTTTTTCTATCCCTTCAAAAGCAGATTCCTTCTTAAAATCAATTAAGCAATCTGTACTTTCTAAATATCCTTCTGTTTTAATTTTAATATGAAATTTTGGAGTGCCATTTGTTTCTTTGGCAGTTACCTTTGTTTTAGAACTAGTAACACGATAGCCAAACTTTTTATCTTTTTTGTTACATTTAACCGCCAATTCTGTATTTTTTATTTTTCCTTGGACAAAGAGCATATCTCTAACTTCCCTTATTGTTGCAAAACCGGCAGGTTTCCCATTTTTAATCACACCTATCGAGTCAATAATTACTGAACTTTCAGGAACTTCACTCTTTAAGTTTTCAACATTTCCACCCTTTTTTGGATCACCAATTAACCGCGCTGCTGCAAGAACCGGAGATTGTCCATGTGCATTATATATACGTACATAATCATTTAGCTTAATATCAGGGCACCACCCATCTCTTTTTCCATTGTATTTAATTGTGTAAATACTTTTAATGAAGCGCTCTTTCTGTACATGCTTGTAACATTCAATAAATTCCCTGCATCTTTGCCTCTAACAATGACTATACGAAAGTCATCGCGCATTTCTCTGTTTCTATCATAGAAATCCATGAAGTCCATCAAGCCATTTTGGGCCACTTCCTCGCTTATAGCAAGCAACCTCATATGAGAATATACTAGGCGCGTCGCATTAGATATATTGAATTTATGAGCAATTTCCCCGACCGAATTACCCTCCAGCGAGTAAACAAATGAGGGAGCCATGCCTGTTGCAGTTTGGTAATTCATTTCTCTTGCTTCAGTAGTTTCAATTGTTAATCTATATTTCTTCGTTTTTCCATTATCCACTGCCACACCTGTTACAATAGATACCTCAGATAACTCTGCTCTATCCCAACAACCTGTCAAGAACAGCAGTACAAAGCCTAATAATACGGCTAATTTAAATAATTTCATAAAGTATCCCTCGCCTTTAAAAGGCTTTTAAATTTCCTTATGTAATGCTTATCTATAGGAGTATTGTTATTATTTTTTGTTCTTCCGTTTTCTTTTATGCAAAAAAAGCGGACAGTCCTACTTCATGGTTCACAATTGTTCGGTTTTCTATTAATGTTAGACTTAAAAGAACTTACCTAATGCTTCAATCTAAAGTATAATTACAGAAGACAATCTTAATAAATCGGCCAATTTTTTTTTGCTAAATCCATTCAAACTTATTGGAGTACTACTTTTAATGTATAACGAATTAATTTTCTATAAAATATTAGTTATTGTTGCAGGATCTTTAAGCTTATCTTTATTTATATTTTCCTTTTTTAAGCTTAAAGGTGCACCTGGTGCCAGATCTTATAAATATGCCACATTATTTTCCTCTCTATTTTCCTTTTTTTATGTCTTTGAGTTAACCAGTACATCTCTTAAGACAATTAAATTATGGGTAAGTATGGAGTATCTTGTTATGCCATTTATTCCTGCATTTATTTTCTTAATGTGTTCGGAATATGTTGGACAAAAAATAAGCTCGCGGACCTATTACATACTTTTTTCAGTCCCATGTTTTACAATTTTCATGCAAGCGACAAATGACCTTCACCACCTGTACTACTCTTCTGTTGCGTTAAGAAGTGATGTACCATTCCCTATCATACAATTGGAATATGGACCATTCTTTTATATTCATGCTCTTTATATGTTCCTTTGTTTAGCAATCAGTATTCTTACATTGGTTCAACAGCTGAAAAATGCATCTTTCATGTTTCGAATTCAAATTTTAACAATGACAGCTGGATTAATTTTCCCAATTATCGCAAATTACTTTTATTTAAACGATTTAAGCCCATATGGAATTGATCTTGGGCCGGTGTCAATGAGTTTATCCTTTATATTCCATTCTATATCCCTTCTGTCTTTTAACATGTTCAATGTAACCCCCATATTCAGGGATACTGTTTTTGAGAGAATGAAAGAAGGGGTTATTGTATTAAATCAGAATAGCGTCATTCTCGATTACAATTACGCTATTCTTCCTATTATCCCAACTCTTCATTCTTCTGTAATCGGAAAACCTTTAAAGGAAGTCCTTTTAGGGAACCCAAAGCTGAAGGAGATTATTGATAAGGGAGCAGACTGCGACTATGAATGGCAACAAGGGAATAATAAAATCTATCATCAAGTACAATTTTCTCTTATTCAAGATAAAAGATTAAGAATAGTTGGCAAAATAGTGTCATTTGTGAATATTACCGAAAAGATCGAAATGCAAGAAAAGCTTAAGCAGATTGCATCCATTGATGGACTTACTCAAGTTTACAACCGGACATATTTTTTGAAAAAATCCGAGGAACTAATTACATCGTTTGGCAAAAATGAAATCAATATCTCTTTAATTATGTTTGATATTGACTTTTTCAAAAAAATTAACGATGAGTATGGACATGAAGCTGGCGACATAGTTCTATGTCATGTAGCAAAATTAGCACAAGCAACCATTCGCAAAGACGATATTATCGGAAGGTATGGAGGAGAGGAGTTTATTATTTTACTTTCTCATACCTCTTTAGAGGAAGCATACAGCTTGGCCAACGTTATCCGTATCAATGTTTCAGAAAGTTTCACTGCAGTACATGAAATGAACATTCGTACGACATTAAGCTTAGGAGTTTCCCATACAGCTTTTAATTCCGTTAATGATGCAGCCACCGCTATCCAAAGTTTAATGAGAGAAGCAGATCAGGCACTTTATGCTGCTAAACGGAGCGGAAGAAATAATGCCCAAATGTATTTAACAGAATATATCCAGCAATAAACTTGTAATAACAGACAATTAAAAGGAAAAGGCCAAATCATAGGATTTGGCCTTTTCCGGATACTTACATATGTATTTTATTTATTTAACTTTGCTGATTAATAAATTCTTTAATTTGTTCAATAGTTAATCCAAGTTCTTTTGCTTCCAATATTAATTGAATCCATTCTATATCCAACTTAAGTTCAGCACTTGTATTAGCCATACGCCCTCCTGGTATTTAGGCAGCACAGCCATCATAGTAAGCCCTTAGATCTGTTGCTTTGCGCCCTACTCTTTCAAGTAGTTTGCCTTTTACTTTATTAATTTATATTTTAATTTTACAAAAAATTCAATCAATACAAAACATTTTTTCATCGACAATTTTCGACTAATTCAAAAGCAATAAATTTTTCAAAGAAAAAGAGCCTCACCTCATGTAAGGATTTAGCTCTTTCCCTTAAATATTTTATTTGTCATTCCCTTTACTGATTGGAATTCTAATAGAAAACAGACTCCCTTTATCTAATTCACTGCTTACGTGAATAGTACCTTTATAGCTGTCGACAATCCATTTGGCAATGGAAAGACCAAGACCATGTCCGCCGATTTGCCTTGTTCTAGATTTATCTGTCCGGTAAAAACGGTCGAAAATCCTCTGCTGGTCTCTTGGATCAATGCCAATTCCAGTGTCCCTAACTTCCACAATTAATTCTTTTTCATCAGCTGCCAATGACAGCAATACTTCTCCGCCATTCGGTGTATACTTAATGGCATTATCCACTAATATATATAGCAACTGAGTAAACCGTTGAGAGTCTCCTCGGACAATCAGCGCTTCAGGTGCATGAAAGTATAATTTAATTTCTTTCGAATCAGCAAGTGTTTTTAATGATTCAATTGTTTTCTTTGCTAATGGGCGAAAATCAAAGGTTTCATTTGCTAATTCAATCTTTTCTAAGTCTGACCGGGCTATTGTTAATAAATCCCCAACTAAACCAGTCATTCTTTTCACTTCATTTTTCATATTAACAAGAAGCTTGTGCGAGTAATCCTCTTCTTTAAATTCTGCCGTCATTTCCATCGCATTTATTGAAGATAGCATTACGCTCAGTGGTGTCCGCAGTTCATGAGATGCATCTGCGACAAATTCCTTCTGTCTCGCAAATGTTCTTGATATTGGAATCATTGCTTTCTTTGACATATAGTAACTGATATAAATAGCGACTCCCATAAATAGAATGGCAATACCAAGCAATATGAGTGGAAGCATTTTAAAAAGCTGATACGCAAACGAGATTTCCTTCCCGATATAAAGCAGACCGATTACTTCACCATGATGGTAAATAGGCTGAGCAGCAACTAGAAGACGGACTGTTTGCTGTTTGTGATCAGACTCGAACTCTTCTGCTCTGCCTCTCGTTTTGAATCTTCTTTCTGCTGTTATATTATCTACTTTAATTGTTTCACTGCGAATTTCGTTTCCAGAAGGATCCCAGCCAGCAAGTTTGTTAAGAATCTCCGAACGGGAATCAGAAATCGTTTCATCCCCAAGAACTAGTGAACCGGATGTATTTACAACGTAAAAGAAAAACTGATCTACATCCTTCACAAGTGACTTCTGGTTTTGGAATTCAATAAGATTAGTCTGATTTGTCTGGGTTAAATACGTTTCAATATTGGCTGCTTCCTGTTCTGCAGTCACTTTCAGCTCACGCTCTTGCTCCTTGAAAATAGTAAAATATAATAACAAATACACCACAACAATGAAAAGAAGCAAAAATAGCATTAGCAAACTGCTGTAAAGTACCGTTAACCGATATTGAGTGCTTTTGAAGATATCCTGGTTGTTTCGCCCTTTCCAAATAGAGAAAAGTGAAGCCATTTTAGCTTTCAAATTTATAACCAACCCCTCTTATACTTTGGAGCAGCCCATTTTGACCAATTATGTCCAATTTTTTGCGCAGGAGCTTGACTGTTGCATCAATTATTTTCATTGATACATCTGCATCTAAGCCCCAAATCCTGTCAAGAATTACTTCTCTTGGCAGCACTTGTCCGCGGTTTTGAACAAGCAGGTCGAGCATCTGAAACTCACGAGGACTTAACTGTACTTCCTCGGCTCCGTTAGAGATTGTCTGGCTGAGCCTGTTTAATTGCATTTCATGAATAGACAGCTGCTCTTCAAGAATAGGTGCATAGTTGCGTCGTGACAGAGCACGTAAGCGGGCAAGCAGTTCTTCAATTTCAAAGGGCTTTACAAGATAGTCATCTGCTCCCGCGTCCAACCCGATGATTCGATCCTCTACAGCGTCTTTGGCGGTAAGCATAAGAATTGCTCCTGAATAGCCGCTCGATCTTAAACGTCTGCAAACAGACACCCCATCCTCATTAGGCATCATCCAGTCCAATATCAATATATCATAGTGTGAGGCTTTCGCGTAGTCGTATGCGTCTTCTCCATCCATAACCCAATCGACATTATAGCCGCCCTTCTTCTTTAACATATATTCAACCAGCTCACCAAGCTGAAAATCATCTTCCGCTAAGAGTATGTTCATGTAAAGCCCCTCCTATATCCATTCCCTTTTTCCTGATAAAGGGTTACTTTCTTTTATCTCTATCTATAGTCTTCCTATCTCCAATCATTTACTGTAATTACTATCCTAGCAACTCATTCTTAAGATTAACTTAAGAAGGTAGTTACAATGAAAAAGCCTGCGTACAAAGATTGACCAATCAGCGCTAATCCAAATATCATCGCTGGCACCCATTTAAGCCTTCCAAAGATGCCTTTTCCTTTCATTACTTTCCTGTTTAATACGCTGCTTCTTAGTTCAACAAATGAACCGAGTACAGATTGAACGAGGATAATCGCAGCAAGGAAATTCGCACCATGTATAATGATAGGTTCATTGCCGTAATACATAGGTGCTGCAAGCAGCACTACCCAGACAAGCGCCCAAACAAAGCCGACAAAGCTGCGAATCCAAAACAACAATGATATAGCAAGAAATCCGATCAATACGTAGAAAATAAGTTCGTATTGTTGGTTTGCAACTAAGTAAAATAAGCAGATGGCAGCTAATAAAGCACCTGTATGCCCTACGTACATATGAAAAGCATCTTTCAACGTTTTCCCTTCTACCTCGCCCTCTAGCAGCTTTTTCCTCTTCCGAATGCCTCTAATTTTTCTGCCAGCTGCTACATCGCTGAAAATATTTAACAGCAATGTATTCCAAATAGAAAAGTAAGCTTTAATTAACGGAATGACAGAGATTATAAATGCTATTGCTAGATAGGCAAAAACGGGCATTGCCTTCTCCATATTTAGATAAGACATAAGATCGATTTGAAGCAGATTTTGAATTATTTCTTTCATTTTTATAGCTCCTCCCTTTTCTGGTAAAAGAAAAGAAGCACCCTTATCTTTTCTGGCGCTTCTTTAATCTTGTCAACCAATTATTACATCGCTTCTTTATCAGCTTTAAGCTTGTCTAGTTCTATTGCAATTTCTTCTTCGCTCACATTAGAAAAGCTTATACTGTCATAGCTGTTTAACGGGTTTGATGTGTAGCTGCCGGCTTGCACTTCTGCTTCTAGGAAAAGGATTTGCTCCTCTGCTCTTGTTATGCCTCTTGTGATTGTCTCTGCTTTAAAATCAATGGAAACCTTTTGAATCTGTCTAATTGATTTCGCTGCGTTTGCACGGGATGCAAGCAACATTTTCTTATGCTGAAGCTCATTATAAATTACTTGCAGCTCATTAAATTTTTCCTTCAGGATATTTGTTTGTTCCTGGAGTGTGATTAACTGCTGTTCATACAGATGAAGCTGCTGCTCTAAGTTGATTTTTTCTTGAACAGCCAATTTAGCAATGCCTTCTTCACTCTTCTCAAGTGCCAGCTTCGCTTGGCGTACTCGTTTTTCTACAAGTTCCTTTGTGTGTGTGATAAGTGCTGCTTGCTTCTTTTCTACAAAGATCTGTCTAGATAATGCAGATTGGGCCTTGCTAAGCTCCTGTTCCATTTCTCTTGTATATTCATTCAGCATTGCAATTGGATTCTCCATGCTGTCCAATAAACTGTTTATATCTGCTTTAGCGATTGTCTTAATTCTATTAAAAATACCCATTTATATTCTCTCCTTTGTTTCTGCGTTATTCTTTTCCCATTCATCTAATATAGTTGCATTTGAATAATTTACGGATGGTTTTGGTGTACTCATAATGGAAGTGTCAATAAATTGCTGCATCGATGAAGCTTGTGATTTCTTCTTGAACATTTTGACTGCAAACACAATTACTGTTATCAAGAAGAGAATAAAGAAGAGAGTCCAAACCCACGGAAAAGCTGGATCATTATGATAGCCAACCAAAACCCGCTCATGTACAACTGCTTCATGGTGGTGCATTACCGTTTCCCCTGGACCTCCACGATCATGAAAGCCTGCAGCAAAGGTGGTTGCTCCCCCAATCATATTAAAAATTAAGCTTATCGCAAGCGTCATAGAAGCAACTAGTGCTACCCCAAAAACACCTTTTTTCAATCTAGCATTCACTGTTTTCTTTCCTCCTTTCTTTTTCATATTTGTAGTTTAGTAGTCTTTGGTGAAAAGATGGTGAAATGATAGAGCTTTTCTATTTTTTATTGTTTTTTTATTGAAAGCTGAACGACAAAAAAGACAGCACTTAAACTGTGCTGTCCTCCTTACTATTAAATAACCCGTTTGAACTGACTAGTATATAAGTTGTAATAGAAGCCTTTTTGTTCTACTAATTCATCATGGGTACCTCTCTCAATAATCTCCCCATCGTTTAATACTAAAATCATGTCTGCCTCTCGAATCGTACTGAGCCGATGGGCAATTACAAAGCTGGTCCGTCCCCTCATAAGCTCACCCATTGCCGCTTGAATTTGCATTTCAGTACGCGTGTCGATACTGCTTGTTGCCTCATCTAGAATTAACACAGACGGATCTGCAAGTATAGCTCGGGCAATGGTCAGCAGCTGCTTTTGACCTTGACTTAAGTTTCCGCCCTCTGCTGTCAGGATTGTATCGTACCCCTTTGGCAGTTTACGGATAAAACTGTCTGCATTAGCAAGCTGTGCAGCTTGTTCTATCTCTTCATCTGTAGCGTTGAGGCGCCCATAACGGATATTTTCTCTGATAGAATCAGAGAAAACGTAAGCATCCTGCAATACTATCCCTAATTTCTGGCGCAGACTATTTTTGCTGATAGATTGGAGGTCTGTCCCGTCAATTTCAATGCGGCCTTTGCTTATCTCATAAAATCTCGTTAATAAGTTAACAATTGTCGTTTTTCCCGCACCCGTCGGCCCGACTAGCGCGATCGTATCACCGGGTTTTGCCGTCAGGGTGATATTCTTTAGAATAGGGTGTCCTTCCTTATAACCAAAAGAAACATTCTCAAAAATCACTTCTCCCGACAAATCCTCCACATCTTTTACTGGTTGCTTGTCAGCATATTCTGTTGGTGTATCAATTATTTCAAAAACTCGCTCTGCTCCTGCCACTGCAGATTGAAGCATATTGAATTGGTTTGCGACTTGATTGATTGGATCGTTAAACTGTCTAGAATACGAAAGAAAACTTACGACAACTCCAATTGTAACCATACCTTCGATGGCCATCCAGCCCCCTGCTGCGGCAATAATCGCAAAGCTAGCATTTTTCATTACATTCATAACAGGGCCGATGAAACCTGAATAAATTTGGGCTCGAATGGATGCCTCACGAAGCTTAACATTGATGTCCTGAAACTCCTCCTTTACCTTTTCTTCTCGATGAAAGACTTTGACGACCTTTTGTCCTGAAATTGTTTCTTCTATATATCCATTCAGCTCACCTAAATACTGCTGTTGGCTTGTAAAATATTTGCGAGTGAATTTGGCAATTTTTGATGTCAGGAACATAACGATTGGAATCGTCACGAAGCTCAAGGCTGTCAGCCAAATATTAAGAGCAAGCATAAAGCATAACGCCCCGATTAGTGTCATAATGCTTGATATCAGTGTTGTAAAGCTTTGGTTTAGTGTATTGGACACATTTTCCATATCATTGGTTGTCCTGCTCATCAGTTCTCCATGGGACTTTCTATCAAAAAAATTCAAAGGCAGCTTCTGGAGTCTGGCGAACAAGTCTTTGCGCATCGCAAGAACTGTATATTGAGAAACAGCTGCCATAAAATATGATTGGAGCCATGTAGAAACAGAACTGCATACATAAACTCCAAGCAAGCCTGCACAAAACCAAAAAAGACCGTTCACGTCACGCGTAATTATATATTTGTCGATTGAAACACCGATTAAGTAAGGACCTAGGAGATTTAAAACAGCTGTTGCCATAGTCATTAATACTACCAACACTAACCCTTTACGCTGATTGCCAATATAGCCCCATATCCTGAGTAAGGTTTGCTTCGTGTTATTAGGACGCTGAACTGGCATGTTTCCCCGGAAATGCTTTGGTCCACCTCCTAATCCCATCTGTTGGGGAGGAATGTTTGCTTTTCTTTCATTCATAGACCACATCCTCCTTTCCAAGCTGAGAGTGGTATATTTCCTGATACACTTCACTATCTTTCATTAGTTGTTCATGTGTGCCTTCTGCGGAAACCTTCCCATCCTCCAGCACAATAATTTTATCTGCATCCATTACAGAGGAGATTCGTTGGGCGATGATAAAGGCAGTGCTATGTTCGAGCAATTCTCCAAGTGCCTTTTGAATACGTGATTCGGTTCCCAAATCAACTGCACTTGTACTGTCATCCAAAATCAAGATTGACGGGCGGACTAACAGCGCTCTAGCGATAGAAATACGCTGTTTTTGTCCTCCAGACAAATTCATCCCTCTCTGTCCAAGAACTGTATCGTATCCATTTGGCATGTTTATAATAAACTCATGGGCACAAGCCGCTTTTGCAGCTAATTCAACTTCCGCTTGTGTTGCATTCGGTTTTCCATAACGAATATTATCGCGAATTGTGCCGCTGAAAAGGATTGATTGCTGTAATACAACACCAACAGAAGTTCGCAAATGCTCTAAAGAAATACTACGGACATCTGTGCCGTCAATCATAACCATACCGCTTGTCGCATCATACAACCTAGGAATTAATTGCACCATTGTTGATTTCCCAGAACCTGTAGCTCCTAGAATGGCAATGGTTTGGCCAGGTTTTGCAACAAGGCTAACGTCCTTCAACACCTCAGATTGTCCATCAAAGCTAAAGGAAACCCTATCGAAAACAACTTCTCCTTTGGCAATTGCCCGATGGTCTGCATGCTTATCATCTACTAGATTGGAGTCAGTATGGAGAACTTCCTGAATACGGTCTGCTGACACCTTAGAACGAGAGATAGTAATCATCATCATGCCAATCATCATGACAGCAAATAATACCTGTGTCACATAGTTGATAAAGGCAATGAGATCACCTACCTGTAAAGATCCATTCCAAGTCTGATGGGCTCCAAACCAAAGTATTGCAACCAAGCTGAAATTAAGAATGAGCATTAAGACGGGCATATTGAAAGATACGATGCGTGCTGCTTTGACTGCATTTTTTGTGTAATCTTCATTTGCTTGCCCAAACCGTTTATTTTCAAAATCAGTTCTAACGAACGCTTTGACTACACGAATACCCATCAGATTTTCCTGGAGTACAGTATTAACCTTATCTAGCTTCTGCTGAACAACATTATAGGTAGGAAAGGCTTTTCGAATCAGCACAAAGAGAATAATAAATAAGATCGGAATGGTTAAAGCAAATATTACTGCCAGCTTGAAGCTGATTGTAAATGCCATAATCACACTGCCAATTATCAAGAGCGGTGATCTGATACTGCGCAAAACCATCATGACAAACATCTGCAGCTGGACAATATCTGCTGTCATCCTAGTAATTAAACTGCCTCCTTTGAACTTATCCAAGTTCTGAAAAGAAAAGCTTTGAACTTTATCAAATACTTTTTTTCTTACATCAGCGGCAAAATTCATGGATGCAGTACTTGAAAACACCGTACATCCTGCACCGCCAATCAAGCCGATGAAGGCTATAAGAATCATCAGTCCGCCTGTGCGCTGAATTGTAGCCAAATCTCCTTTCATTACACCTTCATTGATGATATGCGCCATTAAAACTGGCTGAAGTAAATCCATCGATACCTCCAGCACCATAAACAATGGCGCTAACAAGGTTATTTTCCAATATGGTTTTAAAAAACCCATTAATTCCTTCATAGTACCTCCCCTTTAAACAGGAAATGGACTGGATTAATCCAATCCACTCCTCTCTTCCTTATTTAAAGGCCCCTCAGTTTTATTCGAATAGGCTTCAACTTCCTCTTTAATTACAGCTGGATTTTCATTCACTTCAGTTTCTTGAATCTCGAAGAGCTGGATAAACTCGTTAATCACCATATCAATCGCCTTTAATTCCCCAACTAGAATCGGTTGAATCGATTGAAACTCTGGGGCATCAAGCTGCTGCTTTATTGTAGAGCGCTTTAAATTCATCATCTCTAAAAAGGCAATAGCCCTGCCGCGTCGAAATGTTTTAGCACCTTTATGCCCTCTATCCTTCCGTTTATGATGCTCTCCATGGTGATGTCTGTCTTTCATGAATTCTTCGTTTCTCATTCTCCCTCTCCTCCTCGTATACATATGTATACAAAATATTATACGTTTAATGTATACATATGTATACAAAATGTCAATACTCTCATTGTTTAAAAGTAATAATAAACAAAAAAACAGTATCCTAAAAGGACACTGTAATAAGGAGGAGTTTCATAAAAAAAGTAATAGCATTTACCAGGGCTGTAAGGGGAAAA
>Ga0058696_1000767_pt1 | contig 13461 bp, 10 predicted proteins | sample AgamicMgSfrz_FD_55077 | JGI IMG/M metagenome (GOLD analysis project Ga0058696, IMG submission 55077) | Agave microbial communities from Guanajuato, Mexico - Mg.Sf.rz | ecosystem: Host-associated > Plants > Phyllosphere > Phylloplane/Leaf | place: Guanajuato, Mexico | collected 2012-05-30 | reverse complement strand
CGATTGTTAACGGATTTTGCAAAAATGAGCATTCAAAAATATAAATTTTATCATTCTGCCATGCTGTTTCTGCAAAATCAGCCCATTTCTTAACAGCTAATGCTGCATACTGTTCAAAAGGCAGTTCGTATATGTCATGTTTGAAGATGAAGGAAAAGTCCATGTTTGTATATAAGTCATTGTCTTGATTCATTAACTTCCTGTAAGGCAAAAGGAATAAACCGCTGTTATACTCTACATTGGAATGAAGGATTTTTTTGTTAACGAAATTATTTTCAAGTAAGCCCCATTCTGAATGTGAGAAGCAAGCAACTCCATCATAATCAGCAGGGTGGTCGAGGTTTCCCTCAAGAAACAATTCACTTTTTATAGGATAGTTTTGCAAAATTTCATAAATAGTTGATGCAGTAGTTGATTTACCACTGCCAGGCAACCCTTCTACAATAATCAGTTTTGTATTCATATCTTCAGCCCTTTTCTATTAATATTTCAATCAAAGGGTAGCATTTGAGGCAACTTCCAAAATGATCACTCACGCATTCACCTCAATAACTTAATAGAAGGATATTCTCTATATGAAAGAAAATTCCTTCTGGAAGCTGTTTTTTTCGTTTGAAGATTTACATTAATTTGTCGACTTATTACATACAAAAAAAATGTTACAATGGAAGTAACGAAGTTTTGCTTTTAATAGGAGGATTAATATAAATGTTTGAAAAAGCATTATCGGTATTAAAGGAGTATTTTGGATATGATACCTTTAGACTAGGGCAAGAGGAAGTAATACGGCAAATTCTGCAAGGAGATAACGTAGCTTGTATTATGCCGACAGGTGGAGGGAAATCAATCTGCTATCAAGTACCAGCGATGATATTCCCAGGTGTAACGCTCGTTGTTTCACCCCTTATCTCCTTGATGAAGGATCAGGTCGATTCTTTAACAGAAGCAGGTATTCCTGCAACCTTTCTGAACAGTACATTGGATTCCTTTGAAGCTTCCAAAAGAATGGAAGATTTGAAGAGGGGGAAATATAAAATTTTATATGTTGCTCCAGAAAGATTAGATGGGGACTTTTTCATTGATTTGCTGAATGACCTCGAGATTCGATTCATAGCAATTGATGAAGCCCACTGTATTTCCCAATGGGGACATGATTTTCGTCCAAGCTATTCAAGATTAGGGCAATTAATCAGAAGGCTTGAGAAACGGCCGATTGTGGCGGCACTAACTGCTACAGCAACCCCTGTTGTTAAAGAGGACATTTGTGCACAACTAGAAATTCCTGTTGAAAATACAGTCATAACTGGGTTTGAACGAGATAATTTATCCTTCTCTGTCGTCAAAGGGGAAGATAGACATCGATATATTGAAGGATTTCTAAAAAACAATAAAGAAGAATCGGGAATTATTTATGCTGCGACAAGACAGGATGTCGAAAGGCTTTATGACCGTTTAACGAATAAAGGTTTTCTCGTGGCTAAATATCATGGTGGAATGAGTGACAAAGCAAGAGAGGAACAGCAACAAAAATTTATTAATGACGATTATCAATTGATGATAGCTACAACAGCCTTTGGTATGGGGATTGATAAAAGTAATATTCGGTTCGTCATTCATTATCAGCTCCCGAAAAATATGGAAGGCTACTATCAGGAAGCTGGCCGTGCCGGCAGGGATGGACTTCCAAGTGAATGTATTCTTTTATATTCTGCACAGGATATCCGTATTCAGCGGTTTCTCATTGATCAGACAACACATGATTCCGCTAAACAGGAGCAGGATTTGGCTAAGCTGCAGGCAATGATTAATTTTTGTCATACAGAGGATTGCCTCCAAAAATATATTCTTCACTATTTTGGGGAGCAAACAGAGCAGAAATGCGGAAGATGCAGCAACTGTAAGGATGAAAGACATGTTGTTGATGTGACAGTTGATGCCCAAAAAGTACTTTCCTGTATGATGCGTATGGGCGAAAGATTTGGAAAAACAATGGTCGCCCAAGTGTTGACAGGCTCCAAAAACAAAAAGATAATCGACTTTTCCTTAGATAAAGTAAAAACATATGGAATTATGAAGGAACAGTCTGCTAAAGACGTTAGTGATTTCATTGAATTTCTTATATCGGAAAATTATATTGCTGTCAGCAGTGGCTCCATGCCAATTCTAAAGGTTGCACCAACAGGGAAGGAAGTGCTGCTTCAGCGCAAACAAGTGCTGAGAAAAGAGCAGGCTATAGCGAAGGTTATTGTAGAAGATAATGATTTGTTCCAGCGTTTAAGAATGATGCGGAAAAGCCTTGCAGACAGCGAGGGAGTTCCTCCGTTTGTTATATTCTCTGATCAGACGCTTAAGCTCATTTCCAGTCAAAAACCAGGAAACGAAGAAGAGCTGTCTAATATAAAAGGGATAGGGGATCATAAGCTACAAAAATATGGCGGAATCATTCTTGAGACACTGCAGTCATATAAACAGGAGAATCCTGAAGACTGGGAAAATAAACAGGAGGTCTCAAGTACAGATACGAGCATGTTGCCGAAGAAAAAACAGAAAACAGAAAACTCTCACTTAGTTTCTCTGGAGTTATTGCAAGCTGGCTTGGATATAAAACAAATTGCAGAAAAAAGGGCTATGACTCCTATCACTATCGAAAACCATTTGCTGAGATGTGATGAAGAAGGAGAAGTAATTAATTGGAGTCAATTTTTATCTCTGGATGACCAGCAGCAAATAGAAGAAGTGTTAGAACAGGGTGAAACTGATAAGCTTAAGCCTATTAAGGAACAGCTTCCGGCACATATCAGTTATTTTCAAATAAAGATAGCACTCGTGTTATTTGCCAGAAAACAAAAGATATAACAAAAGGAGAAGCAGATTTGCTTCTCCTTTTGTTTTACTGTGATTGTAAAATCTGTTCTACTTGAACAACTATCTTTTGATATGCCTGATCAAAATCGGCAGAAGCGTCAAAGGTTGCTTGGGCTTGTGTATTATTTCCTCCGCCTTTGCCGTTTGTTCCGGCCAAAATTTCCTTCATTAGCGCTCCACAGGAAAAAGAAGGGCTGCCATTATGTTGTATTAATATTTTCTTATCTAATGCTGAAGCAAACACAATTGTATAACTATTGTCTTTCATAATAGTCTTGGCAAGCAGCTGCAAATCCTTAAGAGATTTGTCTTCAAAAGTTGCAGAAATTACAGGGCTGTCCGTGCTGCTAGTTAACCTTTCAGCTAAAAAGTTTGCGTTTTCTTGTTTGAGTGCTTCAAGCTCATTATTAACGAATTTCTTTTCTTTTTCTAATTTATCAATTCGATCTGCAAGCATGTCCTTATTTGTACGGAACTTGTCACTGAGCCCGTTTAATATAATTTGTGATGACTGATAATCCTTGATTGCACGATGCCCGCACAAAAAGAATAGTCTNGTTTGACCGCGATGATTTTCTGTTTTTATTAGTTTAATCAAACCAAGTTCACCAGTATGAGAAACATGTGTTCCAGCACAGGCTGAATAATCAAATTGATCGATTTCAACTATTCTAAGGTTGCCAGTCACAGAAGGAAGCTTTCTTAATGGAATGGAGGAAGCTTCATCCTTTGATACAAAATATGTTTTGATTTCTTTGTTTGCAAATATGTATTTGCTGCAAAGTGCTTCTATTTCTAGTAGGTCTGTTTGGGTTAGCTTTTCTATTTCAATGTCAATTGTAGTGTAGTCATTGCCTAAGTGGAAGCTAACTGTTGGGATGTTTTTCCATTCATGCAGGACAGCAGAAAGTAAATGCTGGCCAGTATGCTGCTGCATATGATCGTATCGTTTCTCCCAATCCAGCCTGCATTCAGCTATTTGTCCAACAATTTGTTGTTCTACTTGGTGAAGAATTGTGCCATCTTCCTGCTTTTGCACATCTAATACCTTTACACCATTTATTGTGCCTGTGTCTGCAGGTTGTCCGCCGCCCTCAGGATAAAATCCGGTATTTTCCAACAGGACATATTCCTTGTCGTTATTATGTATTGTTTTTATAACATTTGTTGTCCATGAAGACGTGTAAGGGGAAGTATAAAACAATTGGTTCGCCATCGTGCATTCTCCTCAATTGGTAATTTATTTTGAAATCATCATATCATATTTGTCTGAATTTATCGCACTATGTAAAATGTTTGGCTCCGAAAATTTTACTGGTAGGCGTTTTAATTCCTCAAATTTGTTTAATTACCTATAAAATACAGCTTTTTTGTACATAATAAACAAAAAAGGGGGCTACAACATGTTTTTTAACAGAAAAGGAATGGAAGATAAGCCTGAAGAAGTATTATTAAACATGGAAGTATATGCATGTAATTCTTGCAATGGCTGGATGCGTAAGGATTTTGCAACAGAGGATTTAAAATGTCCACTATGTGGCAATGAAACGTCAATGGAAATGAGAGAATTACCGCAAATTAATAATTAATTAAAAAGACCCCATTTTATTGGGGTCTTTTTTTAGGGGGGTGGAATCTTAAAAGTAATTGTCTATTTCATCTTGATACATTTGATTGTATGCACTTGTTGCATCAGACTCCGATTGGAAGAGTGCATCATCATCTTCAATCGTATGAAATGTGTCGTTTAAAAATAATGCTAGTGCATTAGGGTCTTTTGGATGCTGCACTATTTCTGCTGGCTTCACATTGGAAACCGATGGTGTATGTGGGTTATGGTAGATAACATATACTTCGTCACCAAGTTGAAGGTCTTTTGGGTCTACTGTGTCCATAGTTAGTCTCCTTTTTATTATGAGTTGTCTCGTTGTTGTCCGATTTCTTTTTCGGCAATGAAGCTGTTGGCTGATTCAAGTCTGGCGAGCTCGTCGACTGAATCTCCGCGATCTTTTGTATGAAGGTGTTGATTTATTTCATTTTCTTGCGTTTTTTTCATGTTATCTTCTCCTTTAAAAACAGTGTTTGTAAGTAGAAGGATATTTATAATGGAAAATGACAGCAAAAAAGCAGCTAACGTAAATAGCTGCTTCTAAAAACCTAATTAGTAAAGTGCTTTTTAGTTAAAGCTGTCTGCTAGTTCGTCAACTAATGTGCCGACATAGGCAACAGCTTTTTTGATTGCATCTGGTTTTGACATATCCACGCCTGCATCGTTCAGCAATTGTAGTGGAGTTTTTGTTCCGCCTGCACGAAGGACGTTGAGCCATTTTTCGACTGTTTCTTTGCCGTTTTCCCGAATGCTTTCTGCGACTGCTGTTGATGCTGTCAGACCTGCAGAGTATGTGTATGGGTATAATCCCATATAATAATGTGGCTGGCGCATCCATGTCATATGGTCCTGCTCTGTTATTTCAACAGAATCTCCCCAGAATTCCTTTAAGATATTGCCTTTAACATCATTAAAGACGCTTGCTGTTAATGGTGTACCTTCTTCAGCGAGCTTGTATACTCGGCGTTGGAATTCACCTTCCAGTAGATGTGTAACAAAATTATGATAATAAGTGCCCAAGAGCTGAAGAATTGTCCAGCGTCTCATTCTAGTGTCATCAGTACTTGCAAGCAGATAGTCTGCAAGCAGCATTTCATTCATAGTTGATGGTGCTTCAATAAAGTAAGTTGATGGCCGTGTATTTATGATTCTTTGGTTTTTGTTTGCCAAGTAGAAATGACCTGCATGACCTAGCTCATGTGCCAGCATAAAAGCACTTCTCATTGTATTGCCCCAAGTGATTAAAATAAATGGGTGAGAGCCATATGGGCTTGAGCAAAAAGCACCTGTGGATTTTCCTACATTATCTGCTAAGTCAACCCATCTTTCTGTTAAAGCCTTTTTCATGATTTCCGAATATTCTGGTCCCATCACCTTCAGGGCTTCCAAAATAGTTTCACTGGCTTCCTCATAAGTTGTCTTTGGATTGAAGTCAGGATCTAATGGTGCCTTTAAATCACAGAAAAGCATCTTATCTAACCCTAATTGCGTCTTTTTCAAATCAGCAAATTTTCTCATTATCGGTGCAAGCTCGTTAAAGATGACACTGATTTGATTATGATACATTTCTGTTGTTACTTCCTGTGGCTCCAATAGCATATCTGTGACCGAGGCATAACCGCGAATGTTTGCAATGGTCACTTGTTTTTTTACTTCTGTGCTGTATGCTGCAGCGATTGTATTATTATAGTTAGATAAACTATCTGTGAATGATTTATAAGCTTTTCTTCTAATGGAAGGATCTGGAGAGAATTCATATACATCCTCAAACAAGGCGAAGGATACAGGTAACTCGTTGCCGTTATCGTCTTTAATTGAAGCAAAGCTCATATCTGCCAGTTTACTGTTTTGGTACACTAAATAAGGAGAGGCGTGAATTTGTCCTAAAGATGCAAGTACTTTTTCTGTTTCACTCGACAATGCATACTTTTTAGCAGACAGAATTTTTTTTATATTTCGCTTATATACCTCAAGCTCTGGTTCTTCCTCAAGGAATTTCTCTATTAACTCTTCTGGCATCTCGAGAATTTCAGATTGAATGAAGGAAAGAGTGCCGTTTACTTTTGCGTTTAATGCAGCAAAAAGGGAGGAGTTCGCTTGATTTTCAGGATTTGTTCCATCTTCTGATTGCTTTAAGGAAGCATATGTACTAATCAGAACTAGCTTCTCAAGTAAAGCTTCTTGAGCCTTCAAGCATTCAAGAAGGGTGGAACTGCTAGTATGCAGTTTTCCTTTAAAACTTTCAAATGCCGGAATGCTGCTTTCCGCCTGTTTCAGCGCTGCTTTCCAGGCTTGTCCATCAACAAAAAGGTCTTCTACCTTCCATTTCAATGCTTCTGGCACATCTTTACGAAATGGCCTTGTTTGTTTTGTTATTTGCAATATAATTCCTCCCCAATTATGGTATTTAGTGATACGAAATGATTATATCACATTATTTAGAATAGTAAGTATTTATTTGATTTTGGAAACTTTAAGCACATTAAACATTATTAATTAATCAGAAAGGACCATTTCCATTGAAAGATGGAGAAAAACACTTTCATCTATATTACATTTCCATTACAATCATAAGTGTTGTTAAATTGTCATAAACTTTTCATTTTTAATTTTTAAAATGGTATGGGAGGAACAATTTTGTATAACTCCATTCTAGTATTTATTAGCATTATTTTAATTTATATGGCTAGTTACACTTCATTCGATTTGTTTCAACTCGTTAAGGCGTCTGAAAAGAATAGCCGGTTTTTATTTTTAGCGAGCACTTTTTCGCTAGGTTTTGGTTTTTGGGTTATGAGCTTTGTTATTTTGATGGCCAATAATATATATGCAACAGCAACCTATGATATCCCAATCGCAACATTATCTATGCTAATTGGAATATGTTTTGCAGGAATGGCCTTTTATTCTATGCTGGACAAAGAGAACAATAAGCATCGGATTTATGTTAGCAGTTTGTTTTTCAGCTTTTCGATGCTGTCAGTATTTGTATTAGGATTATATTCAATCGGAAATACCGTTCAAGCAGAAAATATCCCCGCCATTATTATTAGCTTTCTATTATTATTCAGTGGCTTTTGCTTTTCTGTTAAATTATCTTTTTATCCTAAAAAGAATTCTAGGATAAAACAAAGTATTATAAGACCATTTTGCAGCTTCATAATCACAAGTGTTTGTTTTGTCAGTCATCTGATTCTCATGTTCGGCATGACACCAATCAAATATGATCCATCTCATTACGATGACAGCTTTATTGTATATGTCGTATTATTTATTACTATCTTGATTCTTGGTGGACTAATAGGAACAAGTACATTGATACGGGAGAAGCTGGCAGTAAATGATATAAATGTTCGGGACATGCAGCATGCTTTAGATGAATCGTCCATCGTAGCCTTTACAGACAAAAATGGCATGATTACATATGTAAATGATAAATTTGTCGAGATATCTAAATACAGCCGTTCTGAATTACTTGGGCAAAACCATCGCATCATTAATTCTGGCTACCACTCACCAGAGTTCTTTAAGGAACTGTGGAAAACCATCAGCTCCGGGAACATTTGGAAAGGAGAAATCCGCAATAAAGCAAAAGATGGCAGTCATTATTGGGTTGATACCGTCATTGTTCCATTTATGAACAAAAAGGGTGAACCATATCAATATGTATCCATAAGAAGAGATGTTTCAGAACAGAAGCAGGATCAATTAAGAATAAAGGAAATGGTCCAGGAGGTAAGCGATATAAAGTTTGCTCTTGACCAATCGAGCATTATTGCTTTTACAGATAAACGTGGAATCATCTCGAATGTGAATGATAAGTTTTGCCGTATATCAGGATACACTTCGGAAGAATTAATCGGGCAAACACACCGAATTGTCAATTCTGGTTATCATTCAGCCGCTTTTTTCGAAGAGTTGTGGAATACCATATCTAACGGAAATGTGTGGAAGGGAGAAATTCGTAATAAAGCGAAAAATGGCTCCTACTATTGGGTAGATACCACTATTATTCCTTTCATGGATAAGCAGAACAAACCCTTTAAATACTTAGCTATCAGAAATGATATTACGGAAAAGAAACGGACAGAGGAAATTCTTCATCGTCAAGATAAGCTTGCTGCTGTTGGTCAGCTTGCCGCAGGCATAGCTCATGAAATTCGGAACCCATTGACGTCCATTAAAGGGTACACGGAATTTTTGAGTATGGATGAAATAGATAAAAGCAGGCAGGAATTGTTTTCAATCGTTTTAGAGGAGATTGAGCGTGTCAATTCAATCGTTGAGGAATTTATGGTGCTTTCTAAACCAACAGCTGCCAGTCTGCAGAAAAAGGAAATTATTCCGATTATCACTAATGTTCTTTCTGTTTTGGATTATCAATTAAGAAAAAGCAAGATAAAGACACAGTTAACCTTTGATGATAGTGAATCATTAGTAGAGTGTGATGAAAATAAGCTTAAGCAGGTTTTTCTTAATTTCATTAAAAACGCTGTGGAGGCCATGCCAAATGGCGGAAACTTACTAATAACTGTTAAATCGTCTGAGGAGATAAAAGTTGAAATCAAGGATACTGGAGTCGGGATGACAGAAGAACAGCTCCAAAAAATAGGTGAGCCATTCTTTACAACAAAAAATGATGGAACAGGTTTAGGTTTACTTGTTAGTTTTAAGATTATTGAGAGCTTTAAAGGGAAAGTATATATAGAAAGTGAAAAAAACAAAGGTACATCCTTCCATATATCATTTCCAAAAGCCAATGACACTCTAGGTGAATAAACCTATTAATTTCAATATACTTCCAAAAGGGTAAGAGCAAGGATATATAATTTTATACTATTCTGACAATTAGACTTGTAACTGTTAAGGCTTTGTCATATTAGTAATGGAATTGGTATCTCCTTGTTCTTTTTATTTGCGCATTTCATGTTAAGATAATACCCGTTAGCTTGTTTAAGCTAGTTAGGAGGTAAAAAGTAAATGAAAAAATTATTATCATTTATTGCATGCGCAACAATTGCCACTTCCATTGCGACTGAAGCGAAGGCGGCAGAAGTCACAGTTAAAAAGGGAGACACACTTTGGAGCATATCCAAAGACTATGATGTTTCCACAGAAGACATAAAAACTTGGAATGACCTTGATTCTGACATAATTAAAGTAAACGATACATTAGATCTCCAAGTGGAGAAAACTCATAAAGTTAAAAAAGGCGACACTCTTTGGAGTTTAGCGANGGATAACGACAATACAGTTGATGATTTAATGAAGTGGAATAAACTCCCTTCTGAAAAAATCTATGTCGGTGAAGAACTGGTTGTCGATAATGGCATGGAGAAAAAAGATGCTGACAGCGCAGTGAAAGAAGAAAGACAAGAAGAAAAACAGGAAAAAAAGGCAGTGAAAACAGCTTCTGCACCAGTTGGAAAAGACGATTCTGGCAATGCAGAAACAGTAACTGTTTCAGCTACAGCCTATACAGCGGACTGTAAAGGTTGTTCTGGTATAACAGCAACAGGTATAGATCTGAAGGAAAATCCTAATAAAAAGGTCATTGCAGTAGATCCAAAGGTCATTCCACTTGGTTCAACCGTATATGTTGAAGGCTACGGAAAGGCAGTAGCAGGCGATACTGGTGGAGCAATTAAAGGAAACAAAATTGATTTATTTATGTCTTCTGAAAAAGATGCTTTAAACTGGGGAAGAAAACAAGTTGAAGTCAAAATCATCGACTAATAAGGTTAAAAAAAAGGATAGCATGCCGCTATCCTTTTTTTGTGCTTATTTCTTTTCCTTCTCATTTGTTTTAATGAAAAATTTTTGTACGGGAATAACTATCGATTTTAAATTGTCCTCGAACTTTGCAGCTAAAAATTCTATTCTTTCAAAAATAACTTCTTTTAAATAATCCATTTGTCTCGACAATTTGCTGATTTTCCCATCTGTATCCTCGACTTTTTCTAAAACAGTCTTTTGGAATATTTCTTGAAGCTCTAATTTTTCTTCGATATGCTGCTGTGTTTCTTCCGTTTGATTTATTTTTTCCTGTAAGGCAGCTGTGCTTTGTTTAAAATCCTCGAGCGTTTCTGTAAGATTACTGATTGCNTTATCCTGAAATACGAACTGATCGAGAATGGCAGTATGAACATACTGCTCATCTGAAAGCTTTTGGGCATTTTCNTTTGCTAATTTTTCTGCAGCATGAGCAGATTGAAGAACAGCCTTTATATGATCCTGATTATTTTTTGTTTCTTCTAGAACCTGATTAGATACGTTTCCCTGAATGTAAAGTAATTCCTCGAGATGCTGCAGCTTTGCTGCTTGTTCTTGCGTATTATTATTAGCTTGCAAATAAATATCCTCTAATTTCATCTGCAGCATTTCATTTTTTGATTGTTGTTCTGCCATATATGCCTCTAAATAGTTGTACTGGAAAACAGTTTGCGAAGTAGCTGCCGTTATATTTGTCTCTGGCAAATAAACGGGTGAACTTTGTTTAACATCAGGCAAATTATTTCCTCCTCTTTTTTCGTATCATTACAGCTTATGAACAAATGTTTAAAAAGGTTGCAAGAGAAATAGTCTGAATAAAAGGCTTGGACTAAACTAGAGAACAAGATGTCCGATATAAAGATGTACTATTTATATTGGGAGGTAACATATGTCTTTAAAAAATAAGATGATTGGCATAACAAGCGTAATCATCATTGTGCTTATAGCAGCATCCAGCCTTTTGCAGTTTGTTGAAACAAATAAGCTAAAACAAAATACGGACTTAGTTATACAGCAATTGGAATCAAATTCAAAAAAAGATGTAGAATCAAAACTGACTGGGCTGTCGACGGAAATTTCTCAGCATGTTGTAGTTTTGGAGCAGCAATTAGATGAAAGTATGGCTAATGCTGCATACACACTCCAACAGATTGATGCCCAACGNAATGTTTCAAACGAGGATTTGAAACNAATTGCCAAACAAACGGAAATGACCGATTTTTTATTGACCAATGATAAAGGGGTGTTCACCCATTCCACGGATAAGACTTCCGTTGGTTTTAACTTACTTACCTTCGATCCAAATGTAAAAGGACTTATAACAGGTGATATGAAAATGTTGGAGGGGCCTTTAACAATTAAGAAAGAAAATGGGGAGATTTTTAAATTCACCTCTATTCCGAGACTTAACGGTAAAGGAATATTGGAAGTCGGACGTAATGCAGAAGTATTTGAAGACTCTCTTTCAAAATTCATTCAGGAGGGTAATGGTGTTCAATCCATATACTTAATTAGCAACAGCAATGTCGTATTAACAGAGTCGTTGAAAACAGGGCAGGAATCTGTTCTTAAAAAGGGTTCAACAACAAAGGATGAAACAATCAAAAAAGTGGTTGATTCAAAAGAACCGACATTAAACATGGAAGATAAAAAAGCTGAAATTTATTATCCAATCATTGTGGACGAAGAAGTGAGATATGTACTGCTTGCACAGGTGGATACCACATCTTATTTCCAAAATGCAACAATTGCGAGTCAGACATTAAATGATGTTCAAGACAGTTTAACAAAAACAAATATAACGTCTATTTTCTTGTCATTAATACTATCAGCAGTCNTAATTGCTGCATTAGTTTACATTATTAGAAGAAGCTTAAAGCCGTTAGATGATATCAATCTGCAAGCACAAAATATCGCTCAAGGTGATTTGCAAAATGAGAAGATCCTGATTCAGTCAAAGGACGAAATCGGGGAGCTTGCATCATCATTTGGTATGATGACTGAGAACTTGCGAGGAGTTATTCACAANGTGAGAGCTGCAGCAGAACAGGTTGCTGCCTCAAGTGAGGAGCTCTCTGCAGGTACAGAGGAAATGAACGCAGCATCAGAGCATATTTCTGCAACAATCCATGAAGTAAACCATGCGATGGACAAACAAGTTTCAGAATTAGAAGAAACCGACAAATCTGTTGCAAGCATGTTAAACTATGTCCAGCATATAGCTGTGAGCTCAGACAGTGTAACAAAAAGATCTGTTGAGGCTTCCGCTAAAGCAGCTGATGGAAATAAGGCAATTGGCACAGTTGAGACACAAATGGATATGATAAGTAAGCGTGTGAAAGAGTCAGCGACTGTGATTACAGAGCTTGGAAGCTATTCAAGTGAAATAGGTGAAATTTCTCAAGTAATAACAGCGATTGCCGATCAAACAAACTTGCTTGCATTAAATGCAGCCATTGAAGCGGCGAGAGCAGGTGAGCAGGGCAAAGGCTTTGCTGTTGTGGCCGAAGAGGTTCGCCATTTGGCAGAACAATCCTCTGACTCAGCAAGTAAAATCAGTGGGCTTATCGGCAGAATTCAAAAAGAGACAGCTAAAGCTGTGGAATCAATGAATTATGCAACGGCCGAAGTGGACGGAGGCATCGTAGTAGTAAAGCAAACGGGAGAAATCTTCGGTGAAATAGAAACTGCTGTTGATGAGGTCAGTGAACAAATCACTTCAGTCTCACAATCTGTTAAAGAACTGAACAACGGCATGGAAAAAATCGTTCAGGCAATTAATCTTGTTAAACAAATGGCAGAGCAAACAGATCAAGGAACACAAAACGTATCTGCTGCAACAGAAGAACAAATAGCATCCATGCAGGAAATATCAGCATCAGCCATAGGTTTAAGCAAAATGGCAGAAGAGCTGATGCTGGTTATAAATAAATTTAAACTATAAAAAGCTTAAAATAGAAGCTGAGACATATGTATGTAAGTCCAATTTAAAGAGGCTTGGAATTAAGTATGTGAACATGCATAATAACCGAACTATTTAATCAACTTGATTAAATAGTTCGGTCTTTCCGCTGATTCACATACTTATGTCCCAGCCTCTTTTTATAGGGAATCACCCAAAGAAGTTTTTTTGCATCTAAGTCCATAGTAATACTTCAAGAAAATACATATGTCGAAATTTGCGTTTTTTTATGAAATGCACTTCATAATTCCTT
>Ga0058696_1000761_pt1 | contig 13536 bp, 12 predicted proteins | sample AgamicMgSfrz_FD_55077 | JGI IMG/M metagenome (GOLD analysis project Ga0058696, IMG submission 55077) | Agave microbial communities from Guanajuato, Mexico - Mg.Sf.rz | ecosystem: Host-associated > Plants > Phyllosphere > Phylloplane/Leaf | place: Guanajuato, Mexico | collected 2012-05-30 | reverse complement strand
CATTCGCCTTCCTTCAGCGTGAACTTGCCGTCGGGCGTGGTCTCGCCGAAGCCGATGCCCAGCTTCTGTTTCAGGTAGTCGGCAGTCGCTTCCGCGCCGCCGTGCGGGCCGAGCTGGCACGGCAGGTTCGTGCAGAGCGTGATCTTGTGCTTGCCGACCGGTTTGAGCTCGTACATCGTGTAGAACGTCGCGACTTCCTGCACGGCAACGGCCGGCATGCCGAGATAGTCCGCGACGAACTGCATCAGTTCGGGCGACAGCCAGCCGTGCTCTTCTTGAGCCACGGCCAACGCCGACATCACGGCGGACTGTTTCTGATCGGCGGGATACTTCGTCAACGCTCGATCGATTTCCTTCAGGCCTTCAGCTGAGATCATTTTCAGACACGACTCTTTCAATTCCTACCGAACGAACAACCTGCCGCACACTGGGGTGCATGGACGGCAGACCTGGCGCTCACTCTGTTGACAGCTTGCGAAGCCGCGCCGGTTCGGCGCATACAACATGTGACTTCGCGTGTGACTGACTGCTCGCCGCCCGCGCTCGCGGGCGGCGCAACCATTAGCGATCGATTTCGCCGAACACGATGTCCTGCGTACCGATGATCGTGACGGCGTCGGCGATCATGTGACCGCGCGCCATTTCGTCGAGCGACGCCAGGTGCGCGAAACCCGGCGCGCGAATCTTGAGGCGATACGGCTTGTTGGCGCCATCCGACACGAGATAGATGCCGAACTCACCCTTCGGATGCTCGACCGCCGCGTACGCTTCGCCTTCCGGCACATGGAAACCTTCGGTGAAGAGCTTGAAGTGGTGAATCAAGTCTTCCATGTTGGTCTTCATGCCGACGCGCGACGGCGGGGCAACCTTGTGATTGTCCGTCATCACCGGGCCCGGATTCTTGCGGAGCCACTCAATACACTGTTTCGCGATGCGGATCGACTGGCGCATTTCTTCGACGCGCACCAGATAGCGGTCGTAGCAATCGCCGTTCACGCCGACCGGCACGTCGAAATCCATCCGATCGTACACTTCGTAGGGCTGCTTCTTGCGCAGGTCCCACGCGATGCCCGAGCCGCGCAGCATCGGGCCGGTCAGGCCCATCTGCAGCGCACGCTCCGGGCTCACCACGCCGATCCCGACCAGACGCTGTTTCCAGATCCGGTTGTCGGTCAGCAGCGTTTCGTATTCGTCGACGCACTTCGGGAAGCGCGTGAAGAAATCGTCGATGAAGTCGAGCACCGAGCCGCTGCGCGCTTCGTTCATCTTCGCGAGCGCCTTCTCGTTGCGAATCTTCGACGCCTTGTATTGCGGCATTGCGTCAGGCAGATCGCGATAGACGCCGCCCGGACGATAGTAGGCCGCGTGCATCCGGGCGCCGGACACCGCTTCGTACACGTCCATCAGGTCTTCGCGTTCGCGGAAAGCGTACAGGAACACGGCCATCGCGCCGACGTCGAGCGCGTGCGCGCCGATCCACATCAGGTGGTTCAGCACGCGCGTGATTTCGTCGAACAGCACGCGGATGTACTGCGCGCGCTCCGGCACTTCGATGCCGAGCAGCTTTTCGATCGCGAGTACGTAGCCGTGCTCGTTGACCATCATCGACACGTAGTCGAGACGGTCCATGTACGGCACGGACTGGATGAAGGTCTTGGATTCCGCGAGCTTTTCCGTCGCGCGGTGCAGCAGGCCGATGTGCGGATCGGCACGCTGAATGACTTCGCCGTCGAGCTCGAGCACGAGGCGCAGCACGCCGTGCGCTGCCGGGTGCTGCGGGCCGAAGTTGAGCGTGTAGTTCTTGATTTCTGCCATGACGCCCCCTTAATGTTTCAGACCGCCATAGCGATCCTCGCGGATCACGCGCGGCGTGATTTCGCGCGGCTCGATCGTCACCGGCTGGTACACGACCCGCTTCTCTTCCGGGTCGTAACGCATTTCGACGTAACCCGACACCGGGAAGTCCTTGCGGAACGGGTGACCGATGAAGCCGTAGTCGGTGAGGATGCGGCGCAGGTCGGGGTGGCCTTCGAACACGATGCCGTACAGGTCGAACGCTTCGCGNTCGTACCAGTTCGCCGAGGTCCAGANGTCGACCAGCGACGCCACGATCGGCAGATCGTCGTCCGGCGCGAATGCGCGCAGGCGCAGNCGCCAGTTGTTCGTGACCGACAGCAGGTGCGACACGGCCGCGAAGCGCGGGCCGTNGTAGGCGCCGTCGCCGAAGGTCTGGTAGTCGACGCCGCAGAGGTCGATCAGTTGCTCGAAACGGAGCTTCGGATCGTCGCGCAGCGTCTTTGCGACTTCGAGGTAATCGCTCGCCTTCACGACGAGCGTCAGTTCACCGATCGCTTCGGTGAGGCTCACCACGCGCGCGCCGAGCGCGGCTTCGAGGTTTGCCTTCAGGGTCTCGATTTTGCTTGCCATATTGAGGGGACGCTCGGGGCTTTATTGACGGGCGATGGTATTGGTGCGGCGGATCTTCGCCTGAAGCTGGATCACGCCGTAAACCAGCGCCTCGGCCGTGGGCGGACAGCCCGGCACGTAGACGTCGACCGGCACGATCCGGTCGCAGCCGCGGACCACCGAGTACGAATAGTGGTAGTAACCACCGCCGTTGGCGCACGACCCCATCGAGATCACCCAGCGCGGCTCGGCCATCTGGTCGTACACGCGGCGCAGCGCGGGCGCCATCTTGTTGCACAGCGTGCCGGCGACGATCATCACGTCCGACTGACGCGGACTCGGACGGAACACGACGCCGAACCGGTCCAGATCGTAACGGGCCGCGCCCGCATGCATCATCTCGACGGCGCAACACGCGAGCCCGAACGTCATCGGCCACAGCGAGCCGGTACGCGTCCAGTTGATCAGCTTGTCAGCCGTCGTGGTGACAAACCCTTCCTTCAAGACCCCTTCGATACTCATTTGCTTTCCACTCCAGACGAGCGACCGAGCGTGGCCGCTCATGCAAACCGGCGATTAACCCATCACTCCCAGTCGAGGCCGCCTTTCTTCCAGATATAGGCAAAGCCCAGCAGGAATTCGAGCAGAAAAATCATCATTGCGATGAAACCCGGCCAGCCGATGTCCCGGAGCGCGACGCCCCACGGGAACAGGAATGCGGTTTCGAGATCGAAGATGATGAACAGGATGGCGACGAGGTAATACCGGACGTCGAATTTCATCCGGGCGTCTTCAAAGGCTTCGAAGCCGCACTCGTACGGTGCGTTCTTCTCGACGTCCGGCTTGTTGGGACCAAGGAGCTTGCCGATGCTGACCAGCGCTATACCTAAACCAGTGCCCACGAGGAGGAACAACAAGACGGGGTAATAGGCTGCGAGGTTCAAGGCAATCCTCTATCGGTTGGTTCTGAGCGTCCGGAGAATACCACTTCCGGCGGAAGGAATCATTTCGGAGTGCAGGCGATCGCAAGACAACCGCAAGCCCACCCCACAAATGAAAAATGCCAGCCACTGGAAGCGGCTGGCATTGAGTAACTTTGGTGCCGACGGCGAGACTCGAACTCGCACAGCTTTCGCCACTACCCCCTCAAGATAGCGTGTCTACCAATTTCACCACGTCGGCACTGCATGCAACTCGGGTTGTGCTGCTCGTTCCCGCGAATCGCTTCAAGAATTAAATTCTAACCCGAGTTCCGGATTTGTTCAACGCACAACCGCAAAAAAATTAACTTTTTATTTCGGGACATCCTGGCCCGGCGCGCTTGCGGCCGAACCGGCGACAGCAGACGCCGCGACAGCCGGCGCCGATGCCGCGGGGGCCGATGCCGGCGCGGTCACTGCCGTGCCGAGCACGCCTGCCGACGGCGTCGACTTGTACGAACCGAGGTACGTCAGCGCGAGCGTCGCGACGAAGAAGATCGTCGCGAGAATGCCCGTCGTGCGCGACAGGAAGTTCGCCGAACCCGTCGCACCGAACAGACTGCCCGACGCGCCGCTGCCGAATGCGGCGCCCATGTCGGCACCCTTGCCGTGCTGCAGCAGCACGAGCCCAATCACACCGAGTGCAGACAGCACCTGCACCACAATAATCAGCGTCTTGAATAACAGCATCACACCCACCCGATTGGATCGGGCGACCGGACCGACCGGCCGCCGTCATGGTTCAATTCGATCTCGGACCGCTCAACGCGCGGCCCGGCAGATCGCCAGGAAATCTTCCGCCTTCAGCGACGCGCCGCCGATCAGGCCGCCGTCGATGTCCGGTTGCGCGAACAGCTCTTCCGCGTTGTCCGGCTTCACGCTGCCGCCGTACAGCACGGACACGTCCGCCGCACCCTTTGCCGCGAGACGCGTCCGCAGGAACGCATGCACGTCCTGCGCCTGCGCCGACGTCGCGCTCTTGCCCGTGCCGATCGCCCAGACCGGCTCGTACGCGACGACGATACGCGCGGCCTCGTCAGCCATCAGCACGGCCAGCACCGCGTCGAGCTGCGCACCGACAACCTGCTCGGTCGCACCCGACTCGCGCTCGTCGAGCGTCTCGCCGACACACACGACCGGCACGAGGCCGGCCGCGAGCGCGCGCTGCGTCTTCGCAGCGACCGTCTCGTTGCTTTCGCCGTGATACGCGCGACGCTCCGAGTGGCCGACGATCGCATACCGCGCGCCGAACTCCGCCACCATCGCAGCCGCTACCTCACCGGTGAACGCGCCTTGCTCATGTGCGGACACGTCCTGCGCACCGAACGCGACACGGCCACCGCCAAGCTGCGCCTGAACCTGCGCGAGATACGGGAACGGCACGCACACGCCGATCGACGTTTCAGCCGCCACCGTGCCCGCGCCCTGCACCACTTCGTTCAGCAGCGCCTGGTTGCCGGCCAGCCGGCCATGCATCTTCCAGTTGCCGATCACTCGCTTTGTTCGTTGTTTCGACATCGTGTCTGTCTCGTCACTATCTTGTCATTAACGTGCCGGAACCCGGCCGTCAGGTTGGATCTGGCGAAGCAAACCCGCGATTTTACTGCGCGCGGCTTGAACCGGTCAAACCGCGCATGTCAAGCCCGCCGCACGGGCCGTCAGGCGTTCGTTCCCCAATCGAGCACGATCTTGCCGGTATGCTCGCTGCTTTCCATCAGCGCATGCGCCTGTGCGGCGTCCGCGGCGGGCAACACGCGATAGATCACCGGCTTGATGCGGCCGTCGGCGAGCAGCGGCCACACGCGCGCCTTCAGCTGCGCGGCGATACGGGCCTTGAATTCGACCGGGCGCGGACGCAGCGTCGAGCCGGTCACGGTCAGCCGGCGGCGCAGGATCTCGCTCAGGTTGACCTCGGCCTTCGCGCCGCCGAGCAGCGCGATCAGCACGAGACGGCCGCCGTCCGCGAGCGCGGACAGCTCGCGCGGCACGTACGAGCCCGCCACCATGTCGAGGATCACGTCGACACCGCGATCGTGCGTCAGCGACTTCACGACTTCGACGAAGTCTTCGGTCTTGTAGTTGATCGCGCGCTCGGCGCCGAGCGCCTCGCACGCACGGCATTTGTCGGCGGTGCCGGCCGTCGCGAACACGCGAAAGCCGAGCGCATGCGCGATCTGGATCGCCGTCACGCCGATGCCGCTCGAGCCGCCCTGCACGAGCAGGGTCTCCTGCTCGCCGCCTTCGCACGCGCCGAGCTGCGCACGGTCGAACACGTTGCTCCACACGGTGAAAAACGTTTCGGGCAGCGAGGCGGCCTCGATATCGGTGAGGCCATCCGGCACCGGCAGGCACTGCGGCAGCGGCGCGACCGCATATTCGGCATAGCCGCCGCCCGCGAGCAGCGCGCACACGCGATCGCCCAGTTTCAGCCCGAACGGGTTCAGGGCCGCATCGGACAAATCGCCACCGACGATCTCGCCCGCGACCTCGAGGCCCGGCAGATCCGACGCACCCGGCGGCGGCGCATAGGCACCCTTGCGCTGGAACACGTCGGGCCGGTTCACGCCGGAAGCCGCCACCTTGATCAGCACCTCGCCGCGCTTCGGTTCGGGGCGCGGACGCTCCGCGAGCTTCAGCACGTCGGGGGCGCCGAATTCGGTGATTTCGATGGCTTTCATGGTGAGAGTCGCTCCAGGATCGGAATCGGATGGCNCGCCCGTGCGCACGGCGCGGGCGCNTCGCCGGCGCTGCTGCGCCGCACAACGATGCTACAGAAAAAACGGCCGGCACGCTTTCGCACTGCCGGCCGTTGATCCGCCTGTCCGCTTACTGCTGCGGCGGCGTATCCGACTGCGCTGCCGCCGCTGCTTCATTCAGCAGCGCCTTGGCCGACAGACGCACGCGACCCTTCTCGTCCGTCTGGATCACCTTGACCTTCACCTGCTGACCTTCCTTCAGGTAGTCGTTGATGTCCTTCACGCGCTCGTTGACGATTTCCGAGATGTGCAGCAGGCCATCCTTGCCCGGCAGCAGATTCACGATCGCGCCGAAATCGAGCAGCTTGAGCACCGTGCCTTCGTACACCTGACCGACTTCGATCTCGGCCGTGATTTGCTCGATGCGCTTCTTCGCTTCGGCCATGCCTTCGCTGCTCGTGCTGGCGATCGTCACGACGCCGTCATCCGAGATGTCGATGGTCGTGCCCGTTTCTTCCGTCAGCGCGCGGATCACCGAACCGCCCTTGCCGATCACGTCGCGGATCTTTTCCGGGTTGATCTTGACCGTGATCATGCGCGGCGCGAATTCCGACAGTTGCGTGTTCGCACCTGACACCGCCGACGTCATCTTGCCGAGGATGTGCAGGCGGCCTTCCTTCGCCTGCGCGAGCGCGACCTGCATGATTTCCTTCGTGATGCCCTGGATCTTGATGTCCATCTGCAGCGCCGTCACGCCTTGCTCCGTGCCGGCCACCTTGAAGTCCATGTCGCCGAGGTGGTCTTCGTCGCCGAGGATGTCGGTCAGCACCGCGAACTTGTTGCCTTCGAGGATCAGCCCCATCGCGATACCCGCGACGTGCGCCTTCATCGGCACGCCGGCGTCCATCAGCGCGAGGCAGCCGCCGCACACCGAAGCCATCGACGACGAACCGTTCGATTCGGTGATTTCCGACACGACGCGGATCGAGTAGCCGAATTCGTCGGCGCTCGGCAGGCACTTGACCAGCGCGCGCTTGGCCAGCCGGCCGTGGCCGATTTCGCGGCGCTTCGGCGAGCCGACGCGGCCCGTTTCGCCGGTCGCGAACGGGGGCATGTTGTAGTGGAGCATGAAGCGCTCGCGGTATTCGCCTTCGAGCGCGTCGATGATCTGCTCGTCACCCTTCGTGCCGAGCGTCGCGACGACCAGCGCCTGCGTCTCGCCGCGCGTGAACAGCGCCGAGCCGTGGGTACGCGGCAGCACGCCGGTGCGGATTTCGATCGGACGCACGGTGCGCGTGTCACGGCCGTCGATGCGCGGCTCGCCGTTCAGGATCTGCGAACGGACGATCTTCGCTTCGATGTCGAACAGCACGTTGCCGACCGTGGCCTTGTCGGCCGCGACCGTACCGGCCGCCAGCGCGTCTTCCTCGAGCTTCGCCGAGGTTGCCGCGTAGACTTCCTTCAGCTTCGCCGAGCGCGCCTGCTTGTCGCGCAGCTGGTAAGCGGCGAGCAGATCGTTCTGCGCCAGCTCGGTCACGCGTGCGATCAGCGCCTCGTTCTTCGGCGCCGGCTGCCAGTCCCACTCGGGCTTGCCGCCGTCGCGCACCAGTTCGTGGATCGCGTCGATCGCGATCTGCATCTGCTCGTGGCCGAACACCACGGCGCCCAGCATCACTTCTTCCGACAGTTGGTCGGCTTCCGACTCGACCATCAGCACGGCGCGCTCCGTACCCGCGACGACGAGGTCGAGGCTCGATGCCTTGAGCTGGTCACGCGTCGGGTTCAGCACGTATGCGTTGTCGATGTATGCCACGCGTGCGGCACCGACCGGGCCGTTGAACGGCAGGCCCGACACGGCGAGCGCGGCCGATGCGCCGATCAGCGCGGGGATGTCGGCCGGGATTTCCGGGTTCACGGACAGCACGTGGATCACGACCTGGACTTCGTTGTAGAAGCCTTCCGGGAACAGCGGGCGCAGCGGACGGTCGATCAGGCGCGACGTCAGCGTCTCGTGCTCCGACGGACGGCCTTCGCGGCGGAAGAAGCCGCCCGGGATCTTGCCGGCCGAGTAGGTCTTCTCGAGGTAGTCGACGGTCAACGGGAAGAAATCCTGGCCCGGCTTCGCCGACTTCGCGCCGACGACGGTTGCCAGCACGACGGTGTCTTCGACGTCGACGATCACGGCGCCGCTCGCCTGGCGGGCGACTTCACCGGTTTCGAGGCGCACCTTGTGCTGGCCCCACTGGAATTCCTTCACGACCTTGTTGAACATGGACATGGTTGCTCCTTTGTATTCATGCATTTCATTCGCCGCGCCGGCCATCCCGCGCGGCGGCGTCCCGACCGAATCACCCGGAGCAAGGTGTGTTTTTTATGCCATTCCAGCGCGGCGCTCAGGCAGCGACGCGCTGGAATGACACAAATCCTGCCCCGGTATCGGTCGTGGCGGCGGCCCCGCACGAACGTGCCGGACAGCCTGCGATGCGTGTGACGCTACGCACCGCGCAAAAACAAAATGCCTGTATCAGCGGACTGACACAGGCATCTTGCTGGCGGCAATCGCCTCGATTACTTACGCAGACCCAGCTTCTCGATCAGTGCGCGGTAACGGTCGGCATCCTTGCCCTTGAGGTAGTCGAGCAGCTTGCGGCGGCGGCTCACCATGCGCAGCAGGCCGCGGCGGCTGTGGTGATCCTTCGCGTGGGTCTTGAAGTGACCCGTCAGTTCGACGATACGTGCGGTCAGCAGTGCGACCTGGACTTCGGGCGACCCCGTGTCGTTGGTACCGCGGGCGAACTGAGCAACGACTTCCGACTTCTTGATATCTGCAACAGACATGTGATTTCCTTTCTAACTGAACAGGCGGACACGGAAGAATGGCCGTGCCGTGACTTACAACCGGCGCGCATTGTAGCACAACTCGGTGCCGTTCTTACCGCCCTCCGTCACGGGCGCGTCATCGAACACGTCGACGGCATCTCCGTACGCTGCGCCGGCACCGCGAGCACCGTCCGGAAGCCATAGCCCGATCCCTCGTTGTCGAAGCGCACGCCCGGCGTGCCGACCTTGTCCATCTCCATCACGTAAAGGGGCTGGATCAGCTGGTGATCCTGGGCGCGCATCCGCGACGCGTGGAAGCCGTCGTCGAACGAGAGGCCCTCGAGCGCACGCGCGACCGCCGCCGGGTCGGCCGAACCCGCGCGGGTCAGCGCCGCGGCCAGCATCTCGATCATCTGGCTCATCCGCCGCACCGGGTAGTCGTCCTGCGCGGCCGGGAAACGGGTCCGGAACGCGCGGTAGAACGCGTCGGACTTGGCGCCGCCCGCGTTCGGATGCCAGTCGGCCACCGCCACGACGTGGCCGACACCCGCGTCGCCGAGGGCCGCCGGCGCGCCGAGGCTGTTGCCGTAGAACGTATAGAACTTCGCGTCGAGCCCCTGTTCGCGCGCCGCCTTCACGAGCAGCGTGAGGTCGTTGCCCCAGTTGCCGGTCACGACGGCGTCCGCGCCGCTGGCGCGGATCTTCGCGATATACGGCGAGAAATCCTTGATCCGGCCGATCGGGTGGAATTCGTCGCCCGCGATCGTCACGTCCGGGCGCCGCGCCGCGAGCGCCTGCCGCGCGAGGGCGCTGACGTCATGGCCGAAGCTGTAGTCCTGGTTCAACAGATAGACCTTGCGCAGCGCGCGATCGCGCGCCATCACGTCCGCGAGCGCGGCCATCCGCATGCCGGCATGCGCATCGAAGCGGAAATGCCAGAAACTGCAACGCGCGCCGGTCAGCGCCGGATCGTCGGCCGAATAGTTCAGGAACAGCATCCGGTTGTCCGGATCGCGCTCGTTCAGCTTGTCGAGCGCGGCAACGAGCGCGGCCGCGACGGCCGAGCTGTTGCCCTGCGCGACGAAGCCGACATTCCGGTCGGCGGCCGCGCGCAACTGCACGAGCGCCTCCTCCGGGCTGCCCTTGCTGTCGAGCACGACGAGTTCGAGCGGATGCGCGCCGTCGCGCAGTTTCACGCCGCCCGCCGCATTGACCCGCTCGACGCCGAAGCGCAGATTGCGCTCCACCGCCGCGCCCGCGTTCGCGAACGGGCCCGACATCCCTTCGATCAGCGCGATCCGCACCGGCTCGCCGCCGGCAAACGCGGACGACACCAGCATCCACCCCGCGCTCCACGCGAGCGCGCACCGTTTCCACCCCTGCATCGGCCACCTGCCCTTCAATCTGCCCGAGAAGCGCGGATCATAGGCCGCCGCGCCAGCCACCCGCAAGCGCGACAGCCTGCGATCCGCACCGATTTTTTCCGCGCGATGCGCCGTCGCGCGCCGTCCGTGATAAAACGGGACTTGTTTCCGTGTTCTGGAGAATCCGATGCGCATTCGCATTCCCGCGCGCCTGCCCGTGCTGATCGCCGGTGCGGCCGCGCTGCTGGCCGGTTGCGCGCAACCGTGGCAGCAATACCAGGCCGGCCAGGACGAGTCGGCGATCGTCGCGCGCATGGGCCCGCCGCGCGAGATCTACGACCTGCCCGGCGGCGGCAAGCGGCTGATGTGGCCGACCCAGCCGATGGGCGAAATCACGGTCGCGGCCGACGTCGATGCAGCCCACCGAATCGTCAACGTGCGCCAGGTGCTGCAGCCGAGCGAGTTCTATCGCGCGGAGATCGGCAAGTGGACGAAGACCGACGTCCTCGTCAATTTCGGACGCCCGGTCGANACNTCCTACTTCCCGCTGATGAAACGCGAGGTGTGGACGTACCGGTATCTCGAGGACAACGTCTGGTACATGATGTACAGCTTCTACTTCGATCCGCAGGGCATCCTGCGCACCACGCAGAAAACACCGGACCCGCTGCACGATCCCGATCGCCGCACCCTGTTCTGACCGATTGCGTATTTATACGCAATTGTCGCAATGGCCATTCACGAATTATTGCGTGAATGGCCATTTCATTTTTTCCGCTGCCTTATTTAATTCAACGAATAAGACGGAAAATTTTTCCGATCGATGACATTGCGATGGCAATACGCTGAACACCCCGTCATGCGGGCCGTAGCGGGAAACAGGCACGGCCGGTGCGTGGCATGCGTCGCGCTGGTGCATGCAATGCACTACGCCCAATCAATTTGAAACAATTTGTATCAACCCACCGCAGTGCTAGGGCATACCCCTAATATCAGTCGAAAATCCAACCTTTCAATTTAGAAAGCATGCGATTGCGCCATTTCGTTCGATATTTATTTGCCTTTATCAAAAAGGAGTCCTCATGAATCGCCCCAAGAGCATGCTGGTTGCCAACATTGCCTGGGCCCGCGAGACGCGCGAACACACGCCCGGCTTCTTCGACGCGCTCGCGCGCGGCCAGAATCCGCGCGTACTGTGGATCGGTTGCGCCGACAGCCGCGTGCCAGCCGAAACCATCACGCACTGCGCGCCCGGCGAGCTGTTCGTCCATCGCAACATCGCGAACCTGTTCCACCCCGACGACGACAATTCCGCCAGCGTGCTCGAGTACGCGGTGCGGGTGCTGAAGGTCGACCACGTGATCGTGTGCGGTCACTACGGGTGCGGCGGCGTGCGTGCATCGCTGCTGCCGCCGCCCGCGGACCTGCCGCACGTCGCGCGCCGCATCGCGCCGCTCTGCGCGCTCGCGCGGCGCCATCGCGACACGCTCGACGGGCTCGACGAGCTCGCCGCCGCCGACCGCCTCGCCGAGCTGAACGTGCTCGAACAGGTTCGGCTGCTGCGCGCGTCGCCGATCGTGCGCGGCCGCGAGCGGCCACCGCTCGTGCATGGCTGGATCTTTTCGCTCGCGGACGGCCGCCTGAAGGAGCTCGATTCCGGCTATGCGGCGTCGCCGACCGAAGCCGAGCCCGAGCCCGAGCGCGCTGCCGCCGTCGCGCTCGGTTGACCCGCGCCCTGCCCCTCCACGCCAACGAAACCACCCCAACCATGAAACTGAACGAGCGCCTGTCCACCCTGCCGCGCGACATCGTCGCCGGCATCGTCGTTTTCCTCGTCGCGCTACCGCTCTGTCTCGGCATCGCCAATGCGTCCGGCGTCGAGCCGTTCGCCGGGCTCGTGTCGGGCATCGTCGGCGGCATCGTCGTCGCACTGCTGAGCGGCTCGTCGCTGTCCGTCAGCGGGCCGGCCGCCGGCCTCGTCGTGATCGTCGTCGAAGGGATTGCGCAACTCGGCAGCTTCTCCGCGTTCCTGCTCGCGGTGCTGCTGTCCGGCGTGCTGCAGTTCGGCTTCGGCATGCTGCGCGCCGGCCGCTTCGCCGCTTACGTGCCGTCGCCCGTCATCAAGGGCATGCTCGCCGCGATCGGCCTGCTGCTGATCGTGAAGCAGATTCCGTTCGCATTCGGCCTCGGCGGCCAGGCCGCGCAATCGTTTGCGAATTGGCCGAGCCTGCCGACCGCATGGGCCGCCACGGCGATCGCGCTTGCGTCGCTCGGGCTGCTGATCGCGTGGGACACGCCGGCTCTCAAGCGCTTCGCGTGGGTGCGCTCGGTACCCGCGCCGCTCGCGGTCGTCGTGCTCGGTATCGGCGCGACGCTCGTGCTCGGCGTGGTCGCACCGGCAGCCGCACCGGGCGCCGCGCATCGCGTCACGCTGCCCGAATTCGACTCGTTCGCGGCGCTCGCGGCATCGCTCAAGCATGCAGAGCTCGGCCCGAACTTCGCGCAACTGCTCAATCCGGACGTATGGCGCGTGGCGATCACGCTTGCGGTCGTCGCAAGCCTCGAGACGCTGCTGTGCCTCGAAGCGGTCGAACAGATCGATCCGAAGCGGCGGCCGACGCAACCCGATCGGGAGCTGAAGGCGCAGGGTGTCGGTAACCTGGTCGCGGGCGCCGTCGGCGGCCTGCCGATCACGTCGGTGATCGTGCGCAGTTCGGCCAACGTCAACGCCGGCGCGCAAAGCCGGATGTCCGCGATCGTGCACGGGGTCCTGCTGCTTGCGAGCGTGTTTGCGCTCACCGGCCTGATCAACCTGATCCCGCTCGCGAGCCTGGCCGCGATCCTGATCCACACCGGCCTGAAGCTCGCGAAGCCCGCGCTGTTCCGCTCGGTCATGAAGCAAGGCCCGGCCGCGTTCGCGCCGTTCGCGGCGACGATCGCGGGTGTGCTGGCGGTCGACCTGCTGTTCGGCATCGCGCTCGGCCTCGCATGCAGCGTGCTGGCCGTCGCCGTCGCGAACCTGAAGAGCCCCGTCACGCTCGCGCAGCATGACGATCACTTCCTGCTGTCGTTCCGCAAGGACGTGTCGTTTCTCGGCAAGGTGCAGGTCAAGCACCACCTGCGGCACATTCCGGACCGGGCGGCGGTGATCATCGACGCGACGCGCGCCGACTACATCGATCACGACGTGCTCGAACTGCTCGATGCGTTCGTCGCCGATGCGCCGCGGCGCGGGATCGCGGTCGAGTTCCGCCGGCGCAATCCGGCGCC
>Ga0058696_1000758_pt1 | contig 13548 bp, 11 predicted proteins | sample AgamicMgSfrz_FD_55077 | JGI IMG/M metagenome (GOLD analysis project Ga0058696, IMG submission 55077) | Agave microbial communities from Guanajuato, Mexico - Mg.Sf.rz | ecosystem: Host-associated > Plants > Phyllosphere > Phylloplane/Leaf | place: Guanajuato, Mexico | collected 2012-05-30 | reverse complement strand
TAAACGACAAAAAACCGTCCCCAAATGGGAACGGCATATAACGTCGTTATTAACGGCGTCTATTACGGTTACGGAGGAAGGTTGGAATATCCAAAGCCTCATCACCTTGATTGGCATTACGTGCAGGCTGTTCATTGACTTCTGCAGGCTGTTCATTGACTTCTTCCCTCTTCACTTCACGCTTCACGTTAGACTGTGGCGTTTGTTGTGTCTGAGGTCTTGATTGCTGCTGCTGTCCGAGTGTTGGACGTCCAGTAGGCCGAATTGAAGCTTCAACCTCGTTAAAGCCTGTAGCAATTACCGTAACGACGATTTCATCTTTAAGGTTTTCATTGATAACAGAACCAAAAATCATGTTGACGTCTTGATCGGATGCTGTAGCCACGATATCGGCCGCTTCCTGGACTTCAAAAAGACTTAGGTTCGTACCACCGGTAATATTCATCAGTACGCCTTGGGCGCCATCAATCGATGTTTCAAGCAACGGACTGGAAATGGCTTTTTTCGCCGCTTCCGCCGCACGGTTTTCCCCGGAGGAAATCCCGATTCCCATAAGAGCGGAACCTTTGTTGGACATGATCGTCTTCACATCGGCAAAGTCCAAGTTAATAAGACCTGGAACAGCAATTAAATCTGAAATCCCTTGTACACCCTGGCGAAGTACATTATCCGCTTCACGGAATGCTTCAAGCATTGGCGTGCTTTTATCGACGATTTCAAGGAGGCGGTCGTTCGGAATGACGATCAGTGTGTCAACCGATTCCTTCATGGATGAAATGCCGCCTTGTGCCTGTGTTGCACGTTTTCGGCCTTCGAAAGTAAATGGACGGGTAACTACACCCACTGTAAGGGCCCCTAGATCTTTAGCAATGCCCGCTATGACAGGAGCTGCCCCCGTTCCCGTACCGCCGCCCATTCCAGCCGTTACGAATACCATATCGGCACCTTTAAGCGCTTCTTCAATCTGCTCTTTGCTTTCTTCAGCAGCTTTTTTTCCTACCTCTGGATTGGCACCTGCACCCAAACCGCGTGTAAGCTTCCCACCGATTTGCATTTTGATTTCTGCTTTTGATAGATTAAGAGCCTGTGCGTCAGTATTGACAGAAATAAACTCAACACCCTGTACACCATGCTCGATCATTCTGTTTACCGCATTGTTTCCGCCGCCGCCAACACCTATTACTTTTATCGTTGCTAATTGTTCTAGATTAGAATCAAACTCCAACATGACAATCCTCCTATTTTGACGAAAAATTCCCGATTCTTAATGATTGTTATTCAAAAAAGTAACCCAGGATTTTTTTGAATTTAGATTCACCTTTTTCACCTTGTTTTTTAGCCGTGTTCTCTTTATTTTTCTGAGAAACCTTCTGGCTGCGCTGGTCGTTATCNTCTTGAGCTTGTCCAGCTGCTACAGGAGTTTTATTAGCGGTGTTTTTTTGCATTCTCTCTTTCTTGCATGCGTGTTTAATCAAACCAACAGCCGTGGTGTATTGGGGTTCCCTAACACCGATGTAATTGGGTTCAGCTGTCCTTACTCGGTTTTGGAACACATATTGAGCTAGCTCCAGGACACCCGGCATCTTGACGACGCCCCCGGTCAACACGAAACCACCCGGTATATCCTGGAAGCCAAGTCTCTTCAAATCATCTTGAATCAACTCGAATATTTCGGTCACCCGCGCTTCAATGATATCCGAAAGCATTAACTGGTTGCAGGTCTGTTGCTGATCGCTGCCGATGATCGGTATTTGGAATACTTCATCTTCAGACGCGTCATCATAATAGGCATGTCCATGCTTNACTTTTATTTTCTCAGCTTCTTCCATAGTCGTCCTTAGAACGATGGAAAGGTCCTTCGTAAGTGTTTCCCCGCCTATAGGTATCACAGACGTATATTGTAAATAGCCTTGTTCGAAAATTGCCAGGGTCGTGGAACCTCCGCCAATATCGACAAGTGCCACACCAAGTTCTTTTTCATCCTTGGATAAAACAAGGGAACCTGCGGCTAAAGGCTGAAGGGCGATATCGGTTATTTCCAATCCTGCCCTTTCCACACAGCGCAGCGTATTATGTAAAATTGTCCGAAGACCTGTGATTAAAATCCCTCTCATTTCCAACCGGACACCTATCATGCCCCGTGGATCACTGATTTCATCAAGTTCATCAACTTTGTAGTGAATCGGCACCACGTCGATGATTTCCCTGTCGGATGGTATCGTTATTAACTCCGCTGCTTCCCTGACACGGAAAACGTCATGCTCGGTAATCTCTTTATTGTCACTGGATACCGCTACTACCCCATGACACGGCTGAAGCGTCACATGATTTCCACTTATGCCGACGATTACCTTTGTTATCTCCATCCCTATCATCCGTTCTGCTTGCTCTATAGCCTTTTGAATGGATTGGACGGTTTCATCTATACCGACGATCGANCCCTTTTTGAGCCCTTCTGATTTAACATTTCCTACACCGATTATATTTAATGTGTCATTGACCATTTCCCCAATGATAACTTTTACACTGGATGTACCGATGTCAAGACTTACGTATATTTCGTTGCTGTTCATTCCATGGCACCTCCTTCAGTTTATACATGTATTAGTAGAATAACATTTTTATATCGAAGACTTATACATTATAGAATAACAGAACTGTTTACAACAACTGACGAATTACATAGATAAGCGTTTCATTTTGTATTTCCCGAACAAAACTCGTACTTTATGGTGCATATTGTTCGCTTCTCTACGAGACTGATTTACTAAAAAAACTAGATACTGCCATAAACTATTCGTCATTTATAACTTAATTCCCTTTAAAATTATAGATTTTTTTTCTGCTTTTTCCGGGAAATGGACCATTTTTCAATCAGGATCCTTCTAATCAGGGCAATATTTTGAAAGAGCCTGACACCGAATACAAAGATTGCGGCTAAATATAAGTCTACACCAAGATGTACACCTAGAAAAGCCAAACCTGCGGCTAAAATAATATTAAAGAAGAATCCTGTTACAAATACAACTTCATCATAAAGATTTTGCAAATGAGCCCGTATCCCCCCAAATAAGGTATCAAAAGCAGCAAGCACGGCTATGGAGAGATAATTTGAATATTCATGGGGAATATCAAAATCCACCAAAAAACCAAGGGTGATTCCAATCAACAGACCAAAAACTGAAAGCCACATCACGATTCCCCCCCATCCATAATGGGCTCCATATGTTCCACGTTAATAGCATTTTGGTAAGCCGGCAATGTCAACTTGCCGGAAGGCACCTTAATCTGCACTTCAAAATTGTCTATAAAGAAATCATCCATAAGTTCGGAACCTTCAATGCGCTGCTTCAGTTTCTTTGGATTAACGGTTATTGCCTGCATTTCGACCGGGTAATGAACCAGAGGATATCCGTCCATTTTCGGCTGCCCATTAATATCACGAATAACCGATGTTGATATATACCTTTGTCCTGAAATGGAAATTTCGTCAGCGCCATACCTATACATTTCATTAATGAGCCGAATGATCAATACTGGTGAAATATACTCGACCTTCTCACCAAGAAGGATATCGGCTTTGATAGGCTGTATAGATACGATTACCCCATTACCTCTTATTTCGGTCAAACCTGCGTCCGTCTTCAATTCGGTCAGGGTGTCACGCAAGACTTCTTCTTTACTCTCATTTTTCTTTGTTTCATAAGATGCTATTTTTCCCTCAAGCTTACTGATACCCTCTATTAATTCCGCCTGGGTCTGCTGTTCTTTCAATAAATCATTTTTCAGTTCCCACATATCCCTTGTATCGGATACGACAGGCTGATTCACCAAATTGAATTGAATAGCGAGCATGAAGCCAGCAATCAACGTAACCAAACTAAAAGAAAGCTTTTTTTTCATTTCCAGTTTCTCACCAATCTTTCATCGAATCCGGCGGTCACGATCACCCTCCAATAATTGGATCAAAAATGATATTCTTTTGCTTTTCCACTGTAAAGATAATATTCTCATTAACCAGCTGTTCCTTGATGCCACCCGGTAAATCCAGTGAAGCACCCAGGACTTCCGGATCCCCTATCGCAGATATGATGAAGGGAGCAGGATGCTGATGGCCATCGATTGTAATCACAGGCCCATTACAGATTATGTATGAATCATGATTTAACCTTTGACCGTTAATCGCAACAGCCTCTGCACCTGATATGTATAGTTCATTGACGACCTTGAAGACATGCTGTTCATGGACGAGGTAATTATTAACATTGGCTTCAGATTCCATATCTGTACCATCTTCAAGCGTCACCTGAAGGCCTGAGCCTTTCACTTTCACTTTTCCGAGAAACATTCGGTATTTTTCCGTTTCCTTTGCCAAATTGAAAAAAAGCCGCTTTTCCTGAGCTAGGTCTTTTTCTATTTGGGATACATTNTCTTGCTTCTGGAGGAGTTCCTTCTGAAGTTCCCGGTTCTGCTTCTCTTGTTCGATCAGCTGCTGCCTGAGCTCATATTCCTGGTCCCAGGCTTTGTCCTTCCCTGCACCTTCACCTTCTTTGGTCAGATTGTAAGAGAAGGCAATCATGAATCCGAGAACCACGCAAACCAGGGGTAAAACCACCCGTTTGCCATTAATTTTCCTCATTGGTGTCTTCCTTTTGTTCAGCGTCTTCATATGCTTTAAAATAAGAACCCACTTCCAGATCGATGACTCCCTTTACATTTGGATCCAGCTGGCTGACTATCGATGGATAGTGAATCATTTTCTCGTATAAAGTCCGGCTTGTCGCACTTACTTCAAACCCATCGTTCATGAACATGACGATATGGTATTCATCGGTTTTTGTAGGAGCGTAATGAATTTCCGAAATGGCATTCTGAATCTCGACAGGAAGCTTGTCCAGCTCTTCTAAAAGCAACTTTAATGATTTACCCTCTTTGAAACCAATTAAAACAGGGGCAAATACTGGAATTTCTCCTGTTGCTAACTCCTCTAAAACGGACCCGTTTTCCAAAATGGGTGCAAACTTCCCATTATTGGACAGATATGCCATCCTGTTATGTTCCGAAACCGTAATTTTAATGGAATTAGGAAATACCGGTGTCACCTTAACGCTTTTTATTTCTTGATTTTTTTTGATATTGGCTGCCGCTGTACCTGTATCAACCTTCCAGATGCTTCGATCCTTCTTCACCTTACTCAATTTAATGATCTGTTTGGAAGTAATATAACGATTCCCCTCTACCTGCACGGATTTCACATAGCTCAACGGGGATAAGAAATATAGCACACAAGCAACAAGAATGAAGAAAAGGGACAGCAAAAGAACAAGTCGCCTGTTTGCTTTGCTTTTTCTTAATTGTTTTAATTTCGGGATGCGGTCCTCAATGGAAACGATTTTTCCCTTTTCCATCCCCTTCACCTCTTCCTGAAAAAATGGATGGTTCTTGACAGTGCGAAATCAAGACAAACTCAATATTATGTTTTAACAAACTTTAAAGGTAACACATTATATCACAATATTTGGATATAATGAATCCCATTATTTTCTTCCGATAATTTCCACTTCTGTTTCCATTTCAACTTCAAATTTATCATATACAGTATCCTTCACATGCTGTATCAAGGCTTGAACATCCGCTGCACTTCCATTACCTGTGTTAACGATGAAGTTCCCGTGCATCGGTGAAATCTGAGCTCCGCCAATAGAATGTCCCTTCAGGCCTGCATTCTCGACCAATTTACCAGCATGGTGTGGAAGTGGATTCCTAAATATGCTCCCGGCACATGGAAGATTATACGGCTGCGTATCTTTACGATAATTCTTGTTATTTTGCATTCTTTCAACGATTTCGGTTTTATCCCCCTCTGTCAATTGAAAAATTGCTTCCAGTACGATACCAGGTCTTTTCTTCTGAAGCAGAGAAGTTCGATAAGAAAACTCCATTTCCTCTTTCGAAAGCCAAGCTAGAGTTCCATCTTCAAAAAGAACATGTGCCTGCTTGAGGATTTCACTCATATCGGAACCATGTGCACCAGCGTTCATATAGACTGCTCCGCCGACGGAACCAGGAATCCCACTGGCAAATTCCAATCCTGCATATCCTTTTTTACTGATTTGTACGGAGAGGCTGACAAGTGATACCCCAGCTCCTGCTTTGATCTCCGTCCCATTTATCTCGAGATGATCAAGTCCTCTGCCCAATTTGAGCACGGCACCTTCAATTCCGCCATCACTGACCAGCAGGTTCGAGCCCCTGCCGATCACCCTCCACGGCATCCCATTTTCTTTGATGACCTGCATCGTTTTTTCTATATTTTCAATGGATGACGGCACGATGAATAAATCAGCCGGCCCCCCAATTTTCATAGTTGTATGATTTGCAAGCGGTTCCTGTTCAAGAACTTTGCCGATTTTCATTTCAGTTAATTGCTTTATCACATTATCCATGATAAACCTCCTTGTTGTTCCAAAATTCCAAGTTATAATTTTCATTTCCTCTTCCATGAGGTCACTTATATTACAAGATTAATAACGCCTTTTTAGCAGAAAAATGAACAGAAGCAAGCCCCAGTACGGCCTAACCCTCTTATACTATAGTCTAAACAAAGACGTATTGCCAATATTTATTGTGGATTCCCCAACATTCATACATGGTAATATTTAAGCGGCATTTCATTTATTTCTAATTTTCGGCAAGCCCCCCCAAAAAAATCGTTTTTCCTGGAGGGGTTTTCAACGTAAAGAAGGGAAGCCCTGCGTTCAACAGGACTTCCCTTTTGCCAAACCACATTTTTTACTTATTTCAGAACCTCGAATATCGGCTAATATTCAGGAGCACCCCAATCGCCATCAACATGAGCGTCAGCGATGAACCGCCATAACTTAAGAGGGGCAAGGTGATACCCGTAACCGGCATAAGTCCCGTTACCACCCCTATATTGATCATCACTTGAATGGCGACCATTGCAATGATTCCCACCGCTACAAGGCTCCCGTATAAATCAGGGGCGCCAAGTGCGATCCGAATGCCCCGCCAAAGCATTAGCGCAAATAATAAAATGACAAGAGAGCCCCCGATGAAGCCAAGTTCCTCGGAGAGTATGGCAAAAATGAAATCAGTCTGCGGTTCGGGTAAATAGAAAAACTTTTGGCGGCTTTGCCCGAGACCCAATCCGAACAACCCCCCTGGCCCGATTGCATAAAACGATTGAATCATCTGAAATCCACTGCCCAAAGGGTCTTCCCATGGATCCAGAAAAGACGTGATCCTTTTTATCCGGTAGGGCGCTGACAAAATCAGACCGATAAAACCTGCTACCCCAATTAGCCCCAAGCCGACAAAATGACTGATTCTTGCCCCGGAAATAAAAATCATGACAATGCACGTTCCAACCATTACCGTTCCCGTTCCAAGGTCCGGCTGTAACATGATCAAACCAAATGCCAAAAACACTAAACCTAAGGATGGAAGCATCCCTTTTTTAAAGGAGGTGATCAGCTTTTGCCGTTCTGATAAAAACTTAGCTAAAAAAGCGATCATCGCCAGCTTCATGAACTCAGAGGGTTGGACCGAAAAAGCACCTACACCAATCCAGCTCCTCGAACCATTTCTCGCCATCCCTATACCTGGTACAAGCACAGCCAGTAACATAATGAAACAAATGATGATAAGGATTTTGGCCCATGTCCGCCACGTCCAGTAATCCACATTCATGATGAAAAACATGGCTATGACACCGACGCAGGCAAAAAGCAACTGCCTTTTAGCAAAATAAAACGAATCATCAAATTTATATGTTGCCCAAATGGCACTCGCGCTGTAAACCATGATTAATCCAACAGTCAAAAGACTTAAGGTGACGATAATGAGAATGAGATCAGGATTCGATTTTTTTAATGGCACGGACATCCACCTCTAGGAAGTTTTTAGCCTACGAATATAAACATCAGTGCTGATTGCTTGTCAGCACTTTAGTCAAAAAAAAAGCGATAACGGCTCATTATCGCTTTTTTTCATGGTGTCAACGTAGAAGCAGGTTCACTTCTCTCTGCGAAAGCTCTTACTTAAGTTTATGCACGGCCTCCATAAACATGTCTCCTCTTTGCTCAAAAGTTTTATATTGATCCCAGCTTGCACAAGCCGGGGAGAGAAGAATACAGTCGCCTTCATTTGATAATTCAAATGCAGCCGGCACGGCCTTTTCTACATTATCGACACGTTTTATATTCGCTATTCCTATTTCTTTGGCTACCCGTTCAATTTTTTCCGCCGTTTCACCAAAAGTTATCACGGCTTTGACATTTTTCATCGCCGGTATCAACTCATCAAATTCATTTCCGCGATCCAGACCGCCTGCTAATAAGATGACCGGTTCCGTAAAGGATGTTAACGCTTTGGATGCTGCAAGAATGTTCGTCGCTTTCGAATCATTATAGAATTTACGGTTATCGATCGTTGCCACGAATTGCAGACGGTGCTCCACACCATAAAATGTTTTCAATACAGTCTGAATGGCTTCATTAGCTACACCTTTAAGCTTAGCCGCTGAAATGGCGGCGAGCACATTTTCCAAATTATGCTTCCCGGGAAGGGCTATCTCTGAAACTTCAATGATTTTTTCCCCTCGGAAACAGGCGGCACCATCTTCCACATAGGCGCCATTCTCATGTTTCACTTCAGCTGAAAAAGGTACAAGTTGAGCCTTGGTCTCTTTCGCCATGGATAAAACAAGATCTTGATCTGCATTATAAATCATGAAATCTGATGCTATTTGATTTTTCGTGATGGCAGCTTTTGCTTCGACATATTCCTGNTTGGAACTGTGATANTCCAAATGTGCATCATACAAATTTGTCACGATTGAGATTTCAGGACGAAATTCGTCTATTCCCATTAACTGAAACGATGATAANTCNATGACGATNGAGTCATCTGGTTTTGCATGTTCAGCNACACCAGATGCCACTGTCCCGATATTACCGGCAATCAGCGGGGATTTTTCACCGGANTTCAACATTTCGTATATCAATGTTGTCGTGGTCGTTTTCCCATTTGTACCAGTGATTCCTATGAAAGGTGCTTCACTTATCTGGTAGGCCAGTTCAACTTCCGTGATAACAGGAATCCCTTTTTCCAATGCCCCTTTTACGATAGGGTTCCGATAGGGGATTCCCGGATTTTTCACGATCAGCTCGAACCCCTCATCCAGAAGCTCGATTGGATGACTGCCGCAGATGACTTTGATTCCCTGTTCAAGAAGTCCTTGAGCCTCAGGATTTTCCGATAATGGCTTCATGTCATTAACCGTCACGAAAGCACCTAATTTATGTAGAAGCGAAGCTGCCATCACTCCGCTTTTTGCCAAACCCAATACTAATATCTTTTCTCTGAATACTTTGCAGTCTCTTTCAATTATATCCACACCTCTAAATAGATTCCGAGTACCGCACACAGCAGCCCCACTGTCCAGAAAGTGACGACGACACGCCATTCCGACCAGCCGGAAAGCTCATAATGGTGGTGAAGCGGACTCATTTTAAAAATACGTTTACCAGTCGTTTTAAAAGATCCTACCTGAAGGATGACCGAGAGCGTTTCAATGACGAAGACTCCGCCAATGATTACCAGGAGGATTTCAAGCTTCGTTAACAAGGCGATGGTTGCGATCGCTCCCCCAAGGGCCAAGGAACCCGTATCCCCCATGAAAACCTTTGCCGGGTGTGCATTGAATACCAAAAATCCGAGTACTGCACCGACAACCGCCACCGAAAAAATGGCGACATCATATTGTGACTGACTCCATGCCAAAATGGCAAAAGCACCAAAGGCAATGGCTGATGTTCCTGACACAAGTCCATCAAGCCCATCCGTCAAATTGACGGCATTCGAAAAACCTACCAGCCAGAAAATAACGATAAACAGATAAAACCAGCCAAAATCAAAAGCAAAGTCAGTGCCTGGAATCGTCAATTCAGGATTAAAACGGTCTGTCTGCTTGAAGACGAAGTAAAAGATGACCGAAATCACAATTTGTCCAAGCAGTTTTTGCTTGGAAGTCAGTCCCAGGTTACGCTTCATGACCACTTTGATGAAATCATCAAGGAAACCTAATAAACCAAAACCTAAAGTAACGAATAATAATAAATACGTTTCGGTTGAAGGTGCCGAAAATTTCAAAGTCATGACTAGTGTAGCGATGGTAACAGATAATAATATGACCAAACCGCCCATGGTGGGTGTTCCCGTTTTNTTCAAATGCGATTGCGGGCCTTCTTCCCTAATACTTTGCCCGAATTTCAATCTTCTTAAAAACGGGATGAAAATCGGCGAAAGAAGAACGGTTACTAAAAACGCCACCAAAATCGTATAAAAAATCACTTGTTCCAACATTCCTTATTCCCTCATTCCTAACACAATTCAAANATNAAATTCTGCTTGATGTCTTTTCCTATTTTGTTGCAGNGCAATTTCAGCGTTGGTTCAAACTGAACCCAAACGACTTTGAATCGCCTTTTCCGCTTCCTCACGGTCATCGAAGTGAAGCACTTCGTCACCGACCAATTGATAGGTTTCATGACCTTTTCCAGCAATTAATATAACGTCGCCCTCTTCCGCCTTGGAAACTGCGTAAGCTATCGCCTGCCTGCGGTCTTCAATAACCGTATATTCTTTGCCTGCTACACCNGCTTCCATATCCCGGAGGATCTGGGCAGCATCTTCACTGCGTGGATTATCCGAAGTGAAGATCGGGTCAGTCGCCAAGCTGCATGCAATTTGCGCCATGATTGGACGCTTTGTCTTGTCTCGGTCCCCGCCGCAGCCCACTATCACGTAAATTTTCTTTCTAGCAAACTCACCAACAGTCTTNAGAACATTTTCCAAACTGTCCGGAGTATGGGCATAGTCAACAATGACCGGGAAGTCCTGATTCGCTGAAATGAGCTCAAAACGGCCTGCAACACCTTTTATATCCTCGATGGATCTAATTGTCTCATCCAGATCGTTACCAGCGCACAAAGCAGCAGAGATGGCAGAGAGTACATTATAAACACTGAATTTACCAATTAGCTTCAGCTGAATGTATCGCTCTTCTTTACCTGCTGTCAAGGTGAACGATGTGCCATTTGCATCAATTTTTATATCCTTGGCCCTGATATCCGCTTCATTGTCTATGCCGTATGTAACGACTGTAGCGGCAGTCGCCTTAATGAAATCGGCAGTTGCCTCATCATCAGCATTAAGCACAGCATATTTAGGGCGATTTTCTATGTAAGCATTGCCAAGCTGTGAGAAAAATAAGGATTTTGCCTGCCTGTATCTGTCCATGGTTTTATGAAAATCCAAATGATCCTGTGTGAGATTCGTAAAGACGGCAATATCATAATCACAGCCATGGACACGCCCAAGCTCAAGTGCATGCGATGAAACCTCCATAATGGCCGTGGAGACGGATGCTTCGGCCATTTCATGAAAAGCCTTCTGCAGTGTAACGCTATCTGGTGTCGTATTCTTGGTTTCATATACCGTATCGGCATTTTTGTATACATCGTGCCAATCAAGCCTGTTTTTTCATGTCGATCCTCGAAAATCTTTTCCAATAAGTGACTGGTCGTCGTCTTTCCATTCGTTCCTGTAATTCCGATCAAGCGCATCTTTTGAGTCGGATGGCCATAAAATGCATCGGCAAGAACCGCCATCGCCCTGCTCGAATCCCTGACTACAATCACGGGAACATCGAGGTCAAGCGGCCTTTCGGCAATGACTGCTGCAGCTCCATGCTCTACAGCAAGTTGGGCAAAATCATGACCATCGACTGTATAACCTTTTATACAAACAAATAAACTTCCGTCTATGACTTTACGGTTATCATTTTCAATGGAGGTGATTTCAGGATTTTCTCCTTCATACGTAAATAAGGAGTGTAAATAAGATANTAATTTGTGAAGCTTCATTTTTCCATCCCTCTCAACTTAATTTGAGGATTCATTATATGTGATTAGCCTTGGCTTGTCGAGAAACCAATTTCAATTATACGGGGTTATCCCGACTCCGTAAACAAAGCGGCTGATGANTCTTCAGCCGCTTTAACTATTCATATATTATATTATACTTATTCTGTATTTTCGCCAAGATAAATTCTTATTGTAGAGCCTTGTTTTACTTTAACACCTGGATCTGGGGCTTGATTTATGACTTTATCCCCATTTCCGGCAATATCAAGCTTAAGGTCGATGAGCTGGGTTTGCAACTCTTTTTTGCTGAGACCCACGACGTCTGGTACCTCGACCATGACGGGATCCGTCCAGACCGTCTCCTTCTCAATCTGGTTTTTCCTTGGCTTGACGCCCATGGCCCTAAGTGAATCCTCCATGATATTCCCAACGATCGGTGCGGCAACGACCCCGCCGAATTGTACCGTTCCTTTCGGATTATCCACAGCTATATACACGACGATTTGCGGATCATCCGCTGGAGCGACACCAATGAATGAGAGAATATAATTATTTTCAAGGTATCTGCCATTTTCAGCTTTTTGGGCTGTACCCGTTTTCCCGCCGACGCGGTACGACTCCACGAATGCTCCTTTACCGCTTCCTTGGGCGACAACGGATTCAAGCGCTTCCCGGACTTTCTTCGAGGTTGCTTCTGAAATCACCTTTTTCTTCGCCTGAGGGGTCTTTCGCATCAGCACTTCCCCATTTTTTGGATTCACGAGTTCCTTCGCGATATATGGTGTATACAAAGTCCCNCCATTCACGGCCGCCGATACCGCTGTCACCTGCTGAATGGGCGTTACGGCTACACCTTGTCCAAACGCAGTCGTTGCTTGCTCAACCGGACCCACTTGATCCATGTTGAACATGATTCCTTTTCCTTCTCCGGTTAAATCAATTCCCGTCTTTTGNCCAAAACCGAAATCATTTATATATTTAAACAGCTTGTCTTTACCAAGCCGGTTCCCTAATTCNACAAAACCCGGGTTACATGAGTTCTCGACCACTTCAAGAAAAGTTTGATCCCCATGTCCTCCGCTTTTCCAGCAATGCAGCGTTGATCCTGACACTTCCACATGTCCGGAATCATAAAAATGTTCCTTTTGTAAGTCGACCTTCCCTTCCTCAAGCGCCGCAGCAAGCGTGATGATCTTAAAAGTCGATCCTGGTTCATATATACTCCAAACTGGTAAATTACGATTATACACTTCCGAGGGGACATTTTGAAAATTGGCAGGGTCGAAGGTTGGCCTGCTGGACATTGCCAATATTTCCCCAGTGTTCGGGTCCATTGCAATGGCAATTATACCATCTGGATCATATGTCGCCTCCGCATTATCGAGCTCCCTCTCCACAATTGTCTGGATTTTGCTATCGATGGTCAGCTTNAAATTATCACCATCAACAGGGGGCTTATAGTCATCGGCCATATTCTCAAGCCTTTTCCCTTTCGCATCGGAGTAAAATTTAACGAATCCTTTTTCCCCGCTTAGTTCCTTATCATAAGACAATTCAATACCCATCAACCCTTGATTGTCAGAGCCTGTAAAGCCAA
>Ga0058696_1000757_pt1 | contig 13552 bp, 12 predicted proteins | sample AgamicMgSfrz_FD_55077 | JGI IMG/M metagenome (GOLD analysis project Ga0058696, IMG submission 55077) | Agave microbial communities from Guanajuato, Mexico - Mg.Sf.rz | ecosystem: Host-associated > Plants > Phyllosphere > Phylloplane/Leaf | place: Guanajuato, Mexico | collected 2012-05-30 | reverse complement strand
GGCCTCTATCCGCTCGCGCGCCTCGTGCTGTTCGGGCTGACCGACCGGCTCGGCGCGAACCCGATCGAGTTCATCACGCGCTCGACGGGCCTGTGGACGCTCGTCCTGCTGTGCGTCACGCTTGCCGTCACGCCGGTCAGGCGCATGACGGGTTTCGCGCCGCTGTTGCGCTTTCGCCGGATGATCGGGTTGTTCGCGTTCTTTTACGCGACGCTGCATTTCACGACCTATCTGTGGTTCGACAAGTGGTTCGACGTCGTCGCGATCCTGAAGGACGTCGGCAAGCGCCCGTTCATCACGGTCGGCTTCGCGGCGTTCGTGCTGCTGATCCCGCTTGCCGCGACGTCGCCGCGTGCGATGGTGCGCAGGCTCGGTCGCCACTGGGCGACGCTGCACAGCGCCATCTATGCGATCGCGCTATTCGGCGTGCTGCACTTCTGGTGGATGCGCGCCGGCAAGCACAATCTCGCGCAGCCGAAGCTCTACGCGGCGATCGTCGCCGTGCTGCTCGGCTGGCGGCTGGTTGCGTGGGGATGGCGGCGCGTGCGCGCGTGACGGCGCGGCCCGGAAAAACGCCCTGGAAAAACAAAAGGCGATGACCGGGAAGTCATCGCCTCGTTTCGCGCGCCGCGCGGGCGGCCTCGCGTCGTTACTTCGTGGCGGCCGGGCCCGATGCCGGAGCGGGCAGGGTCGAGGCGCTGCTCGACAGCTCGGGCGACAGCATGAGCGGCGAGCCGGACGTATCGGGCGTCTCGTCGGACGACGCGTTTTCGTCGGTCGGTTTCACATCCGACGGCGGCGTGTTCTGCGGCTGGATCGGCTTGGGCATCGGGGGCACGGTGGGCAGATAGAGCGCGCCGCTTTGACCGCAGCCGGCAAGAATCGCCAAAGCCGCTACAATCGCGCTCATCCGGAAAACGACTCGCATGATCGTCCCTGAACAATTTAACCGATAGAGTTTAGCATGTCCGATACTGAATACCTGGCCCGTGCCGAGGCCGTGCTGGCGGCCGTCGAGCGTACCGTGGACGTCGCGAACGACGGCGATCACGACATCGATCTGGAGCGCAACGGCAGCGTGCTGACGCTGACGTTCGAGAACGGCTCGAAGATCATCGTCAACCTGCAGCCGCCGATGAAGGAAGTGTGGATCGCCGCGAAGGCAGGCGGATTCCACTACCGTTTCATCGACGGCGAATGGCGCGATACGCGCACCGGTACCGAGTTCTTCTCGGCGCTCACAGAGTACGCGACCCAGCAGGCTGGCCTGCCGATCACGTTCGGCGCGTGACGGCCGGGGCGCGGCGCTCCGCGCGTCGTGCCCAAAGAAAAAGCGCCCCGCGGGGCGCTTTTTTCATGGCCGGGCCGAGCGTCAGTGGCCGCGGAACAGGTTCATGATGTCCTGCTTTTCCTGCTCGTCGACGTGCGGCACGGCCTCGTCGACGTTCTGCGCGGCCGGCGCCTGCGGCACGCCGACCGTCGACACGAAGCCGTGCCCCGGCGTGAACTCGGTGAAGTACAGCTCGCCGCCGAGCGATTCGACACCGTCCGGCACCGTCGGCTTGAACTCGGGCACGCCCTTCAGCGCCGCACCCATGTACTCGATCCAGACCGGCAGCGACAGGCCGCCGCCGGTTTCGCGATCGCCGAGGCTGCGCGGATTGTCGTAGCCGATCCACGCGATTGCGGCGAGCGTGTGCTGGTAGCCGGCGAACCACGCGTCGTGCGAGTCGTTCGTCGTGCCGGTCTTGCCCGCGAGGTCGGTGCGCTTGAGCACGTTGGTCCGGGCGCCCGTGCCGCGCTGCGCGACGCTCTGCAGCAGGCTGTTCATCACATAGGCGTTGCGTGCGTCGATCGCGCGCGGCGCGTTCTGCTCCGCGACGAGCGGCTGCGCGCGTGCGACGATCGCGCCGTTCGGATCGGTGACCTCGGCGATCAGGTACGGATTGACGCGATAGCCGCCGTTCGCGAAGACCGAGTACGCGCCGGCCATCTGCAGCGGCGTGACCTGGCCGGCGCCGAGCGCCATCGGCAGGTAGGCCGGATGGCGATCGGCGTCGAAGCCGAAGCGCGTGATGTATTGCTGCGCGTATTTCGTGCCGATGTTGTTGAGAATCCGGATCGACACGAGGTTGCGCGAGCGCTGCAGAGCGGTGCGCATCGACATCGGGCCCTCGAAGCCGCCGCCGTAGTTCTTCGGCTCCCACGGCTGGCCGCCCGTTTCCGCGGCGCTGAAATACAGCGGGCCGTCGTTGATCACGGTCGCCGGGCCGAGGCCCTTGTCGAGCGACGCCGAGTAGATGAACGGCTTGAACGACGAACCCGGTTGCCGCCACGCCTGCGTGACGTGGTTGAACTTGTTCTTGTTGTAGTCGAAGCCGCCGACGAGCGAGCGGATCGCCCCGTCCTGCGGGACGATCGACAGGAACGCGCCTTCGACCTGCGGCAACTGCGTGATCGACCATTTGCCGGCGTCGTTCTTCACGACGCGGACGATCGCTCCGGGGCGGATGCGGCGGTTCGGCTGCGCGTTGGTCGACAGCGCGCCCGACGCGAAGCGCAGGTTGTCGCCCTCGATCGTCGCCGTGCTGCCGTCGATGAACGCCACCGTGATCTGGCGCGGGCTCGCGGCCGTCACGACCGCGGCGATCAGCTCGCCGTTGTCGGGATGTTCGAGCAGCGCGTCGTCGATCGCCTGTTCGCGATCGTCGGCGCCGGCCGGCAGCTCGATGAAGCCTTCCGGCCCGCGATAGCCGTGGCGGCGCTCGTAATCCATGATGCCCTTGCGCAGCGCGGTGTACGCGACCTGCTGGTCCGCNGAATCGATCGTCGTGACGACGTTGAAGCCGCGCGTGTAGGTTTCCTCGCGATACTGCGCGTACATCATCTGTCTGACCATTTCCGCGACGTACTCGGCGTGCACGCTGAAATCGCGGCCCGGCCCCTTGACGACGAGCGGCTGCGCGGCGGCTTCGTCGTACTGCTCGCGCGTGATGAAGTTCAGCTCGAGCATCCGCTGNAGGATGTATTCCTGGCGCACCTTCGCGCGCTTCGGGTTGACGACCGGGTTATACGCGGANGGCGCCTTCGGCAGCCCCGCGAGCATCGCGGCTTCCGCGAGCGTGATGTCCTTCAGGTCCTTGCCGAAATAGACCCGCGCGGCGCTCGCGAAGCCGTACGCGCGCTGGCCGAGATAGATCTGATTCATGTAGACCTCGAGAATCTGATCCTTCGTCAGCGCGCGCTCGATCCGGTACGCGAGCAGCATCTCGTAGATCTTGCGCGTGTAGGTCTTCTCGCTCGACAGGAAGAAGTTGCGCGCNACCTGCATCGTGATCGTGCTCGCGCCCTGCGACGCGTGGCCGTTCGTCAGCGCGACGAAGCCGGCGCGGATGATGCCGGTGAGGTCGACGCCGCCGTGATCGTAGAAGCGCGCGTCCTCGATCGCGAGAATCGCCTTCTTCAGCGAGTCGGGCACGTCCTTGAAATGGACGACGTCGCGGCGCTCCTCGCCGAATTCGCCGATCAGCACGTGATCGGACGTATAGATGCGCAGCGGCACCTTCGGGCGGTAGTCGGTCAGCGCGTCGAGCGACGGCATGTTCGGCCAGGCCACGACGAGCGCGTAGCCGAGCACGAGGCCGCCGGCCACGACGAGGGCCACGCACATCGCGGCGAAGCCGAGCAGGACTTTTTGCCACCAGGGCCGCTTCTTCGGCTCCGGGGCGGGAGGCGGGGACGTAGGAGTCGTGGATTGCATAGGCATACCGGAAAACAGTCCCGCGATTATAGCTGTCCGGTAAGACCGGTCCTGACGCGGGGGCCGCCCGTCGGAAAGCCGCGGTCGGCGTGCCGTCAGCATAAGTCCGTGCGCGGCCGCCGCGAGCAGATGCTGGCCGTTTGGCCGACTGTCGGCCGCACGCATCGCTTTGCAGAATCAGGTCTCGGAAACGCGGCGTGGGCCGCGACGATCTCGGGAGGCTGGGATGGCAGGACGATGGGTGGCACGGTTTGCACAGGGCAGGTACCGGTCGACGGGAATCGACGTCGGTGCGCACGAGGTGAGGGTGGCCGTGGTGAGCCGGCGCGGCAAGTGCGCGAACGTGCGCGTCGAGGGGCTCGAGCGGGAGCCGGTCGGGTTGGCGGGCGGGCCGGAAGATGCGCGTTGGGCAGCCGTCGCGCGGTCGCTGGCGGCCGCCGTGTCGCGGCTATCGGCGTCCGATGTGCAGTGCGACGTGCGCGGCGTGATGGCGCTGCACGATGACGAGATGCGTACCGCGACGCTCGATCTGGCCGGGCGCGGCGACATCCCGGACGCCGCGCGGCAAGCGGCCGAACGCATTTCGGGGCTGGCGCCGGATAGTCTGGCGTTCGACTGGCGGCATTACGGCGGCGTGCGGTCCGGCGAGATCGCGGTGGCGGTGGCGCCGCTGGCGCTGCTCGAACGGCGGATCGACGTGGCCGCCCAGGCTGGTATCGACCTGACGGTGATCGACGGCGAGTCGGTTGCCGTGCTGCGCGCGCTGCGCTATGCCGCGCAGTTCGAACTCGACGCGCAGGGTNCCTACGCCGTGCTGTGGTTCTGTGACGCGGGNGTGCGCGGCTGGCGCATCGAGGGCCGNTCGGCTGTCCCGGTGCTCACNCTGTCCGGCACGTTGCCGGAAGCGCTTCCCGATGCNTTGCGCCGGCGCGTGCTCGGAGCCGTGGGTTGCGTATTCGTCGCCGGGGACGAGCGATGTATCGCCCGCTTCGACACGTCCGTCGCCGAGATTGGCGATGTGCTCGGCACGGCGGTGGTGCCGTTCGACTGCGCGGGGTGGGACGGCCAGCCGTGCGCGCGCGCCGGCATGCCGGGCGGCCCGGCGTTTGCCGTCGCATTCGGGCTGGCGTTGCGCGGGGTGTGGGAGTGATGGCCGGTCACGTGGCGGCGAGCGGGGCCGCGGCGATTGCGCCCGGGCAGGCAGTACTCGGCGACTTCAACCTGCTGCCGTACCGCGAGCGATTGGCGCAGGCGTTGCGGCGTCGCCGGGTCGCGCAGTGCGGTGTCGCGATCCTGCTCGGCGTGCTCGGCGCCGGCCTGTGGACGGGCGCTGCCGGGTTGTCGCGGTGGCGGGTGGACGCCGAGCGTGCCAGCGTGGAGACGCGGCTGCGGCAGTTGCAGCCCCAGGTGGCGGCTGCGACACGCGCCGCCAATGCCGCTGCCGCCGTCGCGCAGCGCGACGCGCAGGCGGCTGCGCTGGCCGCACCCTACCGGCGCGTGGCAGGGTTGCTCGCGACCCTCACGCAGGTGCGCGCCGATCATATCCGGCTCGACGCGCTGCGCATGACGTCGACCGGCGCCGTGCTCGATGCCCGTGCCGCGAGTTACCGGGCGGCTGCGCGGTGGCTCGCCGCGATGGCGCGCGAGCAGCGCGACTGGCGGATCGATATAGAGACGTTGAAGCCTGCCTCGGACGCGCCGGCTGCCCCGGCCGGGATGCCGTTCCGGTTCTCGGTGCAGTTGCGCTGGCACGACGCGATGCCGTCGCGGACGGTGTCGGGAGGTGGAGCATGACCGTGCTCGTGTATCGGCCGGTGCTGCGCGGAGGTGCCGGGTCGGGCCGCCTGTCGCGTGTGTCGCCGGCGGCCGTGCATGCCATGGGGTGTGTACTGGCATTCGCCGCCGTGCTGGCCGGCGGCATTCATCTGGCGAATGCGGCCGACTGGAGCGGGCTGGCCCATAGTCGCGCGTTGCTCGCCGCAGCGCAGGCGCGCGCGGCCGACGCGCAACGTGTGCTTGCTGCCGCGGGACGACGACGCGACGGACATCGTGCGTCGACGCGCGACGATCATTCGCCGCATGCGCCGGAATGGGCNGCACTGATGCTGGAACTGGCCGATCTCGCCGCGTCGAGCGGGCTGCGCGGGGTATCGATCGAGCCGCAGCGCGCCGATGGNGCGGAATCGGACGGCCGGCGCACCGTGCACATCGCCGCGGATGGCGNTTTTCGCGCGCTGCTGCACATGGTTGGCGGGCTCGCGCGCTTCCCGGTGCTGGCGGTACCGACGGCGCTGCGTATCGAGCGTGGCATGGCGGCGGCGCGGGTGGACATGTCCGTCGACGTGTTTCCGGCACTGCCGGCGACAACGACTGCTCCGGACAACACGCCGGTTCGCGCCGCGGCGCTCGACGCCGATCCGTTCGGCGAGGCTGGCCCGGCCGAAGCGGCGGGGCACGCGGCGCGCCTCGCCGGCACGATTCGCGACGCGCGCGCCGGTCTCGCGTTGTTCGACGACGGCGATGGCGCGTTCACCGCCGTTGCGCCTGGCGACCTGCTCGGGGCCGCGCGCGTGGTGCGCGTCGAGCGCGCGGCCGTGACGCTTGCGACGGCGGACGGAGCGCAGCGGCTCGTCCTGGACGACGGAGGCCGGCCATGACGAAACACGGCTGTTGGCTATTTGCCATCTGGGCCGGNGTGACGGCGGCCGACGCCGGCGCGTCGTTGCCGCCGCTGCCCGCGGTCTGGCCCGCCGGGGCGACGGATGTGTCGGTGCCNGGCTTGCCGCAGNCGCTGCGCGTGGCCGACGGCGNGGACGGTGCGGTAGCGCAGGACGCCGGCCCGCCGCCATTCGATCAGGCGGCGCGCACGGCACTGCCGACGGAAACCGCCGCAACGACCCCCACGCTGGAGGGACCGCCGATCCCGCTGGCGCCGCCGGCCCGGATGAGCGACGCTGCGGCCCGGCAACCGGGCGATGCGGACGACGCGCGGCGGATCTCGCTGAATCTGCAGGGCGTCGGGCTCGCGGCCGCATTCGACGCGATCGCGCGGTTCACGGGGCTCAATATCGTCGTCGGCGAGCAGGTGCGCGGCACGGTGACGTTACGTCTGAATAATGTCCGCTGGCGCGAGGCGTTCGACACGCTGCTCGACACGCACGGGCTCGCGATGTCCCGGCGCGGCAACGTGATCTGGGTCACACCGGCAGCCGAGCTGGCTGCGCGCGAACGCGAGCGCTTCGAAATGCATGCGCGGGCCGCCGATCTGGAGCCGCTCGCNAGCCGTACGTTCGTGCTGCACTATCCCCGCGCGCAGGACGTGCAACGGCTGCTGGCCGGCGCGACCGGCCAGCGCCTGCTGTCGAAGCGCGGCGCTGCTGCGGCCGATCCCCGCACGAACCTGCTGTTCGTCACCGATCTCGCGCCGCGCATCACGCAGATCGCGGGCCTGATCGATGCGATCGACCGGCCGTCGCGGCAGGTCCGGATCGAGGCCCGCATCGTCGAAGGCGAGCAGGGTTTCTCGCGCAACCTCGGCGCCCGCGTCGCGCTGCGTGCGCAGGGGCGGCCGCCAGCGGCCGAAGGCGCGCCCTTCACGGCGAACGCACGCAACGCGCTCGACCTTGCCGCGCGGCCGCTCGGCGGCTTCGACGCGGTGACCGCCGGTTTCACGCTGTTCGCCGCGCCACTCAGCCGCGTACTCGACATCGAACTGAGCGCGCTCGAGGCGCAGGGACGGGGCCAGATCGTTTCGCGTCCGCGGGTGGTGACGGCCGATCGCGTCAAGGCCATCGTCGAACAGGGTTCCGAGCTGCCGTACCAGGCGAAGGTCGGCAACGGCATGAGCGGTGTGCAGTTCCGCCGCGCGACGCTCAAGCTCGAAGTCGAGCCGCAGATCACGCCGGACGGGCGCGTGGTGCTCGATCTCGACGTGACGAAGGACAGCGTCGGCGAGCCNACCGCGGCNGGNCCCGCCATCCATACGAAGCATGTGCAAACGCGCGTCGAGGTCGAGAATGGCGGGACGGTCGCGATCGGCGGCATCTATGANCAACTGAACCGGAACGATGTGACGCGGGTGCCGCTCTTGGGCAAAATACCGTTTCTGGGCGCGCTTTTCCGGCACCGCGCGCAGCGCGACCAGCGCAACGAACTGGTCGTTTTCATCACGCCGACCGTCGTCGATGCGCGTTGCGGCGCACCCGGCGCGGGCGACGCGGATGCCGAGGAAACGGGGCCGGAAGCCGCCGGCGCAGGCTCGACAAGGCAGCCGCTTTGCCAGTAAGCTGCGCCACACACCAGCAAGATTGAAGCAGAGGAAGCCGTTGCAAGCGCGGGACCCACATGCAAACGTATTTTTCGTCGGCCTTATGGGAGCGGGTAAGACCACCGTGGGCCGTGCGGTCGCGCGTCGTCTCGACAGGACGTTCTTCGACTCCGACCACGAAATCGAGGCCCGCACGGGCGCGCGCATTCCGGTGATCTTCGAGCTGGAGGGCGAGGCCGGGTTTCGCGATCGCGAAACGCAGGTGATCGCCGATCTCGCGCAGCGCGAGAACATCGTGCTCGCGACGGGCGGCGGCGCGGTGCTGCGCCCGGAAAATCGCGACAGCCTGAAANCCAACGGCATCGTCGTCTACCTGCGCGCCAATCCGCACGATCTGTGGCTGCGCACGCGCAAGGACAAGAACCGCCCGCTGTTGCAGACGGAAGATCCGAAGGGGCGTCTCGAAGCGCTGTACGAAGTGCGCGACCCGCTGTACCGCGAATGCGCGGATTTCGTCATCGAGACCGGCCGTCCGTCGGTCAACGGTCTCGTCAACATGGTGCTGATGCAACTCGAACTGGCCGGCGTCATCGCCAAGCCGCTACAAGCATGATTACTGTCAACGTCGATCTGGGCGACCGCGCCTATCCGATTCATATTGGCGCCGGCCTGATCGGCCGCACCGAGCTGTTCGCGCCCCACATCAAGGGTTCGTCCGTCACGATCGTCACGAACACGACGGTCGATCCGCTCTATGGCGACGCGCTGCGCGCGGCGCTCGCGCCGCTCGGCAAGCGTGTGTCGACGGTCGTGCTGCCTGACGGCGAGGCGTACAAGAACTGGGAAACGCTGAACCTGATCTTCGACGGCCTGCTGACGGATCACGCCGATCGCAAGACGACGCTCGTCGCGCTCGGCGGNGGCGTGGTCGGCGACATGACCGGCTTTGCCGCNGCGTGCTACATGCGCGGCGTGCCGTTCATCCAGGTNCCGACGACGCTGCTGTCGCAGGTCGATTCGTCGGTCGGCGGCAAGACGGGCATCAACCACCCGCTCGGCAAGAACATGATCGGCGCGTTCTACCAGCCGCAGGCCGTGATCGCGGACATCGGCGCGTTGACGACGCTGCCCGATCGCGAGCTGGCGGCGGGCGTGGCCGAAGTCATCAAGACGGGCGCGATCGCCGATGCCGGGTTCTTCGACTGGATCGAGGCGAACGTCGAGGCGCTGAACCGTCGCGAGCCGGCAGCGCTCGCGCACGCGGTGAAGCGTTCGTGCGAGATCAAGGCGAGCGTCGTCGCGGCCGACGAACGCGAAGGCGGCCTGCGCGCGATCCTAAATTTCGGCCACACGTTCGGCCATGCGATCGAGGCCGGGCTCGGCTACGGCGAATGGCTGCACGGCGAGGCGGTCGGCTGCGGGATGGTGATGGCGGGCGACCTGTCGGTGCGGCTCGGCCTCCTCGANGAAGCGTCGCGGCAACGCCTCGATGCGGTGATCGCGGCCGCGCATCTGCCGACCCGCGGGCCCGCGCTCGGCGANGCGCGCTACATGGACCTGATGCGCGTCGACAAGAAGGCCGAGGCCGGCGCGATCAAGTTCATCCTGCTGAAGCGATTCGGCGATACGCTGATCACGCAGGCGCCGGACGAAGCGGTATTCGCTACACTGGCGCAGACGACGCGCTAACGGCGGCCCGGATTCGCCGGCGCCCCTGACATGGAGGAGACGTGAGCGAGACATCCAGCAGCACACTGCCCGAAGCCAGCCGCGCATCCGCTGCGCCGGTGGCCGAGCCGCCGACGCTGGCGGCGCTGGAAGCCCATCTCGCTCCGTATGCCGCGCACGCGTCGCAGTCACGCGGCCGCCGCCATCCTGAAACGCCGCCGGCGGCGCGCACCGAATTCCAGCGCGATCGCGACCGCATCGTCCATTCGACCGCGTTTCGCCGGCTCGAATACAAGACGCAGGTCTTCGTCAATCACGAAGGCGACCTGTTCCGCACCCGCCTCACGCACAGCCTCGAAGTCGCGCAGATCGCGCGCTCGGTCGCACGCAACCTGCGCCTGAACGAGGANCTCGTCGAAGCGATCTCGCTCGCGCACGATCTCGGCCATACGCCGTTCGGCCATGCCGGGCAGGACGCGCTGAATGCGTGCATGCGCGAGCACGGCGGCTTCGAGCACAACCTGCAGAGCCTCGCGGTGGTCGACGAGCTCGAGGAGCACTACGGCGCGTTCAACGGGNTGAACCTGTGNTTCGAGACGCGCGAAGGCATCCTGAAGCACTGCTCGCGCGAGAATGCGCGCAAGCTCGGCGCGCTCGGCGAGCGCTTTCTGCNGGGTCGCCAGCCGTCGCTCGAAGCGCAGCTCGCGAACATCGCCGATGAAATCGCCTACAACAACCACGACGTCGACGACGGCCTGCGCTCCGGCCTGATCACGATCGAGCAGCTCGCCGAAGTGGAGCTGTGGCAGCGTCACTACGAAGCGGCGCTCGCCGAATTCCCGCACCTCGAAGGCCGCCGGCTCGTGCACGAGACGGTGCGCCGCATCATCAACACGCTGATCGTCGACCTGATCGACGAGACGACGCGCAATCTCGCCCGCGTCGCNCCCGCGTCGCTCGACGACGTGCGCGCCGCGCCGCCGCTCGTNNCGCACAGCCCNGAGGTCGCCGCGCAGGCGGCNGCCCTCAAGCGCTTCCTCTTCAAGAACCTGTATCGCCACTACAAGGTGATGCGCATGGCGAGCAAGGCNCANCGCGTCGTCACCGGGTTGTTCGACGCGTTCATCGACGATCCGCGCCTGCTGCCGCCGCCGTACCAGTCCGACGACNCGGCGCAGCAGCCGCGTCTCGTCGCGCACTANATCGCCGGCATGACCGACCGCTTCGCGCTGAAGGAATATCAGCGCCTGTTCGTCATCAACGACAACTGACTGTCACAAACGATCACTAGACTTCGCCGGTTCAATGGCGACGGGAATGTTGCACACGCTGTTGGTAACGTTTTCATAGGAGAGGTCGATGAAGAAGAAGCCTGCGGGGACACTGGTTCGTTCGATCGCGCTCGGCGGCGCGCTGATGTTCGGGGTACAGCACGTGGCGCTCGCCGCGACGGAAATCCAGTTCTGGCATGCGATGGAGGCCGCGCTCGGCGAGCGGGTCAATGCGATCGCCGATCAGTTCAACGCGTCGCAAAGCGATTACAAGATCGTGCCGGTCTTCAAGGGCACCTACGACCAGGCGCTCGCGGCCGGCATCGCGGCCTATCGCAGCGGCAACGCGCCGGCGATCCTCCAGGTCTATGAAGTCGGCACGGCGACGATGATGCAGGCGAAGAAGGCGGTCGTGCCGGTCTACGACGTGTTCAAGCAGGCCGGCGTGACGCTCGACGAGAAGGCGTTCGTGCCGACCATTGCGAGCTACTACAGCGACGCGAAGACGGGCCACCTCGTGTCGATGCCGTTCAACAGCTCGACGCCGGTGCTGTACTACAACAAGGACGCGTTCAAGAAGGCGGGCCTCGATCCGAACCAGCCGCCGAAGACGTGGGCCGACGTGAAGGCGGATGCCGAGAAGCTGCGCAAGTCGGGGATGGCGTGCGGCTTCACGACCGGCTGGCAAGGCTGGATCCAGCTCGAAAACTACAGCGCGTGGCACGGGCTGCCGTTCGCGAGCCGCAACAACGGCTTCGACGGTACCGACGCCGTGCTCGAGTTCAACAAGCCGCAGCAGATCGAACACATCTCCTTCCTGCAGCAGATGGCGAAGGACGGCACGTTCACGTACGCGGGCCGCAAGGACGAAGCGTCGGCGAAGTTCTACAGCGGCGACTGCGGGATCCTCACGACGTCGTCGGGCGCGCTCGCGAACGTGCAGAAATTCGCGAAGTTCAGCTACGGCACGGGCATGCTGCCGTACGACGCGAACGTGAAGGGCGCGCCGCAGAACGCGATCATCGGCGGCGCGAGCCTGTGGGTGCTGGCCGGCAAGGACCCGGCGACCTACAAGGGCGTCGCGAAATTCCTCGCGTACCTCGCTTCGCCCGCGGTCGCCGCGAAGTGGCACCAGGACACCGGCTACCTGCCGGTCACGACCGCCGCGTACGATCTGACCCGCCAGCAGGGCTTCTACGCGAAGAACCCGAGCGCCGAAACCGCGATCAAGCAGATGCTGAACAAGCCGCCGCTGCCGTACACGAAGGGGCTGCGCCTGGGCAACATGCCGCAGATTCGCACGGTGGTCGACGAGGAGTTCGAACAGGTCTGGGCGCAGAAGAAGTCGCCGAAGGACGCGCTCGATTCGGCTGCGTCGCGCGGCGACGAGCTGCTGCGCCGTTTCGAGAAGTCGGGCGGCTGAGCACGCATCGCTTCGTGCCGCCGGCGGTATCGCGCGTCAGCGCATGCCGTCCGGCGGCGCGGTTTCCCTTCCGTTTCGCCTGACCGGATATCCGCGATGCAATCCCGTTCCCGTTTCGGTACGAGCCCGGTGCCGTACCTGCTGATCGCGCCGCAGCTCGCGATCACCGCCGTGTTCTTCCTGTGGCCGGCCGGCGTCGCGCTGTGGCAGTCCACGCAGACGCAGGACGCGTTCGGCACGTCGAGCGAATTCGTCGGCCTCGCGAACTTCACGCACCTGTTCGCCGATCCGCTGTATCTCGATTCGTTGCGCACGACGCTCGTGTTCAGTTCGCTGGTCACGGTGAGCGGGCTCGTCGTGTCGCTGCTGCTCGCCGCATGCGCCGACCGCGTGATCCGCGGCGCGCGCGTGTACCGCACGCTGCTGATCTGGCCGTACGCGGTCGCGCCGACGATCGCGGCCGTGCTGTGGGCGTTCCTGTTCAACCCGAGCATCGGCCTGATCACATATGCGCTCGCGAAGGGCGGCATCGTGTGGAACCATGCGCTGAACGGCGAGCAGGCGATGTTCCTCGTCGTGCTGGCGTCGGTGTGGAAGCAGGTGAGCTACAACTTCCTGTTCTTCTACGCGGGGCTGCAGGCGATTCCGCGCTCGCTGATCGAGGCGGCGGCGATCGACGGCGCGGGGCCGGTGCGGCGCTTCTTCAACATCGTGCTGCCGCTGCTGTCGCCGACGAGTTTCTTCCTGCTGGTCGTGAACCTCGTCTACGCATTCTTCGACACCTTCCCGGTGATCGACGCGGCCACCGGCGGCGGCCCGGCGCAGAGCACCAGGACGCTGATCTACAAGATCTTCGCGGAGGGCTTCCAGGGGCTCGACATCGGCAGCTCGGGCGCGCAGTCGGTCGTGCTGATGATCATCGTCGTCGCGCTCACGGTGATCCAGTTCCGCTTCGTCGAACGCAGGGTGCAATACGCATGATCGAAAATCGCAAGGGCTTCGACCTGTTCTGCCACGCGGTGCTGATCGCGGGCGTGGTGCTGATCGTGTTCCCTGTCTACGTCGCGTTCTGCGCGGCGACGATGAACGCGCAGGAAGTGTTGACGGTGCCGCTGTCGCTCGTGCCGAGCACGCACCTGTTCGAGAACGTCGCGTACATCTGG
>Ga0058696_1000756_pt1 | contig 13556 bp, 9 predicted proteins | sample AgamicMgSfrz_FD_55077 | JGI IMG/M metagenome (GOLD analysis project Ga0058696, IMG submission 55077) | Agave microbial communities from Guanajuato, Mexico - Mg.Sf.rz | ecosystem: Host-associated > Plants > Phyllosphere > Phylloplane/Leaf | place: Guanajuato, Mexico | collected 2012-05-30 | reverse complement strand
AATCTTGCACGTCAGCGATACCAGAAATGGACTTTGCCTTTGGTAGCAAGAATCCCACTGACGTTAGTCAGCTTGCCCCTTTAGGGGTGGGAGTGTCAAATGCAAGGTTCTGCCTTCAACCTTCTATATCAAGTGATACAAGAACTTTAGATAGCTAGTTTACCAAACCCAAAGAATGTTCCCACCTACCGCCGTGCCCTCTCCCTTCACGCGCTTGAGGAAGGAGCATTCTTTTGTTAGTTAAATAAACCTTGATATTTTGTCACACAAGTATATGCATTTTCAAACTTTGCAACAAAACTAGTGTGGACATGTCTCCCCTGACAAGATGGCATATGTTAGATAAGAAAAGCAATCGTGTCTTTATGATTTCTCTTGTTTCGCGCGGAGTTTTTGCAATGCTTGCTTACTTTCCTCTTCTGGTAGGTAGGTCAGTACTTGCTCATAATGATGAATAGCTTTCTCCCATTCTTTCAACTGTTCGTAACAAACCCCTAATTGTTTATGTGGAAACCATGTACGAAAGGTGACTTTATCTACAGACCAAGAATATGTTACGGGTACTTGCAGTGCGAGCTCATACCAAAAGATAGCGGTTTGGACATTGCTTTGTCGTAAGAACGCTTCCCCTAGCCGACAGCAAAAAACAGGCTGCGGGGTCGCATATAAAAGTGACTGGAGGGAAATCTTTTGTTCTTGTTGCAAATCTTGCAGAAAGAAATAACAAGAAGCGAGTTCATTGAGAATAAAAAGGCGGATATCTGGTGCGATATCTGGTGTCTCTAAGTATTGTTCGAAAATCAACACGGCCTCTGCATAACGCTCATGCATCGATAATTCTCTCCCATAATGAAATAAATCATGTGGGGTAAGTATACCGTCCCGTTTTAGATATCGTTCATATAAATCCAAATTTCGGAGAGAACGTTCGTTGTCTTTTGGTTGGTGAGTCACAATAACATCACTGGCCCAAATGTTATCTGTTGGGGATACTTCAATATGTTCATGCACAACCCCTACCCATTGGTACTTTTTTGTGCGTTTAAATAAACGATTACGAATGGCACTACTCGTCACATTTCCTTGTGCATCAAAATCTGCATGATATTTCATCGAAACGGCGTCTACCTTAGAATCTAACACCTTTTTTAAAATAAGAAGCTTTTTAGCATCTTCAGGTTTGAGGATATCATCCGCATCAAGCCAAAAAATATAATCCATGGTCGCATGACGAAATGCTTTATTCCGAGCAGCTGCAAAATCATAGATCCATTTAAAATTATAAACATGTTTCGTCCATTTTTTTGCGATTTTTTTTGTATTATCTGTAGACCCTGTATCTACGATAATAATTTCATCGGGAATGCCTTTCACAGACTGTAGACAGCGATTTAATACTTGTTCTTCATTTTTTACAATCATACATAAGCTTATGGTAACCATGTTTCTCCCTCCTATATTAGATATCTGATGTATAGTATGCACGAGAAGAAGTGTTCATGCAGCGGTGTCATTGGATTTGAATTGATGTATCTTTGCATAAAAAGAAAAAATATTAATAAATGAAAAAACGCATCCGGGTGGAGAATAGGATGCGTTTTTCTGAGGAAATGTTGATGTAGTAGGTAATATATGTAACTAAATTCAGGATTATGTATAGGTTAACATGGACCTCTCCCATTCACTGACTGTTTGAGGCGGAAGATTTGTTACGGCTAAGAGGCGAATCATTTCGTTTTTCTAAAATTCAGTATAGCGTTATAATCTCTATCGTGGTGTCTACTACGACAATAATGTCATCCTTACATGTTTTTTCTTTGAAGCACCTTACGTACTATACTCCTTATCATATTTTCTCTACAGTTTAGCTTCAGTGAACTACTCACCACTTAGCAAAGCTTGAAGCATTAGCTTCTCGGTTCCACGACGAAAAACATCCTTTCGTCTCCCTAAGCGCTATTTCGAGGTGTTCCCCCTTAGATTTCGAGCGATTGGATGCTCTCCGTATATGGTTGTTATGTTCCGCAGGACCAAATGGATTCGTTTTTATATACGCGATATTCTACCTGCAACCTTCTATATCAAGTAATCAAAGAACTGCAGATAACAAGCTTATCAAACGTTTTTGGCCACTCCAAACCGAAATGCATCCCCCACCTACCGCTAGGCTCTCGTTCGTCACGTGTTTAAGGAAGAAGCATTTTTTCAATAAATTCATTAAAAAATTTGCTGAAAAAGTACACAATACATAAAAAAAGAATATAAATATAAAAAGGATATAAATATAAAACAGAATACAATAACATCGAATGGATATATATAATAAAATTTGAACTGTTTCTCTCGAGATTATCCCACACATCATTCTCTTCACCAAAATTTCTAATATTCTATCGAACAACTTGGTAATAAATTCTAAAAAATCATGTTAGAAAAACATGATTAGAGGGAGGATGATGAAACAATTGCCTAAACATATAAACTTTAAAAATAATAAACAAAAGATTGGTGTAATAGGTTTAGGATATGTTGGTTTGCCCTTGGCTTTGCTTTTTGCAGAGAAAGGTTTTCAAGTTTGTGGAATTGATCTTGATCATAATAAAATTGAAAGTTTAAATAAAGGTATTAGTTATGTTTTAGATATCAAAGATAGCTATCTAAAACAACTAATTACAAAAGGGAATTTTGAAGTTTCTAATAATTATAATAAAATTAAAGACTTTGATACTATCATCATCTGTGTTCCAACTCCTTTGTCTATAAATAATATTCCCGATTTAAGTTATTTACAAATGGTTGGAAACGAAATCATTCCTTATCTAAAAAAAAACCAATTAATTATATTAGAAAGTTCCACTTATCCAGGGACCACGAAAGAAGTGCTTAAACCTATTCTAGAAAAAAGTGGGCTAACGATTGGAAAAGAACTTTTCCTTGCCTACTCTCCAGAAAGAGTAGATCCAGGTAATCATTCTTTTTCACTAGAAGAAATTCCTAAAATTATAAGTGGGATAACTAAGTCCTGTTCAAAAAATATTAATGATTTATATAGTCAAGTATTTAAGGAAATCATTCCCGTATCATCGCCAGAAATCGCTGAAATGACCAAAATTTTGGAAAACAGCTTTCGTTTTATTAATATCTCATTCATAAATGAATTTGCTATTCTTTGTGATACATTACAAATCAATATATGGGAAGTAATTAATGCTGCAAAAACAAAACCTTTTGGATATACACCATTTTTTCCTGGCCCTGGGATAGGTGGACATTGTATCCCAATCGATCCACTCTATTTACAGTGGAGAGCCAAACAAAATGAATTTAATACTCAATTCATTAATTTATCATATCAAATCAATCAGTCCATGCCCCATTATATTGTAACCCAAATACAAAACCTTGTTAAAAATATAAAAAAACCTTCTATACTGGTATACGGAGTCACATATAAAAAAGATATTAACGACGTAAGAGAATCTCCAGCTTACCCTATCATTGAAAAATTAAAATCATTAGGCTATATTGTTCATTATCATGATCCTTATGTGAATGAAATGTATATAAATAACGAAAAAATCCTTAGCGTACCACTCACTGATCAACTGTATCTCACAACGGATTGTATTATTATTTTAGTTAATCATACCCAAATCCCCATCCATGAGATGATGAAGAAAGCTAAAATCATCTATGATACGCAAAACATTACGCAAGGTTTATCAGGAAAGGCTAAAGTTGTGCTTCTTGGTTCTGATTAGCAAGAAATGATATTATTAGGAGGGTTTTTGTGCGTATTTTGGTAACTGGATGCGCTGGTTTTATAGGGTTTCACGTGGTAAAAAGATTATTAAAAGAAGGACATCATATTATGGGGGTTGATAATTTAAACGATTATTATGATGTTCTATTAAAACAAAACCGATTAAAATGTCTAAAAAATAAAAATTTTACTTTTAAAAAATTACACTTACAAAATAAAAACGCTGTAAATAAAATTTTTACTGCATGGCGACCAAATATTGTCATACATTTGGCAGCGCAAGCAGGTATACGATATAGTTTTAAAGATCCACATGCTTACATTACCTCTAATCTAGTTGGTTTTACTAATGTCGTGGAAGCATGCTGCCATAATAATATTGAACATTTACTATATGCTTCTTCTAGTTCTGTTTATGGATCAAACGCTAAATTACCTTTATCCACTAAAGACAATACAGATCACCCTTTAAGTTTGTATGCAGCTACCAAAAAAGCTAATGAATTAATGGCTCATACGTATAGTAATTTATACGGTTTACCAACAACCGGTTTGCGTTTTTTTACTGTTTACGGCCCATGGGGCAGACCAGATATGTCTCTCTTTTTGTTTACAAAAGCAATCCTTGAAAGAGAAACGATTAAAATATTTAATAATGGAAATATGAAACGTGATTTTACTTATATCGATGATGTGGTAGAATCTATCGTTCAACTCATGTATAAAAAACCACAATCTAATTCAGAATGGAATAGAATTTACCCGGACTCGTCCACAAGTCATGCGCCATATAAAATCTATAACATAGGAAATAATAATCCTGTAAATTTAATGGATTTCATTAAAGTAATAGAAAATAAACTTCAATTACAAGCAAAGAAGGCCTTTTTACCTTTGCAACTAGGAGATGTTATTGAAACATATGCAGATATAACAGATTTAATTACTGAAATAGGATTTAAACCCAAAACCTCAATCGAGGAAGGAATCCATCATTTTATTGATTGGTATAAAGATTACTACGATGTGCATTGAATGCTTCAATTCGAAACGCTCATTCTTAAAGGGCAAGCTAGTACATGTTTGGTATCTTTGCTGTGCAAGAGAGCGATGTAGCAAATGGTATATAGGTATGTGTTCAGATGTTGCAGTGTTTTATTCATGACGCTACATATCATACTACTAATAGCACCGGCCCCCCTAGAATATCTTGCTTTTAAGGACATAATATCGTTGTGAACTATTTTTTACAATCAACTTCATATTTTTGGAGTTCAAAGAGTAATTTGTATAAACATAGCGTAGTAAATAGGTTGGATTCGGCTAACTGGAACCCCGCACATAAACGAAGGCGAATAGAATTTTTGTAAGTAAAAGATGCAAAATTCAATTTGTTTTACCGAATTCCCCTTCCTCAAGTGTATGAAGGGCGAGATTCTAGCGGTATAAAGGATGTTTTATCAATGAAATTAGATGGTGATATTCATTTAGTAGTAGTGTTGGATTATCAACTTGTGTTAATCGTAAAATACAGAAGAAATGTGTTTGATAATGATATGTCAGACTATGCAAAAGATATGTTTGTTCGACTATCTAAAACCTATAGCATCACATGAGTTGAATGGAAACATGATGTAGCCCATGTTCATATTTTGTTCAAGGTATGTGCGATTTCTATGACACCTACTGGTAAATACTATGTTTCCACTTGACTGAATATGAAGAAGAGATTGTACAAAAAGAAGTAAAAACAGTTGTTGGATTAGACTTTGCGATGGATTATACGTCAGTTCGGAGGATAAGAAAACCTACTATCCTCAGTCTTATTGTGAAATGTTAGAGCGATTTGCAAAAGTACTTAATGGCAAAAAAACGTAGTAATTATACAAAACAAAAAATCTCTTTATAGCGAAAAGTCTTGAAAGGAGAAACATAGAATGTTAAACGTATCCAGGCTTATTAAAGACCGAACAATTTTACGTTCAGACCTTGGCCCTGCACATCCTGTGATTAGTGTTATCATGTCAACTTATTGTCGAGGAGAATTGTCTCTTAGAAAAGCAATTGACAGTGTACTCACTCAAACGTTCACGTCTTTTGAATTTATTATCATTGACGATGGTTCAAGAGATAGTACATTTGAGGTTTTAAAAGAATATCAAGCTAAAGATCACCGAATTATCATTATTCGGCACTATTTTAACAGTGGCTTACCTGCATTAAGAATCAACGAAGGTATTCTCGAGGCTCGTGGAAAATATATCAGTTATCAATTTGATGATGATGAATATCTACCTAATTGTCTTCAAACTCTTTATCAAGAAATTATTCAATATGATAAACCATGTTTAGTATATGGAAATTGTCAACTCTGTGTTAAAAATGAAGAGAATATCACACAGGAGAAATTATTAGGTCAACCGTTTAATTATGGTTTACTTGTAAATGGTAATTATATAGCGAATAACTCTGTCTTACATCATAAAGTTATTTTTGAAAGTACAGGTATGTATGATCCGCATGTGGTGATTAGAAGATTTTCTGATTGGGATTTATGGCTTAGAATGGGGAAAAAATTCCCCTTTTATTGGGTAAATACTACTATAACTAAAGCCGTTGCTGGTGAAAAAGATGCTTTAGGTACTATCATTGAATTCAAATCAAACTATATAAGAAAGTACATTGAAAGTTTTAGGGGAGAATCCCTGTTGCCCCAAAATATCACTCAATATGAAGTTGATAACTTGCAAGTATATCCTACATGTTTTAATGCCGTAGAGATAGATGATTTAAACAGAACCCAAATCATTCCGTACCGATGTAAAGTTCCCTATTATTTTACGAATTTAGAAATACACACCGCAAATATTACGAAACCTCATAGAAAAACAATTGCTGTTACTAAATCTGATTTTTCAACCTCTATTGATGTGACGATACGTAATCACACCCATAGAATAAAAAATTTCCCTTATGATTACTTTTTTATAAACGAATCCTCGTTAGATACAATCCATCCATCTGATTATTCTCTTCTTATTTTATCAAGAACCATTGGCCCCAATTCAACCCGATTATTAAAAGAAAATATGATACACAACAAACCTACAGCTTACTTTATGGATGATAATATGTTTAAATTTCATGAATTAGGACCGGAATTTGGATATTTGCAGCCTCATACTACTTATTATAAAAATCTAGAATATCAAATTAGTAATAGTAACTTGATTGGTAGCTACAGTCCTATTATTAGTAGCGATTGTAAAAAATATAATAATAATGTTATTGAATTAAAAACAAATATTCCGGGTTGTTATTTTCAAAAGAAAAATAAGCCTAACAATGAACCTATCAAAATCGCTATGTTTTCTGGTTCAGCCCGTAAAAATATATTACATGTTATTTGGCCCTCTCTCGAGAGAATATCTAAAAAATATGGAGATTCTATTGAATTTCATTTTTGGGGATTAGACCCAAAAGAGTATGGAGAATTAAAAAGTCCTGTGTATTATGTACCATTCACCCATAGTTATGATCAATATATCAATCAATTAATGAATTCTTATTTTGATTATCATATATGTCCATTAGATGGAAACTTTGATGCCTTTTTAAGTAAAAGTCCTATTAAATTTTTAGAAGGCACGATTTCTGGATCAGTGGGTATATTCTCTAATGTACAGCCCTATACAAACATTCCAGATTATATGTGTTTAAAAGCGGAAAATACAGTAGAAGCATGGTATGAAACAATAGATTATGCAATTAACCTAAATAATGAAAAAAGATTTTCAATATATGAAGCCGCTTATGATTATATAATGTCCAATTATTCTACTGAATCCCAAGTGAATACTTTTTTGAGTGCATTGGAAGCTACAGAGTTACTCACAAAATTAAAGCAAAAAAAGATAGCTTATTTTGTTCATGATTCATATCTAGGAGGAGCAACACTTCATTTACTTAAGCATGCTCTTATGGTAAGAGAATATGGAATAGAAATTATGATTTGTTTGCCAGAATATCAAAGACATATCTCTGACCTTCCTGAATTATTACAAAAATACAATTTGGACGTTTATTATTTTAAAACAGAAAGTTTTATCGACATCATTTATCCTAGAAAGATTGATTTGCATTATGCAAAAGAAATAGCCGCTTGGTTTAAAGAAAATAATATCGGCTTAGTTCATTCAGTAACCTTTTTCCCAGCGGTCGGCATAGCATGTAAAATAAATAGGATTCCTCATGTGGCATCACTTCATAAATTTTATTCAAACAAAGCTTCTAAAGCATTTTTAATAAATAATATTTTGATTGATATCGTTCACTCTTCATCATCAAAATATTCGAATGCATGGTCTGAAGAATTGCATATTCCTTCAAGAAAGATAGTTTGTCCGGTTGATGCATTTTATTTTAAATATTATACAGATAATAAAAAACAAAATAAAGAAAACCAAGGCCCCATCAAAATATTAATTCCTGGCACTTTAAAAAGAGGAAAAAATCAACATGCTGCAATCAAAGCTGGGGCTATCCTCAAAAAGAAAGGCTATAATATACAATTAGATTTAATTGGTTATCATCATTTGGTAAAAGACTATACGAACTTATGCAATTCTATTATTCAAAGCGAAGGCTTACAGGATAATGTGAAAATCCAAGGATTCACAGATACTCCTGGAGAGTACTATGCCAATGCCGATATTTTATTATGTAGTTCAATAGAAGAATCCACACCTCAAACCATTTTAAAGGCTATGGCTTCAGGCATTTTAGTAGTCTCAACAGATGTAGGAGGGGTTACAGAGTTAATAAAAAACAATTATTCGGGGATCATTGCCGATGGAATTGATGAACACTCATTAGCCTCTGCTTTAGAAAAAGCTATACGACTTACTCAAACACAAAAAACAGAAATCATCACGAATGCTTTTAATATTATTAACATGGTAGGCCACCCCAAATATGTATGTACGGAATTATTAAGTCTATATAACGAGGCTTTTGATTTAGAAAAAATTCATAGTCTTCCGCAGCTATTAGAATAATTTTTAACGAATGTACCGGAAACATTCTCATACCTCAAGCCTATGAAGGGAGATAGCCCAAAGAGAGACAGGAGATTAATTTCGGAAAATTCGTTAAATGGATATGTGTCATCAAAAAAAGATGCTAAAAGACTTGAGCATGAATGTATACTGTCTGTCGTGAGAGTGGTGATGGAAAAGCATCATCTTGCACGTCAGTGCTATCAAAAATGCCCTTCGCTTTGATAGCACTGACCCTAATAAGGCTAGTCAGCTTACCCCTTTAGGTGCGAGAATGTCAATCATATAGGTAGGTTCAAGTTCCGTAGTTTATCTACAAAAACGTTAAGATTTTATCCAAAATTAAACAACACATGCGTCTTCAAACTAACTGTTGTACAAATCCGCATAGACTCCCTTTTTATCAATCAATTCTGCATGCTTGCCACTTTCAATAATATCTCCATCTTGCATAACTAAAATCAAGTCGGCGTTTTTAATTGTGGAAAGTCTATGTGCAATCACAAATGATGTTTTCCCCACCATCAATTTATCCATTGCTTTTTGAATAAGCGCTTCAGTACGAGTATCAACAGAACTAGTAGCTTCATCTAATATAAGCAGAGGCGCCTTTTTAATCATTGCTCTTGCGATAGTAAGAAGCTGTTTTTGTCCTACAGATAAATTTGCTGTATCGTTTAATAAGGTATTGTACCCTTTTGGCAAGGTTCTAATAAAGTGATCCAGACCTACTGCCTTACAAACTGTCACCACTTCTTCATCAGTTACATTTTCTTTGTTATAAATGATATTTTCTTTAATCGTACCTTCGAATAACCAAATGTCTTGTAACACCATACAAAATAAATCGTGAACATTTTTACGGGTAATGGATTTAGTCGGTACATCCTCAATCTTAATTTCGCCGCTATCTATTTCATAGAAACGCATAAGAAGATTAACAAGCGTTGTTTTTCCAGCACCAGTAGGTCCGACAATTGCAACTTTCTGTCCAGCCTTTATACGAGCAGAAAAATCTTTAATGATAAGCTTTTCTTTCGTATATCCAAACTTAACGTTATTAAATTCCACATTACCTTTAACATCATTGGCGTCTAAAATAACTTCTTTATTGCTTTCATCTTCAAGCTCATCTTCGGCTAAAAATTCAAATACACGTTCGTTTGCTGCAGCAGTTGCTTGCAAACTTGTAGCTGCCTGTGCTAACTGAGATAATGGCTGTGTAAATAAGCGGATATAAACCATAAATGAAACGATTACACCAAATGTAATGGTTCCCTTCATCACTAGTGTTGCACCTACTACACAAACAACAACATAACCTAAATTTCCAATGAAGATCATAAGAGGCATCATCATGCCCGACATAAACTGTGATTTCCACGCACTTCTAAAAAGGCTTTCGTTGATTGTATTAAATTGTAGCTTTGCTTCTTTATCAGCGTTATAGACCTTCACTACATCATGACCTGAATAAATTTCTTCAATATGACCATTCATTCTACCCAAGTCTTTCTGCTGGCGTATGAAATATTTTTGCGATTTGGATATGATGAAAATCATTAAGACAAACCCAATGGCTGTTGCAACAATAGCTGAAATTGTCATCATAACATTAATAGAGAACATCATAATTAAAGACCCGAAGAACATAACGACCGCTGTCACTAATGAACCAATACTTTGGTTTAAAGTTTGGCCAATCGTATCTACATCATTCGTGACACGACTTAACACATCTCCATAGGTTGTAGAGTCAAAGTACTTTAATGGTAATTTATCAATTTTGGTAGCAATATCGGCACGTAACCGGTTGGATACTCTCTGAGTGATAGTGGCCATAATAAACGACTGAATATAGCTAAAAATAAAACTCAACCCATACAAAATAGCAAGAAGTAGAGCAAGATTTCCTATAGCCTTAGTATCAATCTTACCTGCAATTCCCTCCGTGATTAAATCGGTTATTTTACTCAGCATATTCGGTCCAATGATAGTAAAAATGGTTCCGACAGCTGCCAATATAAGCGCAAAAATCACCACTGGTACATACGGTTTACAATAGGTAATTAACGTTCCCCATGGCTTATTAAAGTTTTTTGGCTTCTCTCCAGGAATCACAATTCCCCCTGGACCACCGGAAATTTTTTGAGGACTATTCGTTTGATTATTACGCATCTCCTAGCTCCTCCTTTGATAGTTGTGTATAGGCAATTTCCTGATAAGTCTTACAATTCCCTAACAATTCTGCATGTGTGCCCATCCCAACGATTTTACCTTCGTTCAAAACAATAATTTTATCAGCATCTTTAATTGTTCCAATTCGCTGTGCTACAATCAAAGTGGTTGCACCTTTCGTTTCCTTTTTTAAGGTAGAACGAAGCTTACGATCTGTTTTATAATCCAGAGCAGAGAATGAATCATCAAAAATAAAGATTTCTGGATTTCTGCTTACTGCTCTTGCAATAGAAAGACGTTGTTTTTGTCCTCCGGAAAGATTTGTCCCGCCTTGGGCAATATCAGCTTTATATTCGCCATCCATTTTTTCTACAAATTCTTTTCCTTGGGCAATTTCCACCGCTTTTTTGATATCTTCATCTGTGGGTAAGGTTTGTCCATTTCCACCGTACACAACATTGGACTTTACTGTACCTGAAAATAATACGGCTTTTTGAGAAACATAGCCAAACTTATTATGAAGAGCTTCTTGCGCATATTCTTTTACATTGATTCCATCGACTATAACCTCTCCCTCAGTAGCATCATAAAACCTTGGGATTAAATTCATCAGCGTACTTTTACCACTACCAGTAGAGCCAATAAAAGCGACAGTTTCGCCTTTATGTGCTGTAAAGCTAATATCTTTTAAAACATATTCCCCTGCATTCGGATATTTAAAGCTCACATTACGTAGTTCGATTTCACCTTCGATTCCCTTAGGTGATGATTGCATTTCTCCATCCGTAATTGTCTGAGGGGTATCTAATACTTCATTAATACGTGCTGCAGATACAGATGCCCGCGGAAGCATAATGAATGTCATCGCTAATAACATAAACGCCATAACCACCTGCATGGCATAAGAAGAAAATACTACCATATCACTGAATAAACCGATTCTGTCCATTCCACTTGCGTTCATAATCAAATGAGACCCAATCCAATAGATAGAAAGAGTTAAACCAGACATAATTAGACTCATGCCCGGCTGCATAATGCCCATCAGACGGTTGACTAAAAGATTAGTATCTGTTAAATCTTTATTTGCTTTTTCAAATTTTTTCTCTTGATATTCTTGTGCGTTATAGGCGTGAACAACACGGATTCCAGTTAATCCTTCTCTTGTTACTTGGTTCAGATTATCTGTCATTTTTTGAACTATTTTAAATTTTGGTAGCACAAAGATAATAATGCTTCCTATCATAACAAGTAAGGCAACGACAGCTACTCCTGTTGCTGCTGACCATTCCCAACTCTTTCCCGTAATTTTCAAAATGGCCCAAACTGCGAGGATAGGGGCTTTAATTATAACTTGAAGCCCCATTGCAATAGTTTGCTGTATTTGCGTTATATCATTAGTAGAACGAGTAATAAGACTTGCCGTTGAAAAACCATTAATTTCTTCCATAGAAAAAGATAACGTTTTGTCAAATACACATTTTCTTAGTTCTTTTGAAAAAGAAGTTGCTACTCTCGCCGCAAAATAACCAACAACAACTGACAATATCATACTGCCGAGAGCACATAAAAGCATTTTCCCTCCAGCTGCCCATACCTCACTCGTTTCGCTACCCTTTGTCTGCACAAGAGTCGTAATTTCAGACATAAAATCTGGTAGCTTCAAATCTAACCAAACTTGGCCTGTTATGAACACGATACTAGCAACAATAAATATCCATTCCTTTTGTTTAAAGTATTTAAATATTTTCAACATATTTACATTTCTCCTCGTTCTTGTTATTATATCCATTTGTTTGATGGGGAAATTTAAGTAGGTTATGTTCTTTCTGCGTAAAAAATAAAGCAGCTAGCCATTGCTAACTGCTTTATTTTTCTAGTCGAACCGACATTTCATAATGAAACAATGCTACGGATTCAACTCTGAAATAACATTATTCATATGAAAATTACCTTATAAGGTAATCAAAATAGGAGCAGCTATAGGGTATTTTTACTATAGCCGAAAGACAATAAATTTAGAATCATAAAGAAGACCTTTCCCAAGAGTCAAAGGAATAGATATGTATGGAAAACGGTTCTGGTGCAAAATTTCAAAATAACTGAAAGTCATCTTACAAACTTGGAAATACTGGTAGAATTACTTAAAAAAAGTGCGTGGTTCATATGAACAGGGAAAATGTGTTTAAGTGGAAACATTATCAACCAGATATTATCTTGTTAATTGTACGGTACAATCTAAGTTTTCGCGATTTAGTGGAAATGATGGAAGAACGAGGATTATCTTTGGCCTACAAGACCATTATGCGCTGGGTTCATCAATATGGAGTTGAACAAGAGACTTCGAAGATATTTGAAACAAAAAAATGAAAATATTGTCGTTGTAGGGAACAAAATAAAGTTGCCGGAACTAGGCCTTGTTCGATTTGCCAAAAGTCGCGAAGTAGAGGGGCGTTATACATGCTACAGTGAGACGGAACCCTTCTGGTAGATATTTTGTGTCACTATTAGTGGAAACAGAAGTACAAGAACTTCCGAAAACACATTCTTACATTGGA
>Ga0058696_1000755_pt1 | contig 13557 bp, 11 predicted proteins | sample AgamicMgSfrz_FD_55077 | JGI IMG/M metagenome (GOLD analysis project Ga0058696, IMG submission 55077) | Agave microbial communities from Guanajuato, Mexico - Mg.Sf.rz | ecosystem: Host-associated > Plants > Phyllosphere > Phylloplane/Leaf | place: Guanajuato, Mexico | collected 2012-05-30 | reverse complement strand
TGCATCACTTGACGTTGACGCATTTGACGACCGAAGTCACCTCGTGGGTCTGCTTTACGCATACGTGTGAATGCTAAAGCTTCATCACCTGTTAAGTGTATATTTCCCTTGGCGAAATGGTGCTTATCTTGTGTAAATTCTAAATCATTATTTACATCTACACCACCAACTGCATCTACAATATCTTTAAACCCTTCCATGTTTACTTCAATATAATAGTTAATAGGAATGTTCAAGAATTTTTCCACTGTCGCTACAGACATGTCTACGCCACCAAATGCATAAGCATGATTAATTTTATCACTTTTCCCTCTTCCAACGATTTCTGTATATGTATCGCGAGGGATACTTACGGTTTTCATTGAATTATTTTTAGGGTTTAAAGTAATAACCATTAAAGAATCTGAACGGCCTTTATCCTCACCACGTTCATCCGCACCTAATAGTAAAATTGAAACGGGTTGAGATTTATTGATTTTTTCTTCTTGCTTATTATCTTGATCGCGTTTTAATGGTTTATGAACTTCATCTAACGTTTTTGATACGGAAGAATATATATTATAAGCATAGACTCCTCCACCTATAATTAGGACTCCTATGATTCCTAATATCCAAAATAGGACTTTCTTTTTCATTTTTCAACCTTCTTCCTTCAACCATTCTTAATAGATTTTCTAGGAATATAATTCTTCAATTAAAGTATCTTATTTCCTCAAACTAGTCAACTTCTAGTATGTATATTCTCTTAACAAACGATTTGGTCTAATTTTTTTAAAATATAACTTAGAATAAAAAAAGGTAACATATAAAATACTGCCTCGTTGTTAACCTCTCACTATTCACCTATAAATCCAACTTAGTTTTTAATGTATGATAAAAATTACATATATCTTTTAATCTCTACTAAATAAGTCTCTTGTATAAACTTTATCTTCTATATCATATAATTCACTGGTTAATCTATTAGCTACCACTACATCACTTATCTTTTTAAATTCTTCAAAGTTATTAATTACCTTAGAATTATAAAATGTCTCTTCATGAAGAGTTGGTTCATATACAACGACTTCAATCCCTTTTGCTTTAATTCGCTTCATAACTCCTTGAATAGCCGATTGTCTAAAATTATCTGAATCCATTTTCATGGTTAACCTATAAATACCGACAACTTTAGGTTCTCTCTTTATAATCATTTCTGCAATATGATCTTTTCTTGTTCTGTTTGCATCAACAATTGCTGTCATTATATTATTCGGAACATCTGTATAATTTGCCAATAATTGTTTTGTATCTTTAGGTAAACAATATCCCCCATAACCAAAGGATGGATTATTATAATGATCACCAATTCTAGGATCCAGTCCAACTCCATCAATAATTTGTTTTGTATCTAGTTCTCGTACTTCTGCATATGAATCTAGTTCATTGAAAAAGGCAACCCTCATGGCTAAATATGTATTGGCAAATAATTTAATCGCTTCAGCCTCAGTCGAATTTGTAAATAATACCGGAATATCCTTTTTTATCGCACCTTGAACTAATAATTCAGCTAATTTCTTTGCCCTATCCGATTTTTCCCCTACAATTATACGTGACGGATATAGGTTATCGTATAAAGCTCTACCTTCTCTTAAAAATTCTGGCGAGAAAATAATATTATTCGTTTCAAATTTCTCCTTTATTTTCTCTACATATCCTACTGGAACAGTTGATTTTATTACCATTATAGCTTCTGGATTAATAGATAAAACATTAGCAATTACAGCCTCAACAGTTCTTGTATTAAAATAATTTTTATCTGGATCGTAATTTGTCGGCGTTGCAATAATAACATATTCTGCATCCTTAAATGCTCTATAATTATCAGTAGTAGCTATTAAATTAAGTTCTTTTGTTGCTAGAAATTCTTCAATTTCAGTATCTATAATAGGAGATTTTCTATTATTAATCATATCCACTTTTTCTTGAATAATATCAAGTGCTATTACTTCATTATGCTCAGCTAATAAAATTGCATTAGATAAACCAACATATCCTGTTCCAGCTATTGTAATTTTCATTTCTTCGAAACACACCCTTGCTTCTTAATATCTATCTAGTTTATTCTTTAAAAAACGTATCGTAATTCATCCTAAAACAATAATGTAAAAATATCACTTTACATCTTCTATCCATTTCTCCCTATTTAATACCAAATGTGCAAGTTCTTTGTTTTGAGTATCGTACTTATCCCAATACTTCATTTCTTCTAGAAACTCTATATGATTTTTCTTAAATCTCATTTTAATGACTTTAGCTGGATTACCTACTGCAATAGCGTAAGCTGGGATGTCCTTAGTTACAACTGATCCAGCGCCTATAATTGCACCATTTCCTATTGATACACCTCGCATTATTATTGCATTGGCACCAATCCAAACATCGTTACCAATTATCGTTTGAATATTTAAATCCTCAAAACTCCCTGGAATATTAAGAATATTATTTTTAGAATATATAAATGGAGATGTGCTAACATTTTTAATAGGGTGATTAGGTAAACCTATCATACAATTATAGCTTATAGAACAAAATTTACCGATATCCGAATTAAACACTATAGAATTATTATTAATATATGAGTATTCGCCGATAGAAACATTCTCGCCGATTATTACACCTTTATTAATTCTAGCCCCCTTAGATATCTTAAGGTTACGATTCACCTGAAAAGAATTAATACTGGCTGATTTGTGTTTATATTTTAAAAATATGAACTTTGCTAATAGCTTAACCTGATTTATCATATATTTCTCCCATAGACACTATATAATAGATAATTATATAAATAAAATAACTTGTATTTATAATTAGGGGCTATTTGTAGTAATAATTTGTAATACGCTTTTGCACCTTTAGAGTTTTTTCTGAACAGTTGTTTATTACCAATAGCAGTCAATCCTCCATGTCTATACTCACAAACCTGTAATGCCTCATTTACAGCTAAAACTTCATATTTGAGTGACATTTGAAGTGTTAGTACGCCCTCTGTAACAAATTTCTCTCCTTTATATTCAGGGAATCTATATTCTTTTAGTATATCGTGTTTAAATACCCAAAGTTTATCCCCTTTCATCCTATACTTATAGATTAATTCAATTAAATTAAACGTTGAGTTACTCTTAGGAAAACTACTTCCTATAACATTATCTTGTGGATCTACACATAAAAAACATATTGCCATTACGTTATTATTTATTTTAGAGTATTTATCAATTTTCTCTAAGGCATAATCCTTTAAAAAATCATCTGAATCTACACAAACCATAAACTCCCCTTTAGATTCTTCAATTGCCTTATTAAAAGCCCGATGCTTACCCCCATTATTTTGTCTAATATACCTAATAGATATGTTACCTTCTTTTATAAAACCATTAACTGTTTTTTCTGTCTTATCAGTTGATCCATCATCAATAATTAACCATTCGAAATCTTGGAATGATTGTTTCTTTAAAGAACCATATAAAACCTCTAACTCATTTTCCCTATTATAGGTTGGAGTAAAAATAGTATATTTCATCTTCTTTCCTCTCTAATCTCGATTTTTAAATCAAAAATCACTATAAATACTATAGATAAAAAATGAATTATAAAAATTCACTTTTTATCTATTGAATTTCAATAATTTTACAACAGTTATTAAAATATCCTTAAAAACATAAATTAAGATAACTGTTAAAATTAATATAAAAGGAATTAAGTATACTCCTTTGAAATAATAAAATACAAAAGTAGAAATGATTAAAGTAGCTACTCCTCCATAAAGTACAGAAGCTTTAAGTCTAATATTGTACAATTTCTTTAATTTGATTGTAATTATCAACCCATTAATAAAGAATGCTACTGTAAGAGAAATTGTTGCACCTACTAATCCAAAGGTATTAGTTAATAAAAATAAGCAAAATACATTAACTACCGCACTAATTAAAGTAGGCATTAATAATTTACTTGATTCCTTCTCTGCTAAGAATAAAGTACTAGCAAAACTTGCATATGAATTAATTAATACCCCTATAAATGTGATAGGAATAATGGTCAGTGCCTCATGATACTGTTCTGCAATCATGTATGGAAATATAAGTTTAATAATAATTAGCGAGATTGAACCAATATACAAGATAACTTTTAATATATAGTTCAAGCTTTTTCCATAATAACTTTTTTTGTTTTCTTCTTTACCCATAGAATATGACATTTCATACCATGCTAATTGAAAAGAATTAACAACCAACACCATTATGCTAGATAAACGATTAGTAACCCCATATAATCCATTTTCATACATACCTAATCTATTACTAATTACAAGGCGAATTAGTCCACTTAACAGCCAATATGATATTGTTGTTAGACAAAGTGGTAAAGAAAAAAGCATTAGTTTCTTTATTAAAGAAATTGAAATTGTACTTACTTTAAAATTACTTAATACTTTAACTTTTACTTCTAGTATTATAATTTGAATTAGAGTTCCAACGATATATGAAATATATAGTGACTCAATCCCCATACTATAAATTACAATTAAAATTACATTAATTAAAATACTAATAATACTGTTCAGTAAACCTGTCGCTACTAACAAAGTGTTCTTCGAAAAACTTCTAGCTACAAAATTATAATAATATTGAAAGGCAAATAGCACTCCCTGAATAAAGATTAAATATTTGTATTCAATACTATAATTAAGAGAACTAGTCACAACAAAAAAAGTGATACTATATAAAAGTGCGCCAAAAATTTGAATCATAATTCCATTTGAAATTACAGCATATTTATCTGCTACCTTTTCATAATCAAAAGTAAAACGAAATATCCCATCCCATACTTGAAAGAATAAAATTGGAATTACTAAATTTATTAAAGAGATAGTTAAATCGTAATAACCAAAAGACTCAGGATTTATTTTGGAGGTATATAGCGGTAATAGAAAAATACCTATTAACTTAGTTAGCGTGTTTCCAATAAAAAACACCCCTGATGTCTTTATAAATTGTTTTAAATAATTCATTTTTGCTATCAGTCCTTATAATTTAGCCTTTTAAATTTAAATACCTGTAAATATAATAATTTTTAGTTATTATTCTTAAAAACAATTAATAAAAAGTGCCCTCTTGGTATATAGGACACTTTTGTAAAGTTTATCTATAGTTTTGAAAATTAGAATTCTTATAAACGCCTATTAACTCTTACGAGTCGAATAAGCTATGGCGATTAAAAACAGAGCTGGAAATATATTACTCGCCCAAATTAAATTTGTCTCAAAAAATCCTACTATCAATACACCATAAAAACCTGATATGGCTATTCTAGAAATATTATTATTAACTATTTCATTAGATAAATTTATTATACTCTTACATATTAATAACATCACCATAAAAAACACTGGTATACCATATATAACCAAAATATTAAACATTGAATTATGGATGTTAAGGTTTCCATAAGAGACTATATCATAATTCGAACCTAGTCCTACAATAGGATGTTCTTTAAAACTATAAAATAGTTCAGTCCAAATTGCTTCTCTTCCTGTAAAAAGGGGTTTATCAAAGAACTCTAAACTAATATTAAATCGATTTTCCCACAGATTAATATAAATATATACAAAAACGATAGAACCTAGAGTCAATAAAGTATTTAATATAACTAAAAACTTTTTCTTTCCCCATATTCTAGAAGGAATAAAATAAGCTAATAAAATAAATAATATTAACCCAAGCAGTGCCCCTCTACTATCTGTTATCTGGATAGAATAAAAAGCAACAAAAGTAACTATTGGTACAATTACCTTACCTAACCTTAAAGTACTTAAATAAAAAACTGAATAGATATAAGTTAATAAAACTATATATCCTTTACTATTTGTGTTGAATAGTTCTTCCTGTAAAAAACAGTAAAACAAAAAATAAAATAACATTACAATAGAAATTATTTTTAAACTTTTTTCATTTAAATTAAAAAATCTAAATATCGTCAGCATTATTACTAAATTAAATAAAACCATACTGCTTCCTAAATTAGAGTTTGAAAATATCGAATTTAGTAACATTAAAACTAACAAGATTACATTAAAAATAAATACATTTATTTGTTTTGATATTAATAAAGGTAAATGCATAGCCATTAATGCTATATTTGCTAAAAATAAAATAAAGCTAATACCACTAAACAAATTAAAAAAACTTACCTTATACCAAGTAAGTAAAAAAATCGCGAAAAAAATGAAAGCATATGATGTGGTAACTATATTTAACATCATACGATATCTTCTTTCACTGTCGCTAATCCAACTTCCCTTACTATTTTTCTTTATATCCATAATTTATACCTACTCTAAAATTTTAGTATATCCATTATTCGATTAGCTGCGAAGTTTATAGATGTTTTTTTTCTATCCATCCCCTTAACTAACCGGTTATTATTAGTACTAACAAGCAACAATTCAATCTTTTTCGAAATTTCAACGATATCCTGGTTATTACATATAAGATCATCGGACTCTAATGTTGAAATTATTGACTTAGCTCCCGTTTCTTGTGACATAAGTAAATCACAGCCATTAATAAGAGCTTCAATAGGAGCAAGTCCAAAAGTTTCAAAGCTACTATTCTGTACAAATAACTTTGCCCTTTGATAATAAAATGGCATTTTATCGTGTGGCACCTTTTGATAATATTGAACAAAAGGAAACGAAAGAATTTCTGCAAGATCCTTTCCTTCGTTTCCTATAACAATAAATTGAAGATTCATTTGATCTTTTTGATTAATTAAATCAATTGCTTTACAAATTGATTTAATATTTTTTAATGGTACCCCTCCCCCAACTGCCATTAAAGTATTTTCTTCTCTTTCTATACTTGTTTTTTTAGCCGCAGTAAGGTTTCCCCAATCGATCCCATTATTGACATAGGTTAGCTTATCTTCATATTGAGGATAATTTTCTTTCATCCAATACATAAAATTTTCGGAAACACAAATAATTATAGGTGCTAATTCTAATACCTTATTTTCGACATCAACATCATTTTGATTATAATTCCCGTTAATTTTCCCTTCTATATTACGACATCCATGCATTAAATACGCAGATTTTATACCTAACAGTTTAGAAATTCTAAATCCTATAATATTTATTTTAGACATTCCAGAAAAAAGAACTGCATCTGCTTTTCTTATTTTAACAACAAGCTCAAAAACCCTACCAATTATTGAACGTTTTTCTAAAAACATAGTACTATTAGGTAAATTCTTCTTTAATTCTTTATTAACATTTGCTGGACCAACATTACCAATAAGATCTCCTACAAATAATAACCTCAAATCACTTCTCTCCCAATTTCCTCTTATATTCTTGATGACCATTGAACATTTCTCTAATTGTTTGAATTACAGTCATATTAGACTTATATTTGTTATAGTGTCTAAATGCAAATTGTAATATAAGTACCGCTGCCCATCTTTGTGATAGAGCACTAAATATTGCACCCCGGTCATAAAAATATTTTTTGTTAAATCCTGTAAACCAAGAAGATTCACCAATATATAAATCGGCAATCTTAATTGGTTCATATTTAATTTTCAATCCCTTTTTTAAACATTCATATAAAAATATATTTTCTTCTCCCATCCTATAAATGGAACCCGCTCCAAATTGCTCATTAAATTGAATGTTTGCTTTTTTAATTTTTTCGANTCTAAATGCAATTTCNACAGAAGAAGTTTTTAAGGAACTAAGATATCCTAANCTTTTACTTTGATTTTCATATGTTTTGAATGANTTGTTAATTCCTTCCACCTGGAATCTAATAATATCATAATCTGGATTTTCATCGAATGTCTTCTGGATTAATTCACTATAATTATCAACATATATTAGGTCATCATCCGCTAATAAAACAATACCTTCATCCTGCGAATTAGATATTGCCTTATTGCGACTTTTACTTAATCCTACATCCTCACTGCACACATAAGTTAATTTATGACTTTGTACACATAAAGCTTCTTGTTTTTCATACCCACACTGATTTACTATTACTGCATCCGATGATATATTCATCTTCTCAAACAAATCAACAGGATTTGATCTATTCATTGTAGAAACTAATACCTGAACACACATATTTTCACACCCTAAACTAGATAAATAAAATACTCACTTTATTCCAATAACATATATCCTACAATTGAAAACTTTATCTATCTTGTACTCTCAGCTTTTTCCCAAAACGGTTTTGCTTTTCCAGTTAATATATTATAGACACCAAACCATTGTGCAATTATCGTTACACAATAATAATAAGTTAATGTTANATACTTATTGTTTGTCTTAGTTATTACTTTTATCAGTGCCATGAAATAAAATAGCATTTGTCCAATAAATGTAATTAAATAAAACCAAGATTCTGTTACCAATAATGCATTGGATATTAGTACTATAAGATGTGCAATCCATAGTAAATACCTGCATGTTCTATGTCCAAAATAAAAATAAGAGAACCATTTATACTTAAATATATTGAGTATCCTTACATCTGGTAAAATATGTTTCAAAATAATTCGGTTCATTCTTACTTTGCGACCAAATTCATCTTCAATAACCTCACCAGCTTTTTCACAAGCAATCGCATCATGATTCGCAATCGCCCTTTTCCCTCGAAGTGCATACAATGGTGGCATTGCACTATCGTGACATTGTATTGGATTAAAGTCATAATAATCCTTAGTTCTACATGCATATAAAGCCCCATTACCAGCTGTTATAGTTTGCATTCGCCCTTCAATTTCACGCATTACCATGTCGCTATCCCAATAACTCGCTTCAGCATTACTTACATCACTAGACCCTTGATTAACAATCATTAATCTTCCCGAAACGTATGCAATTTCTTCTGACGTAAATGCTGCCATAAGTTCTTTAACAGCTTTTTTATCCATCATAGAGTTTGCATCGGTCATAACTAAGTACTCTGTTTTCACATTTTTTTGTGCTTCGTTTTGTGCATTTGTTTTCCCTTTTCGAGCTTTCACTTCATAAATTCTTATTTTTCTATCTTGATTTTCTTTAATAAATTCCCTAACAATTTCATTAGTTTTGTCTGTACTATTATCAGAAGCTATTAAGAATTCGATTTTATCTTTAGGATAGTCTAACTCTAAAATATTATTAAGTTTATCTAAAATTACTTTTTCCTCATTATGAGCAACTACCATAACAGTTACTGTCGGCTCATGAGAGTAATTCTTTTCCAGATTTCGATTCTTATATAACCTTCCAATTAATTTTAATGATATAGGATAACCAACCATCGCCCAAACTATAATAAATCCACTTATATAAAATAGATATTTGTATAACAGCTCCATTTACCTTCTCCCTTAATTGTTCTATTCGTCCATCCTTTTTGCGGGAACCCCTACATACGTTCCCACTTCAGCTATATCTCTAATTACTACAGCTCCCGCACCTATTTTACAATCGTTAGTAATATTAATGTTATTGATTACTACACTCCCAATACCTAACCAAGTACCCGATCCAACCCTTACTGTACCAGCTAAATGCGCACCTGGTGATATATGAACATAGTCATCAATTTTATTGTCATGATCTATTGTAGAAGCAGTATTAATAATGCTTCCTTTTCCAATTTTGGTACAACAGTTAATAACAGCACCTGCCATAACTACAGTTCCTGCTCCTAGATAAACTTGTTCTCCAATAATTGCACTTGGATGAATTAAGNCTGGTATAATTGCTCCTAAATCCTCAAGTTCTTCCTGNACCTTTTTACGTACAACATTATTCCCAATACCAACAAAAATGTCATAATCCTCTATGTATTTCGAAANACTTGTAGATTTATCAATTATTTCTATCCCCATTGAAGTTTTTACATTTTCACTATCATCAAGAAAGGCTATATATTCCCATTTTTTCATCTTTAATGCAATGTCAGCTATAACCCTTCCATGACCACCAGCACCTATTATAAGAAGTTTTGTGTTCATAACTCTATGCTTCCTTTACTATTCCCTTTAAATGGTTCCATAGTAGCTGCCGTTTGAGAATTAATCCCTTCTCTAATGAANACCTTCTTAATAGTTAAAAGAATAATTTTCCAATCCATAATAAAATTCATATTTTCCACATACTCAACATCATAATTAAATTTTTCTTCCCAACTAATAGCATTACGGCCATTAACTTGTGCTAATCCTGACAAACCAGGCCTAACTTCATGGCGACGCTTTTGATGTTCATTATATAGTGGTAAGTACTGAACTAATAAGGGCCTTGGTCCTATAATTGACATATCACCTTTAAAAATGTTAAAAAGCCCTGGTAATTCATCTAGTGATGTCGAACGTAAAAATTTACCGAACTTAGTAAGCCTTATGCTATCAGGTAGTAACTCACCATTTTCATTTTTTTCATCTGTCATTGTTCTAAATTTATACATTTTAAAAATAGTTCCATTTAATCCTGGTCTCTCTTGTTTAAATAATACCGGACTACCCAATCTTGTTTTTACAAGAAAGGCCACTATAAGGAATACTGGACTAAGCATTATAATAGCAGTTAAAGACAATATAAAATCCATCGGCCTTTTTATAAACCTACCATAGATGCCAACTTTAGAACTCCTCATTACGCCATCCACAACCCTTTAATAATTTTCACAACTTTTTCTAAATCTGCTTCTGTCATCTTTGTATCACTTGGTAAACATATACCATTCTCAAACAGTTTTTCTGATACATCTGTACCAACAAAATCATATTTCTCAAAGAACGGCTGCATATGCATTGGCTTCCAAACCGGTCTAGATTCAATATTTTCTTTTTCAAGGGCTTCCATCACATCTATTGGACGGATCTTACCGTTTAGTGTCATAGAACTTAGCCAATAGTTTGGTTCATTCCACTCATTACTAGGCATAAATTTAATTCCTTCAAGATTTCCTAATTCTCTCTTATAAAAATCAAATATGTATCTTTTCTTCTGAACTCTTTGATCTAATACTTTAAGTTGCCCCCTACCAATTCCAGCAACTACATTACTCATACGATAGTTAAACCCTAATTCACTGTGTTGATAATGTCTTGCCTGGTCTCTACTTTGAGTAGCCCAAAACCTTACCTTTGAAACTCTTTCTTCATCATTAGAAACAAGCATACCGCCACCAGAAGTAGTAATGATTTTATTACCATTAAAAGAAAAGATACCGTAATCTCCAAAACTACCTGTATGTTTACCTTTATAATAAGTTCCCAAAGATTCAGCAGCATCTTCAATTAAAGTAACATCATATTTTTTACAAAGTTCAATAATCTTATCCATATCTGCCGAAAGACCATAAAGATGAACTACTATAACTGCCTTTACATTTGGATACTTTTTAAAAGCCTCTTCTAATGCTTTAGGACACATATTCCAAGTTTCATAATCACTATCTATGAAAACAGGAGTAGCATTTTGATAAATAATTGGATTTGCTGTAGCTGAAAATGTAAGTGTTTGACAAAAAACAACATCACCTTCCCCTACTCCAGCTGCTTTTAAAGCCATATGAATTGCAGCTGTTCCAGAAGATAGTGCTGCTGCTGCATTAGATCCTACTTTCATAGCTAATTCTCTTTCAAATCCATTTACATTTTCCCCAAGTGGTGCAATCCAATTTGTATCGAAAGCTTCCTTCACATAATGCATTTCATAACCTTCGTCACTCATATGTGGCGATGAAAGAAATATTCTGTCTCCCATTTTTAAAACTTCCTTCCCTTGAATTAATTTTTAATATTTACTTTATTATTTGCAATATCTAATAGTCGTTTTCTTATTTCTTCTTTACTAATTCCTTCAAAGTCATTCATAAACTGCCTTAAAATCCCTTGATCAATTAAAACAGCTTTTCCTATATGAATTTTAGGGAAAATTTGTTCGGGATGAATTTCACCTTCATTTAATAACTCTTCATACATTTTTTCACCTGGTCTTAATCCAGTAAATTCAATTCCAATTTCCTCAATAGAAAAACCTGAAAGAGTAATTAAATTTTTAGCTAAATCTACAATCTTTACTGGGGCCCCCATATCTAGCACGAACAATTCTCCACCCCTAGCCAGTGTGCCTGCCTGAATAACTAATCTTGAAGCTTCTGGTATTGTCATAAAGTAACGAATCATATCAGGGTGAGTAACTGTTACAGGTCCACCCTTTTGAATTTGTTTCTTAAATAGAGGAATTACACTTCCCCTACTTCCAAGAACATTACCAAATCTAACCGCAACAAAACGTGTACCAGTACTAACCGATGCCATATGCTGCACAATCATTTCTGCAAATCGTTTTGTAGCTCCCATTACATTTGTCGGATTTACAGCTTTATCTGTAGAAACCATTACAAACGTATTCACTTTAAATGTATCCGCTGCTTCTGCAACATTTTTTGTACCAAAAATATTATTTTTCACAGCCTCTTCAGGATTACGTTCCATTAAAGGAACATGCTTATGTGCAGCTGCATGATACACAATATACGGTTGATGCTTTTTCATTATTTCAAAGATTTTATGACGATCTTGAATATCAGCGATTTCTGTTGTTATTTCCACAGAATCTTTATAAGTAACTCTCATTTCCATCTCAATATTATAAATACTGTTTTCACCATGTCCTAAAAGAACAATTTTAGCTGGTTTGTATTTCATCACTTGACGACAAATTTCTGATCCAATTGATCCACCAGCGCCCGTTACTAAAATCGTTTTACCTGTAATCTTTTCCCCAATTCCAGCATCATCTAGCTTTATTGGTTCTCTTCCTAATAAATCCTCTACTTGTACATCACGGAATTCATTGACAGAGAGTTTACCATCTAAAAGGTCTTCTAGCATCGGCACAATTTGCGTTTTCGCCTTCGTTTTTCTACACTTCTCAAAAATCTCGTTTATTTGACTTCTATTTAATGAAGGAATTGCGATAATAATATGTTCTATATCATTATCTTCTACAATTTCTTGAATGTGATTTGTTGTACCAACAACTGGCACATTATAAATTTCCAATTTTTGTTTATTTCTATCATCGTCGACAAACGCAATTGGATATAAATCTGCTTCTTTATTATGTTGCAATTGACGTACTACCATTGTTCCTGCTGAACCTGCACCAATAATTAATGTTCGTTTTTTATCGTTAGCTTTCGCAATATATGTATCACGGAACATACGCCATACGAAGCGAGAACCACCAATCAATAATAAATGTAACATCCATGCGATCGCTAAAATTCGAACATAAATATCATGATTTATAATTTGTTGAACAATTGCCGTTACTATAATTGAAAGCGTTATAGCTTTAAATATTTGTTTTAATTCTCCAATACTTGCGTATTCCCAAGCCTTGTTATAAAGCTTATAAATAGCAGCAAAAACATGATGACTACACAATAATGTAATAGAACTAATAACTACTGTCATAGGAATTTTGTTTAATACATTTGGATG
>Ga0058696_1000751_pt1 | contig 13599 bp, 10 predicted proteins | sample AgamicMgSfrz_FD_55077 | JGI IMG/M metagenome (GOLD analysis project Ga0058696, IMG submission 55077) | Agave microbial communities from Guanajuato, Mexico - Mg.Sf.rz | ecosystem: Host-associated > Plants > Phyllosphere > Phylloplane/Leaf | place: Guanajuato, Mexico | collected 2012-05-30 | reverse complement strand
AAAATTATTACCACATACTAATAGTAACCCTTAATTTTATATATAACAACATTAAATTTATCTCTGTTCAATTCCAAAATAAAAAGAGCAGTTTAGGTATAGTGACACTTCACTATGCCTAACTACTCTTTTACGATTCTCAATTAAGAAAGAAACCTCTTATTTAAAGCTAAGGAACTTTGATTCCTAATTACATAGGAATCATAGAGATAATCGTTCGATTCACTAGACGCTCCTTGAATTCCTCTCATCTCTTCCACAGACAACTCAACTATTTTTTTCACGCTTCTCTCGTTATTACTATCCATCATTTTTTGTTTTCTTTTCGAAAAAAATCCCATAATTTATTCCCCCCTGCAATTAATTATTTTTTAACAATTGAATGAATTTAAGGCTCTTACCACTTCTTAATACACCTTTCGGATAGACCTTCGCTGCAAACATAGCAATTAAGCTAATGCTAGCTAGTAATACAACCATAGATGTAATAATTTCTAAACTCCCAACGGATCCATTAATAATCCTAACTACCATACTAATTGGAGCTGTAAACGGAACATATGATGTCACCCTTGATACTAGCCCTTCAGGGTTATCAAGTACTACTAATAACTCCACCACTAAGCTTCCCATCAATATAAGAGTAATCGGCATCGTTGTTCCGGATAATTCTTCTGGCCTGCTTACCATAGAACCAAACACTGCGAAAAGTGCCGCATAAACGAAGTAACCGAGAACAAAATATAACAAGAAATATGCAGCATGCTCACCTGTAATCATATTTACATCAATATTCACTCCAAAAAACGAATCCGATACCTTAAAAATTCCAGATTTAATATATAGCGCCATACTAAAGAAGAAGATAAATAACTGTGTCAAACTAGCAAGACCGACTCCTAAAATTTTCCCGAAAACCATATGGACAGGCGATACTTTTGTGACCATCACTTCCATAACACGTGAGGCTTTCTCTGATGCAACTGCTGTCGCGATAGCATTTCCATATGAAGTGATCGCTAAGTACATAATCGCTACTAATAAATATACTAGTAAAAATGAACTTGTTTCTTCATTATTTAAGTTTTGTTTTGTCGCTTGCACGTTCATCGTCAGTGATTTCACAGCCTCTTCTGATAACTGTTGTTTAACTACCGCACTTTGAAAATACTGATTTTGTACAAATACCTGTGCACTTTGAATCAACTTAGGATTATCTAGCTTCATAAAGTAATCTAATACTGGTTCAGCACCCGCACCCTCTTTTAATATAAAGAGCGCTTCGACTTTCTTATCTAACAATTCTTGCTTATATTGATTTAATTTTGTTTTATCTCCTAAAGACCAATCCCATTCTGGCAGAGCTTTACTAAGATTAGATTGATCCACCGTAACATTAGGTGCTTCAGAAATAAATACAACCTTTGCTTTTTCTTTCTCTCCAGAAAACTTTTGTACTAAAGTTGGAAAAGAGAATAAGAATATCCCTCCTCCTATTAATAACAATGTCATCCCAATAAATATTTTCGTTCTCACACGGTCCCAGTACGTTTGCCCTAAAACAATCCAGAAATTCCTCATTACTTATGCACCCGCCTTTTCAACAAAGATTTGATGTAAAGAAGGTTCTTTAATAGAAACATCTCGGATATATTGTTTAGTTTTAATGTCTTCAAGCAGCGAAAATGCATCCTCTCCATCATTAACTTTAATCATGAACGTACGATTAACTTTTTCAAAATTGAAATTTTTCTTCTTAAGAATAGGTTCAATATCCCCTTCCGTTTGCAACGTCATATATTTGTATTGATAACTTTTCTTAATATCTGACAAAGCACCCGATAATACAAGTTGACCATTTTTCATAATACAAATTTCCTCACAGAACGTTTCTACACTGTCCATTTGATGACTACAAAAGATAATCGTTTTTCTTTGCGCGATTAACTCGAGCACAACATTTTTTAACATCTCTGCATTTACAGGATCCAATCCACTAAATGGTTCATCTAGTATGATGAATTCCGGATTATGCAATATCGCTGAAATCAATTGGATCTTTTGTTGATTTCCCTTTGACAATTCCTCTGTTTTCTTCTTTAAATGTGGTGTCATTTCTAATTTTTCTAGCCATTGTAACGCATGCCTTTTTGCAAGATTAGCTGGCATTCCTTCTAACTTGCCGAAATACACCAATTGCTCCACTACATTCATTTTCGGGTATAATCCACGCTCTTCTGGTAAATAGCCAATAGATAGGTCTTTCTTTGAAAAAGGGCGATTATTCCATAGAATTTGGCCGCTATCCGGTTTGATTAAATCTAAGATCATACGAATCGTTGTCGTCTTACCAGCACCATTTCGGCCCAGCATCCCTAAAATTCCACCTTCTTCTACACGTATATTTAAATCATTAACGGCTTTATATTCACCAAATGTTTTATTTAATCCTTGAATTTCAAATGCCATATATAACATCCCCTTTACTGTTTAATAAAGTAAATAACTGCCATTCCTAAAGCAATTCCGCCAATCATAAGTAAAAACTTTTTAAAATTCATCTTTATCTCTCCCATTTTTTGAAATTTGTATTTCGAAAATCAAGTGCACCCTTCGCATTTACAATACCTTTTCCAAAATATTTTTTTCCGTCATCTAATGCGGGTTTGGCCCCCTGATATAATCTTGTTTTAACAAATCCATTACTAGGCTTCAGCCTAAATTTTTCTTTATATTCCGCAATTACAAGTGCGGCTGTAGCAGACACTTTAGGAACTGCTAGACTCGTTCCAATCATTAGCTCATACCCTCTATCAAACCCTAACCATTCACTTAGCTGGGATTGCGGAAGGTTTGTAGGATATGTGGTTAATACCATAGCTGTTTCATCTCCCACTTTTTCACTTTCCCACAAAGATCCATAATCTCCTGATGGAGCTGCAATATCAACATTGGTTCCATAATTAGAGTAATAAGCTAATCGATCATCTTTATTTGTTCCCGCAACAGTTACTACCCCCGGTAAACCTCCTGGCATATGAAGTTGTAAGTCGTTTTCATATCCTCTTTGCTTAGCTAATTGAAAAGGATTTGAAATATCGAATCCTTCTGTTCCAGAGGAAGCCACTAGCAAACTCCCTTTACTATTCGCATACTCTATTGCTCTTTTATAAGCTAAGTACACAGCTCCTTCTTCTGGATCTTTAATGGACTTGTATGTTCCTAAACTTAAATTAATAACATCCATACCATCATTTGCAGCCTCTACAATAGCTTTAATAATCCAGCTTGAATCCGCAGAACTACCTTGAAATACTTTGTATGGTACAATCCCAATTTTGGGCGCTACCCCCTTTATTTTCCCATCAGCAGCTATTAACCCNGCAATCATTGTTCCATGACCAATATTATCTTCAATTGATTCTACATTCGGAACTAAAATTTTCCCCTGACTAACTATATTTCCCTTTAGCGCAGGATGATTTACATCAATCCCACTATCAATAACACCAATCTTTACACTATGATTTCCTTGTTCAATTTTATAGCTCTCTCCATTTTCTGTTACCTTATCGACATCCCATTTCCATTTGCTATAATCGACCTCTTCTTGTTCTAATTGTGAAGGTGCGTATTTTGTTATATTCGAAGGTTTNTTTACTATAGCGGGCGGCTTTAATTCCACTACATCCTCTCTACCTGCTTTTTCAATTATCCCTTTATAATTTTTTAATAAATGCTGCTTCGCTTCTTGTACTCTTTCTAAATTATCACCTTCGATATTNAGCATCTTAATTTCTTTTATTACTTCTAGCTTTAAATCGGGATATTTATCTCTAATTTCCTTTATCATCTCATCCGTATTTTCACCTTGCCTCAATGTAAACACATACGAATTTTCTTTAATTTGATTATGTTTCATTTCTTCAGCGCTTATCGTACTAANTCCAACTATAGGAAGGTTTAATAATAATCCTACTGTAATTCCAGCACCTATTTTCGCTATAGTGTTTCGATATTTAGGCCAATCTTTCACTTTTAATCCCTCCTTTTACTTCCTGAGCTTTTGACAATTGATAATAATACCCTTGCTTCTCAAGTAGTTCTGTATGTGATCCTATCTCTACAATTGCTCCCTTATCCATAACAATAATCTTATCTGCATTCTTAACCGTACTTAACCTATGTGCAATGACAATCCTTGTACATAACATATCAGTTAAATTCTCATCAATAACTCTTTCAGACAATGTATCAAGTGCACTTGTCGCCTCATCTAATATTAGAATAGATGGGTTTGTTACCAATGCTCTAGCTAATATTAATCTTTGCCTTTGCCCACCAGAGAAGTTAACTCCAAATTCAGATACCATCGTTTGAAAATTTAATGGTAGCATCATAATATCTTCTAATATATTCGCTTGCTTCGATGCCTCAATTACTCCATTCGGAGGCACCCCTTTCCTTTGCGCAATGATATTTTCTCCTACCGTTTTGTTAAACAATCTCGCTTCTTGGAAAACAACGCCTATTGATTTCCTTAAAAATTTCAAATTTAACTTTTCGCTTTCAATCCCATCAAATCGNATTTTCCCATTCGTTGGTGTATATAGTCCGAGAAGCATTTTTACAATTGTACTTTTTCCAGACCCAGACGCCCCAACAATTGCNACCTTCTCACCNGCTTTGATTTTAAANGAAACATTCTGAATTGCATCTTCACTGAAATAATTGTGACGATAAGAAACATTGTCAAACTCAATATCACCATTCAGTTTCTTAATTCCTGAAAATTGATTGACCTCTCTCTCCGATCTNGCATGCATTACATCGTAAATCCGCTGAATATAGGAGCTAATATAAATCAATTCACCATAGCCACTCCCAATGGAAATAATCGGAGTTATAAACGAAATCGCTAACGCATTAAAGCCGAGTACACTTCCTAATGTCATATTTCCAGCTAGCACCTGTTGTCCACTGAACCAAAGNAGAAACAACGGTAAGATAAATTGAATAGAACCNGCTAATGTATTCATCAATGCCGTCCATATAGATCTCTTCTCTGCATGAATAAGCTGAGAACCAAAGCGTTCTTGCCATTCTTTATACACTTGCTTTTCCAATCCCATAACCTTCACGTCACTAATCCCATTAATACTCTCAGACAAAATCCTTTGAACTTGAGCTTGAGCCGAAACCTCTTTATCAGCTAACTTCTTAGAAACAGTCGTGCTCATGACAAGTAGGGCGAATATAACACTCCCAACTGCTAACACAACGAATCCTAATAAGGTCGAATAACGAAACATGAAGAATAAGTAAGTGAAAAGCAGAATTCCATCTATAAGAAAGGAAATTACCTTAGTAGATAATATTTGTCTAATATATACATTGGAATTTGCTCTAAATAACAGTTCTCCCATAGAGCGATTCTCAAAAAAGTTATAAGAAAGACTTAATAGTTTTTCTATAAAACTTTGCATTAAAGACATATCAATTGCCGTTTGCAACTTCGCTATTAGGAAACCTCTTAACGAAGCAAATACTTGATAACTTATTAGCAATACTAAAATGCTGTAACCTATCATATTCATATAGCTCGGATCTCTCGGAATAATTACATGGTCAGTCATCCAACTTGTGACAAATGGAATCACCAGCGCAAAAGCCTGAATTATCAAAGAGGCTAATACAATTAAAGCTATTAATTTCTTTTTCCCTAACACAAACGATAAAAAGAATTGCAAATGAGAGACACCTTTTTGTTTTTGAAATGACTCATCTGGTTCTAGTGTTAATACAAATCCAGAATACTTTTCCTCCATTTCTTTTTTAGAGATTTTATTTCTTCCGTAAGCAGGGTCTATAACTATAGCCCCCTTTTTTGTCACTTTCTCTAGGACTACATAATGTTTATGTTCCCAATGGATAACTGCTGGTAATTTAACTTCACTTAAAGCTTCATATTCAGCTTTATATCCTTTTACTTGAAAACCATTTTTCCTAGCAATATGCATAAGCTGGTATAAAGATGTACCACCTTTNGGAACACCAAANTCTTCTCTTAATTCAGCTAACGAAACATGCTTTTCATAAAAACTAAAGACCATCGCCAATGAGGCTAATCCACATTCGCTATGTTCCATCTGTTCTATAAAGGGCACCTTTGCCATTTTATTCCCCCCTATCTCTTTAACTATTAATCATAGCAACACCCTCATGGTTACCATGATTAAAATTAAATTCAAATGTAATTAATCCTAAAAAATATGCAGCTATTCCAATTTGGACCCTTGAATGTATTTCTAACTTTCTTTTAATTGAGGCTACTAATTCCCCCACTCTCCTTCTACTAATAAATAACTCCCTTGCTATTTCAACATCCTTCAAACCTCGTGCAATCAACACAGCTACTTCTTTTTCTCGACCACTTAAAACTTTCTTCATCATTCTCCTCCTTTATTCTCAATCCATATTAGATTATTTTTTCTCGTTTATTAAACTGTGTTGTCTTAATCTGTACTCATATCATATCCTTCTTTTAAACGTTATTGTCCGCAATGCACGTTGTAGTTACCGCAAACAAATTAGCGGGATTCTCCGCAACATCTTCATAAAAAAAACANATCGCATTTGCGATATGCTTAATTGTGAAGATGTCCCTCTTATGTTACAATTGGAATATTCCGAATTTTTACAAAAGGNGAGCTGCGAGTGATTTATTCATTACAAAATGAATTAATTTTGCGTGCAAAAAAACTGGTTTATGGACATTTTTTCGAATCTACATTACGTCAATGTTCTTCAGAATATATTGAATACAAATTCAATGATTCTACTCGTTTTGCTAACATCACTCTCGTACATTATGAAATATTTCAAGATAACCAAAATGAAGAGGAAAAACAATTACTGCTAACAATTATAGAATTACTTATGCTCGCTCTAGATATTATGGATGATATTCAAGACGAAGATTTCTTAGAAGGACCTTGGACAAAACATCCAATTGCCACAAATCTCAATATAATTATGGGATTTTTACTTATTTGTTTGCAAGAAGTTGACAAGGCTTCCCTTTCAATTCAAATGAAAAACTGGCTCAAAAATGAAATACACTCTTCTATTTTAAACTCTATTAATGGACAACAACTAGATCTTAAAAATGAAATCCATTCCGAGAAAGATTATATTGATATGGTAACTCACAAATCTGGATATCTAATTAAACTTGCATGCTTATTAGGAACAGGGAATATCAACCCTATCCAGCGTTCTTTAATTGAAAACTACGCACTATGTATAGGCGTTATTAATCAAATAAAAAACGACATGCGTGATATTATGCAATGGGATAAGAAAAATGATTTTCTTAATTTAAAGAAAACTTTACCAATACTATATTATTTAAATAGTAAAAATGATAACTTTATACTTATAAAAAAGTTCTTTAATCAAGAGATACANTATGATGAATTAAATAATCAAACATTAGATTCTTTAAAACACATATTACTGTACGGTGGATCAATGGAGTACTGCTCCGTTATGCAGAACCTATATGTATACAAATCAAAAGGATACATCGAACAACTTTCACTCAGTCAAGCAAATAAGGATAGGTTAATTGATACTCTAATTTAGTTTACTTCCATGTCTCAGCAGCTTTACTAAGTAAAGACGATTTATTTAAAGTACCTAAAATAATTTCTAATTCTTGTTTTGATATACCATCAATGGCTATTGTTCCTTGACTACACACATTTTTAAATTGAATATCTTCTAATATACGTTCAACTAATTCTCTAATCATATATCGTTCACCCCACCAATTTTTATAGTTTTATATTATTACATATTCTTTTGCTATTATCCGCAATCCTATTGCGGGATTCCGAAATTATATATGATAGTGAGGTAATTCTAGCAATGATTAAACAACGTCCAATTTATTTCGTAATTTCATTAATAATTTTTTACTTAATCATACAAAGTTACATNCTCTACAAGTTTTATCAGCCTTACAGTGGCATTATCGCTTCTAAAGAAAAACATAATACATATACAATCAGTCAAATTGATACGTCGGGTTGGGCTGCAAAAACAGCCTTAAAAGCAGGTGATGAAATTTACAAAGTGGATGGGGCGAATCCNTATTTAGGGGTTTTCAAGCGNTACCAAAATCAATTTTTAAATGCAACTGAAATTCAAACTATACAGAATGATAGGATTTCTACTTATAGCACAACAGCTACTTCAGACAACGAAGAGCTAATTATTACATTATATCTACCAATGATTTTTTCTCTGACCATTTTAAGCTTATGCTTTATTGTCTATAGAAATAAAGCTATAAGGCGAGAAGAGCGTTATTTTATGCTTTTTTTATTAGCAACCTCTATTAGCCTTTCCGCCTCTTCTATATCTAGTAAATCTGATTTTGGCGGACTCTTAATTATAAGTATCTCTTTTCAAAGTGTATCTTTATTTCTTACTTTATTTTTATATCAGCTGTTTAAGCGGAAGGAAATTATTATTATACATAAAAATGTGATTAGATTTCACATTTTNCTATACATGACCGTTATTACTACCGGCTTATTATCCGTTACCTTTCTTCCAAATTTGCAACAAGTCTCTGCTTANACAGATTTAGCTTATTTATGTTTTAGTATTCTTTTAAGTGTATATTTCCTTTTAAAAGGATACATAAAATATAGAAATACTTTACACAGGCCTTTTTTTAAATTTATGTTAGTTATCCAATGTATTTCTTTCGGGCCATTTATAATGCTATATGCTCTTCCAAGGATATTATTTAATGCAGCCATTATTAGGGCTGATATTGCAGCATTATTCCTATTTTGCATTCCAATTGGCTACTTTTATTTAATATTAACAAAGCAAATCTTTGATATTGATTTTATGTTTGATCGTGTTCGGTACTACTCTTTGCTTTCATTACTTCCAACTATCATTATTACATTAATTATAAGCTGGGGTATTAATCCTGANGANCGATTCTTTATTAGACTCATGCAAAATTTCATTATCATTTTCCCTTTAAACATACTGTTTCTTGTAATAAAAGAACGATTAGATTTCACATTTCGCAATCAATTATTCAGAAGCAAAACCAATTTACATGTAAGTATTGATCAATTCGCACAACAACTTTCTTCCATTATGAAAGTAAAAGATTTAGAGAAAAAATTTATGAATGAAATTATCTCCCTACTAAAACCGTGTTTTATACAATTTATTGAGTTTGATACAAAACAAAATACATANAATTGTTATAAAAGTTACGGAGAAACAGAAAAATTTAATCTTTCGAAAAAGAAACAATGGGGAATGGAATCNGGNTATATAAATGATTTATTAGAAGATGACGGATGCATCGGTATTTATTTATATTCTACCCAAAACACAAAGCATTACATTTGGGTTGGAAATAAAACCAACAATATTAAATTTAATATCAATGAAAAAACTTGGTTTATTGCTATCGTAAAATATGTACGTCTAGTTTATGAAAACCTAAATTCAGTTAANCAAATCATTCAATCTTTAGAAAAAGAAAGCATAGCAAATAAAACACACTCAGCAACTCTTTCGCGCCTACTATTTCAAATCTCAGAAACTGAAAGGCGTCGGCTTGCTGCGGATCTTCATGACGCTGCCCTGCAAGACCAAATTGTCTGGTATCGTAAACTAGAAACCGTATTAAAAGAACATACTGTACCAGGTGAATTGCAGGGACAATTAGAAAAAATAAAATTCGGTATGTTTGATGTTATTCAACAAATTCGTGACACTTGTAATGAATTAAAACCGGCTCTTCTATCTGAAATTGGTCTTATAGGTGCACTTAAAGAGCTATTAGCACAAATGCAACTACGTACTAATTTCCGAATTCAATTTGAATATGACTCAATACAGGAGAATCATTACGAATTTGATAAAATTTTATCTATTTATCGTATTATCCAAGAATTATTAAACAATGCTGATAAGCACTCTAATGCAACCTTAATTAATATATTTTTATGGGAAGAAAATAATTGTATTTATCTAGANTATCGTGATAACGGCATCGGTTTTAATACCCAAGCCCCNTATTCTTCAAATAAACATATGGGTTTATCTGGAATCAAAGGGCGCGTTCAAGGAATAGGAGGCGAAATTCAGCTTATNTCAGAAATAGGAAATGGACTACAAGTAAATATTACTATACCGAGGTGAATAAAATGATACACGTTTTGATTGTAGACGATCACCAAATAGTGGGTGAAGGTACGAAAAATATGATCGAATTAGAAGAAGATATTCAAGCAACATACATTTTAAACGAACAGGAAGCAATTTCTCAAAGTTCAAAAACACCTTTTGATATATATCTTTTAGACATGAACATGCCTAATTATAGTGGACTTGATGTGGCTCAAAAACTTTTACACATACAACCAGATGCAAAAATTATTCTCTACACAGGCTTCGAATATTTATCACAATTTAATTTATTAATAGATTCTGGTATTAGCGGTATTGTTAGCAAATCAGCATCACAGCAAGAGTTATTAATGGCTATTCGGGCCGTCTTAAATGGGTATACTTTAATTCCAATTTCTTTATTGCGACAACTTCGAGTTGAAGATATGACTGTTGATAACTTAGATACGAAAAGAGCATCAAGCCATGTTACAATTACACAAAAAGAATTAGAAATTCTTGAATCCATTGCGAAAGGAAAAAGTAATAAACAAATTGCAGATGAATTATATATGAGTTCTAGGGCTGTTGAATATAATTTAACGAAACTGTTTAAAAAGTTCAAGGTGAGTTCTCGNTCTGAAGCATTAGCTGAAGCTGTTCGAAAAGGTATAATAAATGTAAATGTATAATAAAGACATTCTACCAAAAGGTAGAATGTCTTTTCATTTATCCTTTTACATTTTCTAATGTCATAACGGATGGAATTTCATTCGGCTGTAATAGTCTTAACAACTGCATACCAACTCCTGCTATCCCTACAAACATACCAAATGATTGAATATCATCTGGTGCATCACATTGATAACTACCAGTTTCTCTATAATTATTAATAACTTGTATGCCAATTTGTAACGCCTGTTCATACAATTCTTTATTACCATACAACTGTGAAACAGCCAATAGTAATTCCGTGTCCCCCATATTCCCATGACATAATGTATCATTATTTTTAAATCCATACTTTCGTACATTATCTACAGCCACTCGAATTTCTTCGTCCATTTCTACATCTTCTTCATAGCTTCTTACTAAAACTCTACTCAATCCTATTCCAGTGGAACCGTGGCACCATTGATGTAAGCACTTCTTCTCACTCTCTCTTGTGTCTTTCCACGCACTTTCTTCTTTTTCAAACAATGATCGATCATAAGCAAATGCTTTTTTAGCTAAATCAATATATTCTTGATTCCTATTCATAATCCCTGAACGCCATAAGCTCCAAGCGATACCACTCGTCCCATGAGAAAAACCGCCTAAATAACTGTTAGTATGTTTATTCTTCCACGCTACTCCACTTTCTAATATTGATACATTTTCCANCAAATGCTTACTGTACATATCAGCAAGATCTAAATAATCTTGATCCTTTGTCATTTCAAATAAATTAAGNGCCACTTGAATAACTCCTGCTGAGCCACTTAACAAATCAAACTCTTCTTCTTCTTTGAGCCTTTCTTTTAATTCTACTTTTATTTCTTCTAAAAAATCCTGATATTCTTTTCTAGGACTTATAGATTGAAAATGTGCTAATGGATATAACAATGAATATTTACCCAAGAATGTCGATAGAAGCCCCTTCGCTTTTGATAAAGGGTTCATCGCTGACTTCAACGCCTTATGAGCAACCTCTAAATATTTTTCGTTTCCTGTAACCTTATTTAGATACAATAAGAATAGTGCTACGCCACCTAAACCGTCATATAAATTTTGCTTCATCGGGGCAACATACCACTTGTCGTGAATAACATTTGCTTGTAACCATGATGCTGTTGTTTTATCATCTGATAATACTACATTCTCTACTAAAGACTCTCCGATATTTATAGCTTCCTGCAAGATTGTCTCCTGATGATTTTCTAATAATTCACTTCTGTAATCCTCTTTTCTTCTCACTTTAATATCAATATCTCTATTTCCCTGTATTGCCAACTTCAGCCACCCTCGTTGCTTTTCCAATTCCTTATCATCAAAATGATAAATTCTATTATATACTTGCTCATAACCGCTCTCCTTAAAAAAGTCTTCCATCCTTTCACCTGTACTACTATATAGATCTCGTGAATCTGTAAAAGTCGTAAATATAGGAACATCCGCACGTAATAAGTCTTGAATCTCATGAATGACCAGCCCCTTATTTTCATATGGGTAATACCATACTCTTTCAAATAATTGTTCCAATAAAATTGAATCTCTCATATAGTCTGGATGTGTAGACTCTTGTAAGAAATTACAATATTGTTGAGTCGCCCTAGCAACAATGCGAATTTTATTTTCTCTAAATGTAATTAAAGGTCCTCTTTCTGATAAAATCTCTTCCTTATACTCAATAAAAAATTTACACATTTCCTGAAAACCATCAATAATAAAGGTTAAATAATCCTCTACATAAATTTCTTCTACTCCAAGTTTCGGTAGATTTTTAGCACTTTGACTTTTGGCTTCTTTCATAGTAAATTCCATTTCATCCTTACTATTTTGACTTAAAGCCAACACCTTAAACGGCAAATCTTGCTCTTTTCCATTTAAAGCACTTAAATCTATACCTTTTCCATCGATGTTTTGAAACATAGCTTGCGGTAACAATCCAGACCCTATCACTGAGTCGCTTTGTTCATATTTCAATTTTACTTCCGCACTATCCGGAAAATTCAGTTTTGGATATTGATGAAAAATCGTCTCCGAATCAATAATGTATGGATACTCTCCATGAGCAATTATATTTTCAAAATGCAAATCAGCACCTTTTAACATATGCATTAAACCAATCAACTTACCAAAACGTAAATAGTAGCGCTCCACCTCTTCTTTAGAAGAGCACGGTTTATACAATATTTTTTCTTCCCATCCATATTCACCAAAGTCTAAAACTTTATATGATGGAAGTTGTATACTTCCACTTACCTCATTCATCCATTCTAAAAATGCATGGTACGATTTCGTAATTTCCATAGACTTTGGCTTATATAAAATTTCTTTACCTGAAGAGAATACAAGCTGNACAACTGTTTTCCCTTCTTGATGTGTATCTCCTAATCCAACCTTAATTTCGCTTAATGATACATCCTGCAATTGAAATTCTTTTTGTAANTGTAGCCAATTTTCATTCAAACGAAATAGTAACATTTGAACATTTTGTATAAAATACTCTGTTCTCAAAATTAACCTTCGTGTTAATGTTGCGTATTCCTCATAGAACGCAATTAAATTCTCCTTATTTCTAGCTTTCTCTCTGACAAAGGAAAGAAATCGCTCTTCTGGAGTCTCTCCTACTAGTTCTTCCCTTAGTTTTGCAATATTAAATTCTAAGACTAGTGATCGCAC
>Ga0058696_1000745_pt1 | contig 13632 bp, 15 predicted proteins | sample AgamicMgSfrz_FD_55077 | JGI IMG/M metagenome (GOLD analysis project Ga0058696, IMG submission 55077) | Agave microbial communities from Guanajuato, Mexico - Mg.Sf.rz | ecosystem: Host-associated > Plants > Phyllosphere > Phylloplane/Leaf | place: Guanajuato, Mexico | collected 2012-05-30 | reverse complement strand
CTGTTTGCTGAAAGCATTGATTGTGTTACGCGCATTGCTTAATCACCTATCTCCCTCCGACACCCATGCCGTTTATTATCGTATCTAAAAGTTCATCCGTTAAAGAAATCATTCTTGCAGCTGCATTATAAGCCTGCTGGAATTGAATCATATTCGTCATTTCTTCATCCAAAGAAACAGCGCTTGTACTCATTCGTTTGTTTTCAACAGTCTGCTGTAGTGTTGTCGCATTGGAAGACATCTTTTCTGCTTCCTGTGCACTAACTGCCATACTTCCAATTACACCTTCATAATAGTTACGGAAGTTAGAAGTCTGTGAATTGTTTCCATAATCATAGCTTTGGTTGATGATGTCAGCCAATTTGCTAACAATTGTCGCATCCCCAAGTGTCGCTTTCGTTGGATCTGTACCAGGATCAGCATTCGCAATATTATCTAAGCTGCTCTCGATGCTAGCGGAAATCGAAATTCTGCTTGCAAAGCCGCTTCGATCTGTAATTGAACCATCAGCACTTTCTGCGTCAGCAAAGAAGGAAATAGACTGGTTTTCGCCAGCTTTAATTTCGTTCGGGCTCATCCCTTGCTGGTGAACCTCATTGAACTTTGTCGCAAATGTATATGCTAAATTATCTAATTCTGTCAGCATATCATTATATATTCCAGCTTTATTACCATCTGCATCTTCATAGCCATATGCTTCTACAATACTCTTTAATTTTCCAGTAGATTCATAGTCATTTATATTAATCTCGTTATCTCCGATTGTTATGCTTTTTACAGCACTATCATCAGCATTGCTGTTAACCTTAAACGTGTTATAACCATTTTTATCTACCAATGTTCCTAACGAGTTACCTTTATCATCAACAAGCGTAACAATTGCTTTTCCTTCCGCTTGTGCAAGTGAGTGGCCACCAGATGCTTCATAAGAGACTTTAATGTTTGCATACGAAGAAAGTTCATCAAGCAAGCTGTCCCTTTGATCATATAAATCATTTGGCAAGTAGCCATTTGGCTCCACACTGCCAATTTGTTTGTTAACCTGGTCAAGCTGGCTAAGAATTGTATTTACAGCCTTTTCCGCAACACCAAGTTCATTTTTTGCATCACTTTTTTCTGCTGCTACTGTTTTATACAAATAGTTAAATGTTTCCGAAACTGCAATCCCACGCTGACGCACAACAGCACGTGCCCCTGAGTTCTGTGGATCTGTTGCTAAATCCTGCAATGACTCCCAGAAAGAATCCATAGACGTAGACAAACCNGACTCAGATGGTTCATTCATAATCGTCTCTAAGTTACTTAATGCTGCAGAACGATTCTCCCAATAACCAAGCTTACTTGACTCTGANCGGTATTGTGTATCAAGGAAGCTGTCTCTGATTCTATTTACAGAACCTGCAACAACACCTGTACCTAATTGCCCGGCAATCCTTGGAGCATTTTGTCCAACTCCTGGAAAGCTTTGTGATTGCTCTAAATCTACTCTTTGACGAGTGTAGCCAAGTGTATTAGCATTTGAAATATTGTTTCCTGTTGTATAAAGTGCACTTTGCTGTGCGACTAGCCCTCTTCTGGCTGTTTCAAGCCCCATAAAGGTTGATCCCATGATTATCCTCCATTATGCTTTCATATTTAAAAGACTGCTTGATATTTTTCCGATGCTGTCTGTTTGTACAGTGTTTCCGTTTACCGGTTTTCCGTAGTTTAGGCTTTGCTTTGTTGGTTTTAACAAGCTTAATGATACATTTACAAATTGCATTGATTGTCTTAACAGCTGCTGATTCAACGTATTCGCATCTTTTAATTCACTTATGATGCTTCGCAGCTTATCTGCTATTTCCTCTGCTCGCTTGGCATCTGCTGGCTGCAGCAGCTCCAGGCAATCTGAAATGGTAGGATTGTGAACGGTCTTGACAATTTTTCGGCAAACTTCCATTCTTGCCGCTTCCAGCTTTTGAATGCTCATGACTTGCGCTTGCTCATCTTTCATCACTTGCTGAAGGGACTCAATATCCCCCTTCTTTATGATCTCTGTTTTGTTTTTCGCCACCTCATACAGCTTTGCATGGGAGTTGACGAGCTCTTCCAGCACTTCAATCAATAAGGACGCAGACATTAGAGACCCTCCTTCTAAAAATTAGTTAGCTTGATTATTTTTCGTATAGAAATTCACGATGCTGCTCGCAACATCTTCTGCACGGACTTGATATGTGCCATTTTGGATTTCCTTTTTAAGTGCTTCTATTTTTTCAGTTCTTGCTTGTGACACTTGTGTCACTTGCTGAAGCTCTTTAGCTGCAGAAGAAATTTCAATTTTATCTGTTCCCTTTACAGCCTCTGATTTTACTTGATCTATTTTATTGACTTGTTTTTTGTATGGGTTAATTCCTTGTGTTCCATAATTATTAATTTTCATCGTAATTCCTCGCTTTCTTTTTTCCGTACAGAAAAGCTCTACACCTAGTATCGGATGATTAGCGTTTTATTTAAACATTTCCTTCGCTTTTTCTTAAAATGCGCCAAAAAGACTAATTTAAAACAAAAAAACCAAGAGTATTTTACTATATTGAAGAAATCGTGTCGTGAGGCTTGTTTCCTGGGGTGATAAGAAGAAGGAAAGCAGTGTCATCTGGGCTGTCATGCACAGCCCCAGATCATTAGTATCACACTCAAATTATTTTCCTGAAAAATAAGTGGACGATTTTTCCTTTCTTTTCCGTTCTTCTTCTACTTCTAAACTCTTTATATCCCCCTGAAGGCTAGATAAACAGCTTGTACAAAGCTTACCTTCTCTAATTTGAGTGCCACATTTCGCACAAGGATACCCTAAGTTTGGAAATTGGGACAGCTTAATTCGACCTTTTTTTATCCATTTATATATTAACGATTTTTCCACACCCGTATTTGCTACNACTTGCTCCATTGGTGCTGTTCTGTTTTGCTTTTTACGGATGAATTGATATACCTTCTCATAATCCTCTTCTTCTTTTTTATAGCACTTAGGGCAAATATCCCTAAGATTATTTACAACATAAATGTCCCCACACTTAGGACAATTAGCTAAATCAGCCATTGTTTCTTTCCCTCCATTAGTATCGTCATCTTGCAATAGTAAAGGAATAGACTGTGATTGCACCTGCGGCCTTTAACACTTTTGCTGCCTGCCTTACTGTTGCACCTGTAGTATATATATCGTCAACCAATAGAACATGTTGAGCATTACAACCAGTATTAATTGCCGCAGAAAAGGCAGCAGTATTTTCCAATCGGTCCTGCCGTTCTTTCTTTGATTGTTTTTCACCATGGGTTCGGGTTAAAAGCGGTTTATACTTTATTTGAGCATACTCAAGAATTGCTTCTGCTTGATTAAAGCCCCTTTCGTACAACCTTTCAGCACTTAATGGCATAGGAGTGACAACTCTCCCTTTCACCAAGCTCTTCGGAAAATATTCAGCAAAAGCGCCTGCAACTTGATGATCTCCTCTATATTTAAATTGTGCAATCTTCTCTTTCAAAAAATCATTATAACGAAAAATCGAGGTGTTCCCGTCCAGCATGCCTTTCCAACTCGGGTTGCTTTCCCATTTATAGCAATCAAGACAAACATCCCCTTTTTTGAAGCGAGCATCTACTAAAGCAAAGGGACGACAGCACAAATTACAGCGTTCTCCTTCAATTATCTCCAATTTGCTAATACAGTCCTCACATAATAAAAAAGTCTTTTGTCTCTTAACCAAATTAGTCCAATTTAAAACTGGCCTTAATGAGCTTAAGCAAATCGTACAATTCATTTTTTCCCCTCCCATCCCAGGCAGGAGCATACCCTTTTTTGCTGCTTCCTTATTACTGTTGGTAATCTGCTGTTTTGCCTCTACCATACTTTTCGTTTTTCCGTAATGAAAAAAAGCGACGTCACCAAATGGATTTTTAACGCTTCTCCCTGCTCTGCCAGCAATTTGAATTAGTGCACTTGCAGTAAACACAGCATCTTCTGCACCTAACACAGCAACATCAATATTAGGAAAAGTAACACCTCTTTCCAAGATCGTCGTAGTAATCAGTAACTTTATTTCCTTATTTCTCATCCTTTTCACCTTTTCCACCCGCATGGGGTCGGCGGCATAAACAGATTCGATATTGCTGTCCAGCTGACTCAATATTGACATAACCTTTTGTAAATAAGCGATTTTCGGTAAAAACAATAAAACCTGCCTATCCGTGATTAATCTTTCCTTCAACCAAGTAAGCAGCGCGAATGGCAGCTTTTCTCGGTGGAGCTTCTTTTCCCAATTTCCACACCAAACAAATTGCGGGACGGGAAGTGGATGTTGATGAAAGCGTGCCGGAATTGTGACATAGTTAATTTTGTTATCTTGGCATTTTCGTTGCCAGCTTTTGTTGGGAGTAGCTGTTAAATATACCATTGAAGAGTTTTGTTTCCTTGCTTTTCTCACTGCATACTGAAGCGTTTTATCTACCGAATATGGAAATGCATCCATCTCATCAAGGATAACAAGATCAAATGCCTTCTCGTAACGATAAAGCTGATGTGTTGTGCTAATGAGGAGAGGGCTGTATGTCAGCTTATCCTCGCTGCCTCCATATAACGCGATTACATTTATATCAGGAAAAACCTGCTGCAGTCTCGGTGCCAATTCAAGCACAACATCTGTTCTTGGTGTGGCAATACACACTCTCTTTTTCAACTGAAGTGCCCTTTCGATGCCTTTAAATAAAAGCTCTGTTTTCCCTGCTCCACATACTGCCCAGACAAGCATCTCCATACTTTGTTCGACTGCTGCTACAATCTTTTCAGAAGCGTGCTGCTGCCCTGATGATAATGTTCCTTGCCAATCGAGCCTGCATGCAGCAGGTATTGGTGTATCCGGACCTGTCCAGCTTAATAGAGGGGTGCATTCGGAAAGTCTACCCATCATGACACAATTACGGCAATAGGTGCATTTCCGCCTGCACCGTGCACAATGAAAGGACGCAAATAGGTTCAGCTGGTTATTTCCACAACGCACACACATTATTTGCTTGTGGTTTTTTATCATTGCTGGCTGATACGTGCAATATCCATTCCTATAATGTGTTTGAATTTCTTCTAATGAGAAGTTGGTCTCCTCCAGTAATAATTTTTTGCCTTGTAGTGCTGATTGAAGTTTTTTGTTGTAGGGAAAGCTTGGGTTTATTGTGCGCGGATGGCAAGGGAGATCAATTATTCGGGACAGTCCATGACTGTAGGTGAGGGTGGGAAGAAGTTCATTCAGGTGAAACTCTAAAAAGCATAACTTAGCCTCCTTATAGAATTCTTGTATGATGTATTATTGATCCTCCTTCCGTTGTTTTCTATGTTCCTCTATTATCTTCTCTATTTATCCTACGCATTCCTTCTAACAAAAATAAGAGCCTATCTAATTCTCCATTAGATAGGCCATTGTTTAGATTTTTTTCATCCAGCCAAGCCCCATCGAACCCTCACCAAGATGAGTTCCGATGACAGCACCAAAGTAGCTGATGTAAAATTCGATATTAGGAAATCTTTCAGCAAGCTCTGCTTTCCATTCGATTGCCTCTTCTTCTCTGTTCGCATGAATTATTACTGCTTGGTACTCTTCTCCGTTTGTTGCTTCTGCAAGCAAATCAACAATTCGTTTCATCGCTTTTTTTCTTGTTCTGATTTTTTCAAACGGAACAATTACCTTGTCAGCGAAGTGCAGCAATGGTTTAACCTGTAGCAGGCTGCCAATTAATGCTTGGGCACTGGACAAGCGTCCTCCCCGCTGCAGATGGGCTAAATCATCTACCATGAAGTAGGCATGGCTTGTTTTTTTGAGCTCTTCCAGTACAGGAATAATATCTGCTGCCGTTTTGCCCGATTTGGCAAGCTTAGCAGCTTCTATAGCGTAAAAACCCTGGACCATGCAGCTTATTTCTGTATCAAAAGCAAATACATTAATATTATCCACCATATTGCCGGCAGTAATTGCGCCCTGGTATGTACCGCTAATACCGCTTGATAGATGAATGCTGATTACTTCATCATATTCCTTTGAAAGCTGCTCAAACAGTTCAGCAAATTTTCCAATTGACGGCTGAGAGGTAGTCGGAAGTGCCTTTGACTTCACTTCTTCATAAAATTGACCTGCTTGCAAGTCTACTTCCTCTTCATAAATCTCGTTGTCAAACACAACTGTCAACGGAATCATATGTATATCATATTTGTCTCTTACTTCTTTCGTTATATAAGCAGTACTATCTGTTACAATAGCTGTTTTCATTTTTATATAATACCTTCCTTATCTATACAGTTGTATGTATATTTTAACTAAAAAACAAAATATTTGCACCAAATATAGGCTAATTTTATTATTATAGTCAAAAAGGTATCTTATACTGATTCATATATGAAAAGAATCAAACAGTCAGTTCCCGACGATTTACTTCTTCGAATAATATGGAGATAAATTCTTCCTCCAACTTTAAGGATACCGCCAGGTGATATGCTTTTATCAGCTCAGCGTTTGAAAGAATACAAACTCCGCTCATCTCAAACACTCCTATCCCTATATCTATGAATATTCTGCACTATTCGCCATATGATGGACATAGGAATATTTTACTATTTCCGCTGCTTTTTTGACAAAAAAGTGGATTCCTGCCCATGTTTTAGGACAGGAATCGACATTTATTTTAAGCAAATAAAAAAAGCTCCCCATAAGGAAGCTTTTATCGTACTTCTACCCAACCGTTTTTGATTGCAACAACAACTGCTTGAGTACGGTCATTAACATTCATTTTTTGCAAAATATTGCTGACATGGTTCTTAACTGTTTTTTCACTTATGAACACGCTTCCCCAATACCCCTGTTGCTTTTTCCATCTGCAAGAAGCTGCAGCACTTCGCACTCACGGCGCGTCAGAAGATGAAGCGGTCTTCTTATTTCAACTGTTTGTACATAATGATCTCCGCCGCCTGTCTCTTCCAATGCTAACCTGCGGTATTCATTAACAAGGTTATGAGTTACTTTCGGATGAAGATAAGATCCGCCATCAGCAACCACTTTAACTGCTTCTACAAGTGCATCTGCATCCATTTCCTTCAACAGATAGCCACTTGCACCNGTTTTNAATGCATGTGTTACATAGTTTTCATCATCATGAATCGACAGGATAATAACCTTTGTATCTGGAAATTTCTCCAGCAATAGTCTTGTTGCCTCCACACCATTTGTTGTCGGCATATTAATATCCATGATTGTTACATCCGGCTCATATTGCTCTACCAATTGGATAGCTTGTGAACCGTCATCACCTTCTGCGACAACCTCAAAGCTTGATTCAAAATCCAGGATACGTTTAACACCTTCCCTGAACAATTGATGATCATCTATAATAACTATTTTCGTTGTAGCCAATTGTTTCGCCTCCCCTAATCTCACTTATCAATTTCATTAATTTTTAACTGGAACATTAATCATGACGAGCGTCCCTGCTCCAATTTTTGAATCAATTGATAATTCCCCTTCGAGCAATTCTACTCTTTCTCTCATCCCTATTAAACCAAAAGATTCCTGTTTTTTAACACTTTTGTCAAAGCCTTTACCATCGTCTTTGATGACAACAATAACTTGATCGCGCCTCATTTCTATTTTTACGAGGATTGTCTTGGCTTCGGCATGCTTTAATGCATTTTGAACTGATTCCTGAATAAGCCGGAACAGCGCTACCTCATATTTGTTTGGCAGTCTGAAGTCCTTGCCTATTGTTGTAAAGCCGATACTTGCTGTTTGATAATATTCTTCCGTCGTTTTTAAGTATTTCTTTAATGTTGGAACAAGACCTAAATCATCGAGTGCCATCGGGCGAAGGTCGTAGATGATTCTTCTCACTTCATAGAGTGCGCTGCGAACCATAAGCTTAAGATTTTTTATCTCTTCAAATGCTTCCTGCGCGCCATGCTCCTTATATATTCTTTCTATTAAATCAGAGCGCATCATGACATTTGCCATCATTTGGGCAGGTCCATCATGAATTTCCCGTGAGAGTCTTTTCCGCTCTTCCTCTTGGGCCCCAATTATTTTCAAGCCGAAATCCTGCTTTTGCTTCGCATCCTCAAGTACTTCTCCGACCTGCTTCAAATCACTAATCAAGTATTTCATTACGACTGTGATTTGTGTAACAAGATGATCTGCCCGTTCAATCGTCTCATCCAAACCGATCAGCCTTCTTTCAATATCGTCACGTCTGTCTCGATATTGCTTTTCCAGATGCCGGTTCATGCTTAAGTCCATTTGCAGGCTATGCGCTTTTTCATATGCTTCACGCACTTCTACCTCAGAGTACTCGTTGAAATGCTTACTCACCTCTGACAGGCGTTTTCTCGCAAAGCGGGATTGTGCTTCAAGCTTATCTCCCTCTTCAATTGTTTGAAGGACTAGATTCCTTATTTCCTTCAGCTCTTCGGTCAGCTTTTCATAATCCTTTCGACACTGTTCTCCAATGCGAAATATTTCATCCTTGCTGGAGCTGACTGTCTCAACCATTTTTTCTAAAATAAAATCTAGTGTTTTTGTATCAAATTTCCTTATTATCATATTATATAATTCCTCCAAAAAGGTTGAAAACCCTTCCTGTATCAAATCTTATTTTAGCGTGAAAGTGGAAAATATGTATAATTTCATGGGTAAATAATATAAAATCGTTATATAGACATATATTATACCCAATTAAAGTAATACTATTTACCTAATTAAGAAATTTTTAAGGAATATTTTTTATACGGAATAAATGTCCTTTGCCCTATTTAGCATTTACGAAAAATACGGCTGATATCAAGCTGCTCCTTGCATTTACCTATCCACTTTCAATATGACTGCTTTTTTATCAGGGACTTTTTAGGCATGGAGTTTTACTTATTATAACATGGCAATATCGGACTAATATTAAAATTCTGTTACAAACACATCAACAATTGAAGAATGAAGAATGTCGAATTATAATGAAATAAGGCTATAAAATATTATATTCTTATTTGTTCGTTATAACAAACATTTTTGCTTTTTTTATTTAGAAAGGAGCTGTTATGAATGCTTCCTTGCTACCATACTGTAAAAGGTTATGGAGAACATGAGATCGTCATACAGAAATCGCGTTTCATCGCACATGTTTGCACTTCAACTAGTGAAGAAGAAGCACAAGCGTTTATCATAGATATTAAAAAGAAGCATAAAGATGCAACCCATAACTGTTCAGCATATTTAATTGGCGAAAATGACCAAATCCAAAAAGCAAATGACGATGGAGAGCCAAGCGGAACAGCCGGTGTACCAATCTTAGAAGTGCTGAAGAAAAGAAAACTGAAAGATACAGTGGTTGTCGTTACTCGCTATTTCGGGGGAATTAAGCTGGGAGCCGGCGGCCTTATCCGTGCATACGGAAAATCGGCCTCAGAGGGTATAACTGCGACAGGAGTCGTGGAAAGAAAACTAANGACAATTATTGGCGTTAAAATTGACTATACATTCCTCGGTAAAATAGAGAATGAATTAAGAACCTCCCCTTATCAATTAAAAGAAATCCATTATCTGGAGTCTGTTGAGATTGATGTATATGTCGAGACCGAAAAAATCCAAACCTACAAGAATTGGATGACAGAATTAACGAATGGCCAAGGCATACTAAAAGAAAAAGAAGCCGTTTATTTAGAAACTCTTATATGAATATTTTCCCTTCTCTTATTAAAAAATTCCTTAACAAGAAATAAAACACTAGTTATTATTATGGGATGAGATAGTAAGATAAGANTAATGTAATGGCTATGACTAGTTTCCAAAATCAACGCTTAAAGGAGAAACCAATGGCATCGAATAGAGAATCTTATGTTAATTATAATAAAAAGAAGCGAAAGAGGAAAAAAATCCTGACATTTATCCTTGTGCCGCTGCTTGTCATTGTTGCAAGTGGAATAGGATACGGGGCATTCCTTTATACAAAGGCTAAATCGGTAGCAGATGACTCTTATCAGCCAATCGATAGGGATTCTTCCCTACGCAGTTCAGCAGTAGANCCAGACATTGACGATATATCCATTTTATTTATCGGAGTCGATGACAGTGAAAAACGCTCTTCATCTTCTGGCACAACAAGATCCCGCTCGGATGCACTAATGCTTGCAACATTAAATGAAAAGGAAAAATCAGTTAAGCTGCTAAGCATACCACGGGATTCCTATGTGTACATCCCTGAACGAGGCTATAGTGATAAAATCACCCATGCCCATTATTTCGGTGGTGTGAGCTCAACAATTGAAACAGTGGAAAATCTGTTAGACGTACCTGTCGATTACTATGCAAAAATGAACTTTGATGCCTTTATGGATGTAGTTAACGCACTTGACGGAATTGAAGTGGACGTTCCAGTTACATTCACAGAGCAAAACTCAAAGGACCAAAAAGGCTCTAATGCTATTCATTTAGAAAAAGGCTTGCAAACACTTAATGGCGAGCAGGCTTTAGCCCTTGCAAGAACAAGAAAAATTGATAATGACATTGAGCGCGGNAAACGTCAGCAATTGATTATGAAAGCAGTTATGAACAAAGCAGTTTCTGCTCAAGCGATTACGAAATATTCGAAGCTGATGGAAGCTGTCGGCGANAATATGACAACAGACCTTTCTTTCAGCAACATTCAATCACTTCTTGCATATGCAACTGCTGAAAACGGATTGCAAGTGGAAACTCTGACATTACAAGGCAGTGATGGCAACGTGGACGGTAAGTATATTTATCAATTAGATCAAACGGCATTAGAAGAAACGAAAGCAATCCTGCAGGAGCATCTTGGAATCAGTGAGGAGCTTTCTGATACAAACAGTACAGATACAGATTCAACAACTGATACTACTGGCACTACTGATACTTCTTCTGAAAGCACAACAGACAGCAGCACCGGTACGACAGATAGTACAGGCACAACTACTACAGATTCGACTTATTCTGAATCAACAGGTACAACTAATTAATTTTACTAAAGAAGATGGACAAGCAGTCCATCTTCTTTTTTTTATATTTCCCCTATAAAACGGTTAGTTTTTGTAAATACTATTGATGCTGTTAAACTACCAAGAATGAGGGAAACAACCATGATTAAATCAGTTTGGTCTTTAATTAATTATGCGCTTGAAAGGCCGTTGTTTTCAGAACATGATTCATTCCTTATGGATGATGAAGAGGATGTAATGCCGGCACTAGAGAGCATTACAGATGATGATCTGTAACCACATAACANAAAAAAAGCTTACCCATTCAGGTAAGCTTTTTTATGTGCTTTAACGCTCTTTATCTGCTGCGTATCGAATATCATTAATGAATTTCAGGATAGGTTTATAGTTCTTGCCGACAAGTCCTATCTTTTCAACAAACAACTCAATAATTAGCAGTACTGTAGCGATTAGGAGAATTGCTCCCCACACCTTCGCTTGCGAGAAAATAACTGCCACTAATCCAAAGAATGTTGCCATCGCATAAATAATGATGACTGTTTGTCTATGTGTAAAGCCAATATTGAGCAGACAATGATGCAGATGTGATTTATCTGGTGCAGATAGTGGCTGCTTATTAATAAGCCTGCGTATTATCGCGAAAAACGTGTCAGAAATCGGCACACCTAGGATAATCACTGGAATAACGAATGAGATTAATGTTACGTTTTTGAAGCCCAGCAGGGACATAACAGCAATAATATAACCAAGGAATAATGCTCCTGTATCNCCCATAAAGATCTTCGCCGGATAAAAGTTAAAGAATAAAAATCCTAATGTACTCGCAAGAGCAATCGAGGATATGGCAATAACATAGCCGTTCCCCATAATCATCGCCATACCTGTAATCGTGAATAAGGCGATAGAGGAAACTCCTGCAGCTAGTCCATCTAGACCATCAATCAAATTAATCGCATTTGTAATCCCAACGATCCAAAGAATGGTAATCGGAATATCCAGGAATCCAAACTCGATTTGACCGCCGAACGGCAGGTTAATGAATTCGACCTGTACTCCACCCCAGATAACGACAACAGCAGCTGCCAATGTTTGTGTCAGGAATTTGATTTTTGCAGACAAATTATAAATATCATCTAATATGCCTGTAATAATGATGATGGTGCTCCCGATTAAAATCGGAAAATGGTAATCCTTGTTCGGATTAATAATTAAAGCTCCGATAATGAAGCTGATATATATTGCTAAACCGCCCATTCGGGGCATTATTTTCAGATGCACTTTACGCTGTTCTGGTTTATCAACCGCTCCTAATTTAAATGCCAGTTTTTTCACTAAAGGAGTAAGTATGATGGATCCAAAAAAACATGTAATAAGCATTATATAAATCATAAGATCCTCCCCAATGCCCCTTTTGTATTTTAGGCATTTGCGCTTTCTTCTTAAGCTTATATTTTTTCAAGACTGATTATAGCATATTTCATCTTAATAAATCCTTTAATTTCTTCATGATAGTTTACATATAAATTACAAATAATTAAAACCTTTTATAAATATATAATATTAGACGTAGCATCACAAGCAAAAGTTGCACTCTTTACTTATAATATGGACATAAATTCTCCATCTTACTGATAAATTTCCGCTTTTTCTCTATTGCCAGCCATTCCATGACGAAAAAGGCAAAAAAAACAGCATTCAAATCAAGGTTTCCCTTTTGAATGCTGCAATAATTAACTATGTGCTTTTTCCTTTTCTTCACTTCGGTCTTTAAAGGCATTTTCCCGATACTGCTTTTTCTCTTTATTAGACATCTTTTTGTAATCGTCCATAAATTTTTCGTAAGCGGGAATAACATCCTTAATACTGCCTTCCATTTTCACCTGGCCAAATTCAAGCCAAATCGCTTTTTCACAGAATTTCTTCATTTGGCCGATGGAATGGCTGACAAAGAACATTGTTTTGCCTCGTTCCTTAAATTCCTGCATTTTCTCCAAGCACTTCTCACCGAACGCCTTATCCCCAACAGACAATGCTTCATCAATGATAAGTACATCTGGATCTGTATGAACAGAAATCGCAAAACCAAGACGGGAACGCATCCCGCTGCTGTAGGATTTAACAGGCTGATCAATGAACTTGCCTAATTCAGCAAACTCAATGATATCTGGCTCAAGTGCTTTAATCTTTTCTTTGCTGAAGCCGAGCATCAAGCATTTAAGCTCAATGTTTTCCCTGCCTGTCAGCTGGTTATTAAGCCCTGCTGCAACAGCAATCAAGGAAGCCTGTCCATCTATCTCAACAGTGCCGCTCGTTTCTGGAACGATGCCTGCAATAATGTTGGAAAGCGTTGATTTACCTGAACCATTTATGCCGACAAAGCCGATTGTATCGCCTTTTTCCGCAGTAAAGCTGACATCTCTAAGTGCATAAAACGGCTCACCATAGCTCTTCGGCAAAAAAATATCCATCATTTTTTCCTTGTTGTTGCTGTATAGTTTATATCTTTTCGTCAAGTTNTTCACTACGACAGATTTAGTCATACAATCACTTCCATTATAAGAAATCAATAAAATGCCTTCTGAACCTTACATGTAAATACGAACCAAGGAATAGGAAGACAAGCA
>Ga0058696_1000744_pt1 | contig 13644 bp, 13 predicted proteins | sample AgamicMgSfrz_FD_55077 | JGI IMG/M metagenome (GOLD analysis project Ga0058696, IMG submission 55077) | Agave microbial communities from Guanajuato, Mexico - Mg.Sf.rz | ecosystem: Host-associated > Plants > Phyllosphere > Phylloplane/Leaf | place: Guanajuato, Mexico | collected 2012-05-30 | reverse complement strand
GAATTTATTGTTATAGTACTATTCTTAAACGAATGAGGGTTTCCTACTAGTAGGAACCCTTTTTTTGTTGGTAAATACATGTCTTCATCATATTATTGGATTCCCTGAAAATAGCATATAGTCGAATTGTCATTTTNTAGTACACTATATAATGGAAATTTATAAGGGTTTTTTAAGTAATTTGATGGAGAATTACATGACATTTTAAAATGATACGTTGACGAAACGTCAACCAAATTATTTATTTCATTACATTAGTAAAACTTAAACCGTTTTGATAGAGATTTGGTATTCACACTTTGCCAGACGCTCATACATGTAGGACAATAAGAAGAAATTAGAATGGATTTTATTATAAAATAATTAAATTAAAATCTATTTCTTAAGGAAAACACATAGAATACACATCTGATTTTTATAATATTAAAGAATAATAAGATAGCTTTTACTTTAAGAGGGTTGGAAGATTTGACTCGAAAAACTTTTTTCATTTTCATTTACTACATAAAAAGTAGTTAATACAAATTAACCATTGAAAAGATAGTATATTGGAGAGAATATACTTTAGAGAATGATTAAGTTAATCACTATATTGGAGGTCGGTTATATTTTGAGTTATTTAGCTAATATAATTACCATATGTAACTTTATTTGTGGTGTATTATCTATCTATTCCTGTGTTTCAAATAATACATTTGCTGCGATGATATTTATTTGCTTAGGAATGATTTTTGATCTTTTTGATGGCAGGGTAGCCAGAAGATTTAACACCGTATCAGAGATTGGNNAGGAGCTTGATTCATTTTCTGATTTAGTAACTTTTTGTATTGCACCGTCAATATTAGCATATAGTGTTGTTTTACACGAACTAGCTCATGCTGGATTGATATGTACACTTATTTTCAGCATATGCGGATTGCTTAGATTAGCCCGTTTTAATGTTGAACAAAGCAACTTGTCCGTATTTATTGGCTTACCAGCACCTTGTGCGGCCCTTTGTTTGTTAGTGCTTATTTCTGTACATAGCCCGTTTATAGTGGCTGTAGGGATGTGTATCCTTTCATTGTTAATGGTCAGTAAACTGGAAATTCCTAATTTTAAGAAGCAAGACAGTGAAAAAGTGGAAATAAACGGATGGAAATAGCTAACCAGCTAATTAGTCAATATGGTTANTTTGCCATCTTTATTTTGCTGACATTAGGGATTTTTGGATTGCCAATTCCAGATGAGGCACTCATGACATTATTAGGCTACTTTACTCATATAGGAACGCTCAATTATGGACTAACCATTTTTATCGCCACGCTTGGAGCTTTTCTTGGCATGGTAATTAGCTATATCATTGGAAAAAAAGCTGGAAGACCGCTAATAAATAAACTTGGAAAATGGCTTAGAATAAAAGAAAGTAGAATATTAAAAGTAGAGGCATGGATAAGGAGATTTGGACCTTTCTCCCTTTTAATCGCTTATTTTATCCCTGGTGTTCGCCATTTAACCTTTTATTTTTGCGGTATNGCGCATATGAGATTAAAAACATATATGTTTTATGGAGGAATAGGTGCATTAGTGTGGTGCTTTATCTTCATTACAATTGGAAAATTATTAAATATAATGTGGGTTTAAAGAAGCTTACCAAAATAGATTGCTTCCATAAAGTAATTATTTTTGAATGCATGAGTAAATTCCTTCAGGTAACCAAGAACGACGGATTGGCAATCGCTTGGTTGAAGGTGAGATGAACAAATGCAGATGACGGATCAACTAGCNTTAATTTGAATATATGTAAAATCCTGAAAAAGTTACCTTTACATGCTGAGTTTGATATTCAATCAAACTCAGTTTTTTTTATATATTCCACAATGTTCATTTACCAATATATTTTNACCATTCTAAGTTGTGTGTGCATTTTCAATTTTAAAATAATTGTTGCAAGTTGAAATCTCTATGTTATAATTCACACTATAAAAGTAGGAATTGTATAAATTAATTATTAGAAAAGTTTCGCTAGTTTATATATTCAGGATATCAACTTAGGAGTGTTAACATAATGGGTTCACATGTTTTAGACTTACGAATGTTACAAAATAATTTTAGTACAGAGGAAATGCGCGCTGTNTGGAATGATGAGAATAGATTACAGAAAATTCTTGATGTGGAAGCTGCATTAGCATTGGCAGAAAGTGAACTCGGAGTAATTCCTGAAAAAGCTGGGAATGTGATTAAAGCTGCTGCCAAAATAGAAAACTTTGAAATTGACAAAATTGCAGCAGAGGCAGCGAAATTAAAGCATTCATTAATGGCAACCGTTAATCATTTACAATCACTTTCTGGAGAGTATGGAGAATTTGTTCATTTTGGAGTAACTACACAGGATGTAACGGATACAGGNATGATTCTTCAATTGAAAGAAGCAAATAAAATACTTAAGCGGGATGTTAAGAAGGTTGCGGAGCTTTTAATCGGACTAGCCTCTACTTATAAAGATACGCCAATGCCTGGAAGAACACATGGAATGCAAGGCTTACCGACAACGTTTGGCTTTAAGATGGCAGTCGTATTAAGTGAGTTTCACCGTCATTTAGAAAGATTACTTGCTGTTGAAACAAGAGTTTTTACTGGAGTGCTAGCAGGTGGCGTTGGCACATATGCAGCATTAGGCAATAGTGGTCCTAAAGTAGAAGCAAGAGCGTTAGAGCTTCTTGAATTGGATACTCCAGATATTTGTTGGCATTCATCTCGTGATCGGGTTTCTGAATATGGTTCTGTGCTTGGTTTAATAAGTGGTTCACTCGGGAAGTTAGGGAATGAATTCTATAATTTGATGCGTACAGAGATAGATGAAGTGGAGGAGCCATTTAAAACAGGGAATGTTGGCTCAACAACGATGCCCCATAAACGCAACCCGGCTATTTTTGAAGGAATTGCAAGCTTAACAAAACCTATTCTGCACAGTGTGGCACTGCTTCATGAATCATTAGTGATGGAGCATGAGCGTGATGCAATGAGCTGGAGAAGTGAGTGGATTGCTTTGCCAGAAATATGCTTATATCTTTCTTCGCAATTGAAAAGCACGATCAATGTGTTAGAAGGACTAGTAGTAAAACCTGAAAATATGATGAGAAACTTGGAAATGCAAGGTGGTCTTATCCTATCTGAACGAGTTATGTTTGCCTTATCTGAGAAAGTAGGGAAACAAACAGCACATCATCTTGTTTATGAACTTGCGATGGCGTCAGTTGAACAGAAAGTTCCATTTAAAGAGCTGCTGGCAACAAATGAAAAAGTAGGCTCTGTGCTGTCTAACGAACAGATTAATGAATTACTAGATCCTAGTCAGTATACAGGTCTTGCAAGTCAAAAGGTTGATGAGGTCATTCAATCCATTAAAGGTGGTGGATTATTAGATGAGTAATATAACCTTCCATCAAGCTACTAATAAAGACATTCAGGCGTTACTAGATTTATCCCTACGCGGATATGCAACAATACGTGAGCTTGGCATTAATTTTGCAGCGGCAACTGCGGATGAGCAGCTAGTAGAAAAAAATATCAATGAAAACATTTGTTTTTATATGAAGGATGGCGATGAAATGGTAGCAACTGCTTCCATNCGGATGCCATGGAGCAGCCATCATGGCCCTTACGAAGTACCGCATATTTGGTGGGTTGCTGTAGCTCCTGAATACAAGCGAAAGGGTTATGCTTCCAAACTATTAGATTTCATTGAAAATGATTACTTGAAAGATTCGCTTCATTGTCCTTCTGTATCATTGGGAACAGCAAAGGAGCATCCTTGGCTTGCAGATATGTATGTAAAGCGTGGTTATGAGAAGGTTGGCGAGTCTGATTTAGGTAAAGGGCATGTAACCATCTATTTAGAAAAGCTATTATTAGCAAAAACTTATAAGAAAAGGTAGGAAGACATCATGAAAAAGAAATTACTCGTACTTATTACGATGGCAGTTATGCTTTTATTAGCAGCTTGCGGAAGTGGAAATGAAGAATCAGGAGATAGCAAAAAGAAAGTTCTTCGTGCAGGATCAACTGCACAAAGTTATCCGAACGGTTATGAAGAAGATGGAAAATTAGTTGGATTTGACGTAGAAGTGTTTGAAAAGATCGCTTCTAACTTAGGCTACGATGTAGAGTGGGTTAAAACTGATTTTGCTGGTTTAATGGGTCAATTAGAAACAGGAAAAATTGATACTGTAGCAAACTTTGTTGCTGTAACAGATGAAAGAAAAGCAAAATACAATTTCTCTGAGCCATATGCATATGCAGGGGCTACAATTGTTACTAATAAAGACAATGATTTCGATAGTTTAGATGATTTAAAAGGCAAAACAGTTTCTGGCGTATTAGGATCAAACAATGTTAAGAATCTAGAAAACTTCGATCCTGAAATTATCGCTAAAACATATGAAACACGTGATGGTGCAATGAATGACGCAATCAACAACCGTGTCGATGGCTATGTTAACTCAAAATCATCTTTAATTGCTGAGATTGAAAAAGGCGATCTGCCATTGAAATTTGTTGGTGACCCATTCGTGTATGAAGATGTTTCATTCCCATTTGCAAAAACTGAAGATGGTGAGAAATTAGCGGAAGCATTTAATACAGAAATCAAGAAGCTACGTGAGGATGGAACGTTAGCAGATCTATCTAAGAAATATTTTGCCGGTGAAGACATCACAGTTAAGGAATAATTTGGAGGAACAAAATGAATCTTGAACTCGATTTTGGTTACTTTATAGAAATTTTTCCGGCACTATTGAAATTAATACCATTCACCTTATTTCTTGCTGTTATATCAATGTTCTTTTCCGTTATCGGCGGTTTAGTTTTAGCATTAATCACTAGGTCGAATATACCTGTTTTAAAGCAGCTTGCAACGATTTACATTTCGTTCTTCCGGGCAATCCCTACATTAGTACAGTTGTTTTTAATCTATTATGGATTACCGCAAATTTTTCCAGGTTTAACTGGAATGACTGCAGTTACGGCAGCTATTTTGGGACTCAGCTTAAAGCAATCGGCGTTTTTAGCGGAAATTTTCCGAGCAGCACTGAACTCTGTCGATAAAGGGCAAGTAGAGGCTTGTTTATCTGTTGGGATGACAAAAGCACAAGCTTTGCGCAGGGTCGTATTACCACAAGCAACTCGTAATGCGATTCCAGCAAGCAGCAACGTTTTTATTGGTCTAATTAAAGAGACTTCCCTAGCTTTTACACTAGGTATCGTAGAATTATTTGCACAAGGAAAAATCTTAGCGGCTAGCTCCTTGAAATTCTTTGAAACGTACTTAGCGTTGGCATTGCTTTATTGGGTTATGATTATTTTAGTTACGTTAATCCAACAAGTGGTTGAAAAGCGAATGGAAAAACCGTACATCAGTTAAAGGAGTATTACCATGATATCTGTAAAAAACTTGAAAAAGAGTTTTGGTAAAAATACCGTTTTAAATGGTGTTGATTTACACGTCGACCGTGGCGATGTCTTGGCAATTATAGGACCATCAGGATCAGGAAAATCAACATTACTACGCTGCCTAAATTTATTAGAAGTACCTGAAGAAGGCACTATCCATATTGGCGAAACAAATGTAGACGTAGCTAAAATGGGAAGAAAAGAAGTCCATAATTTACGCCAAGAAACAGCAATGGTTTTCCAAAACTATAATCTGTTTAAAAATAAAACAGCTTTGCAAAATGTAACAGAAGCTTTAATTGTTGCAAAGAAAATGAGTAAGCAGGAAGCAGAAAAGATTGGAAAAGAGCTGTTAGTTAAGGTTGGGCTTGAGGATAAATTTCATCAATATCCGTCTACTTTATCTGGTGGACAGCAGCAGCGTGTCGGGATTGCTCGTGCGCTTGCTGTAAACCCAAATGCAATTCTATTTGATGAACCGACATCTGCACTTGACCCGGAATGGGTTTCTGAAGTACTTCAGGTTATCAAGGATATTGCAAAGCAAAATACGACGATGATTATCGTTACACATGAAATGAAATTTGCTGAGGAAGTAGCAAATCGTGTCATCTTCATGGCAGATGGAAATATTGTTGAGGAAAACGATCCAAAGGAATTATTCCATCATCCACAAAATCCAAGAACGAAACAATTTTTAAAAACACTGGAAAGAGATGAATAACAATCATGAAAATGTCTAATGAACTATTAGAGGATTTAATTGGTAAAAGAAGATATTTACATGAAAATCCAGAGCTTGCTTTTGAGGAATTCAATACAACTGCTCATATTAAAAAGTGGTTAGAAGCACACAATATAACGATTCTACCACTTGATTTAGAAACAGGTGTAGTTGCAGAAATCAAGGGTGGGTTTGCAGGACCTACTATTGCAATCCGTTCAGATATTGATGCATTACCAATAAAAGAAGAAACACAGGTACCGTTTAAATCGAAAACAGACGGGAAAATGCATGCATGCGGTCATGATTTCCATACTGTTTCCATATTAGGTGCGGCAATTCTTTTAAATGATCAGAAGGATAAATTACACGGAAGTGTAAGATTTATTTTCCAAGCTGCAGAGGAAATTGCTCAAGGAGCGAAGATAGCAGTTGAAAAAGGTGCATTAGAAGGTGTTTCATCCATTTTTGGCATGCATAATAAGCCTGATTTGCCAGTGGGTACGATTGGTGTAAAATCTGGTGGATTAATGGCAAGTGTCGATAAATTTAAAATTAAATTCAATGGTGTTGGCGGACATGCGGGCATACCACATAATGCAATTGATCCGATTGTGATTGCTAGTCAATATGTAACATCTGTACAGACAATCATTGCTAGAAGATTAAACTTGTTTGATAATGCTGTTATAAGTATTACAAGCATCCATGGTGGAAACACATGGAATGTCATACCTGACGCTGTTGAGCTTGAAGGTACGGTTCGAACGTTCCAGCCTGACGCAAGAGCAGCAATTCCTGGTTTAATGAAGAACTTAGCTGAATCCATTGCGCAAGGAAATGGTGGCTCCGTTGAATTTATCTGGGATGATTATTTACCTGTTGTAAATAATGATGCTAACTTGGAGGAAATCGTGCGCAAAACTGCGGCAGATGCTGGCTATAATGTTGTCGATGGCGTGCCAAGTGCAGGTGGAGAAGATTTTGCCTTTTATCAAACGTACATCCCAGGCTTTTTTGTATGGATGGGGGTTAATGGACCGAAAGAGTGGCATCATCCTGAATATGATTTGAATGAGGAAGCAATTAAAGTTGCATCTGAATATTTTGCTCAACTAGCAGTTAATGTATTGAGTAAATAATATATGTCATAACTGGTTTGCAAGCGTAAAAGATCATTTTACGCTTGCGAAGCATGATTATTTTTAATGTATTATTGCTGATTAATCTTTCTTCTGTTAACAGAAGGAAGATTTTATTTTTTATTTTGTTAATGAGGGTTAAAAAGCAAAGGAGGAAATTCAATATGAACGATCAACCAAAAAAGGTGAAATTAGGCTTGTTCCTAGCTGGAACGGGCCATCACGTTGCTTCATGGAGACATCCACATGCTATAGAGAATGCCTCTATGAATCTGACATATTTTAAAGAAATAGCACAAACGGCGGAAAAGGGTTTATTTGACTTATTATTTTTGGCAGATAGCCTGTCGGTTGATGAAAATTCACATCCTAATATTCTAACTAGATTTGAGCCAATGACGCTGCTATCGTATATTGCGTCTGCGACAAGCCATATCGGGTTAGTAGCAACTGCATCCACTACATATGAAGAACCATTCCATGTTGCCAGGAAGTTTGCTTCATTGGATCATATTAGTGCAGGTCGAGCAGGGTGGAATGTTGTCACAACCTCGCTTGCTTCTACGGCAGAAAACTTTAATAAGACGGAGCATTTGGAACATAGTGCCCGCTATCGAAGAGCAACAGAATTTATGGAAGTAGCAAAAAAGCTATGGGATTCTTGGGAAGAAGACACATTAGTGATTGATAAAGAATCTGGGCAGTTTATTGATAAAAGCAAGTTCCATCAAATTAACCATCAAGGTGAATTCTTCTCTGTAAGAGGACCGCTGAATGTGTCAAGATCACCACAAGGGCAACCAGTCATTGTCCAAGCAGGGTCATCAGGTGACGGGCAGCGCTTTGCCGCTAAATATGCAGAAATTGTCTTTACTGCCCAAGCAAACAAAGACGATGCAATTACCTTTTACAAGGAACTAAAAGGTCAAATGGAACAATATAATCGCAAGAAAAGCAGTTTAAGTATCATGCCTGGATTTATGCCTATTGTCGGTGCGACAGAAGCAGAAGCACAAGAAAAATATGAGGCATTGCAGGAGTTAATCATACCTAAAGCTGGGCTTGCCATTTTGGGCAGATACTTTGGCGACATAGACTTTGCAGGGATTTCATTGGACACACCGTTTACAGATATTAAACTTCCAGAGACTGTGAATGCTATTCAAAGCAAACATGAAATGATTTTAAAGAAAGCGAAGGAAGAAAACTGGACGTTGCGTCAGACGTATCAATGGGTTGCAGGTTCACGTGGACATCATATAGCAATCGGAACTCCGACTCAAATAGCTGACAAGATGGAGGAATGGGTCAGAGAAGGTGCGGCAGATGGCTTTAATATCATGCCTGCACTGCTGCCAGATTCTCTAACAGACTTTGTACCTATGTCATTCCTGAGCTGCAAGCAAGAGGGATTTACCGTACAGAGTATGAAAGTGATACATTGCGTGGAAACTTAGGCTTAGAACTGCCGAATCATTCTACTCACAAAATAAACGATAACTAATTAAATACTAGCTTTGAAATTACTATAATTTGTGTAAGCAGTTATGGTAAATATAGTTAAAGGCTGGGACATAAGTAAGTGAATCCACATAAAACCCGAACTATTTTATCAACCATTGATTTAATAGTTCGGGTTTTTGTGTTTTTTTAGTTTTAAAACATTGATTAGAAAACTTAGTGGAATGGAGCGGAGGTCACTCGATTACTAAGGGAAATAGAGGACGCTTTAGACCCCACACACAGGCGAGGACGANCGCGCAATGAAACGAACTAATTTTAATCCCATATTCTATTTAGTCACGTGTTTCATTTTTCAAATTTAGATGTAATTTTATTATTCGTGTTTAGAAAGGTTATTCTTTTGTTTTGTCCCAGCCTCTTTGCTCTTGATTAACAAATTATATAGTATGGAAAATAGAATAAACACGTTTGAACCAAAGGGAAATATGGGATTAGACGTGTTTTTTTTCTATTAATATGTTCAGATTACCACGAGTGATTGGACTTAAATGAAGTAGACAGGATAATTATAAGAGGATTAGGCAATCTTTTGATAGTTATTGGTAAAGGAATTGTATGAAATATCGGGTATTCTAAAGGTAGNAAGAGAACGGAACAATTTTTGAAGGAGGGGAAATTATGCAGAAACGAAAATTAGGCAAAAGCGGGTTAGAGGTATCGGCAATTGGCTTAGGATGTATGGGGATGGACCATGCTTATGGAAAACCAGCTAATCGAGAAGAAATGATTAAATTAATTCGTAAAGCTGTTGAACTTGGGTGTAATTTCTTTGATACTGCAGTTGTTTATGGCGAGGCTAATGAAGAATTATTAGGTGAAGCACTTGCTCCAGTCCGAAATCAGGTTGTAATCGCAACTAAATTTGGGATTACGGGTCAAGAAATCATANATGATCGCCCTCAAAATATTTTAAATAGTTCACCGCAATCTATTAGAGAACAATTAGAAGGCTCATTGAAACGATTAAAAGTAGATTCTATTGACTTATATTATCAACANCGTATTGATCCAAATATAGAACCAGAAGCAGTCGCAGAAACGATGAAGGACTTAATAGCTGAAGGGAAAGTTAAAGCATGGGGCTTATCAAATGCACCAATTGACTATATGAAGCGTGCACATGCTGTTTGTCCGATTGCTGCGATTGAAAATCAATACTCCATGATGTGGCGTGAACCGGAAAAAGAATTATTTGATATATGTGAAGAGCTAGATGTTGCATTTGTTGCATACAGTCCATTAGGAAATGGATTTTTAAGCGGGAAATATACAAAGGATACAACATATGAAGAAGGTGACTTTAGAAGTTTAATGGGAAGATTTAAACCTGCAGTGATTGATCATAATCAGCAGTTATTAGCTTTAATTGCTAGAGTAGCAAAAAGTAAAAATGCTACATCCGCACAAGTTGTATTAGCATGGGAGCTTGCCCAAAAACCATTTATTATTCCTATACCAGGCACAACTAAATTAACCAGATTAGAAGAAAACCTAGGTGGAGCAGACATCAATTTAACTAAAGAAGAGTTAGCTAGCCTAAACAATGCACTAGCAAAAATTGATGTCGATGAAACACATTTTTAATCACTTAACTTACTTAAGCTAGTTTTAGGAACTTTAAAGTTGACTTAGAGTAACACGAAGATAGTAATATATGAGGTGCAAGATAGTAAACATATAGGAGGAATACCAAAATGGAAACAGTAACTTTAGCTAATGGAATAAAAATGCCTATTTTAGGATTTGGAGTTTATCAAATTAGTGACTTGGCAGAATGTGAGCGTGTCGTAGGTGAAGCAATTGAGGTTGGCTATAGATCAATCGATACTGCCCAAGCCTATAGGAATGAAGCAGCAGTTGGAAATGCAGTTCGTAAAAGTGGTATACCCCGTGAAGAATTCTTCATTACGACAAAAGTATGGATTTCAAATGCAGGCTATGAGAAAGCTAAAGCGTCCATTGAAGAATCTTTGCGTTTACTGCAAACAGAATATATCGATTTAATGTTAATACATCAACCATTCAATGACTACTACGGTACATATCNTGCGATGGAAGAGTATTATAAAGCAGGTAAAATCAAAGCAATTGGCGTAAGTAATTTTTATCCTGACCGTTTCATTGATATCGCTCAGTTTAGTGAAATAAAGCCAATGGTGAATCAAGTTGAAACACATGTATTTAACCAACAAAAACAAGCACAACAAATTATGGAAAAGTATGGGACACAAATTGAATCTTGGGGACCTTTTGCNGAAGGTAAAAATGACTTCTTTAACAATGAAACACTTAAAGCGATTGGAGAGCAATATGGTAAGTCTGTTGCGCAAGTGGCTTTGCGCTACCTTATCCAACGTAATGTTGTCGTTATCCCAAAAACGGTATCGAAAGACAGAATGATTCAAAACTTTGAAGTCTTTGATTTTGCATTAANAAATGAGGACATGAATAANATTGAAAAGCTAGACCAAGAAAAGAGTCTGTTTTTCTCTCATTCTGATCCGGAAACAGTTGAGTTTTTGACAGGACTAGTGAGATAACCTACTGAATTGACGAATAGTTATTATAGCAAAAGCCGATTTTCCTTTAGAAAATCGGCTTTTTCATATTCGGTTATTATCATTAAATTCAGTACCAAACCTGATACCAGGCTTTAATCAGCAACGTTTTATTACTTTGTCGTTAATGCTCCAACCACCTTATGTGGAACATAAGGCTCTTCCAAGTAGGAGACTTCCTCTGTGGTTAACTTCACAGCTAAAGCACCAGCAGAATCCTCCAGATGAGACACTTTCGTAGCACCAATTATAGGAGCTGTTACTGGCTCTTTTTGCAGCAGCCAGGAGAGTGCAATTTGGGATCTTGCCACAGCATGTTTTTCTGCTAGCTCTGCAACTCGTTCNACAACTAAACGGTCATTCTGTTCTGTTGAACCGTATTTAGATTTTTGCGTTGCATCTGTTTCAGAACGGAGAGTATCCTCTGACCAATCACGGGTTAATCTGCCTGAAGCTAACGGACTGTAAGGAATCACACCAATTTTTTCTTCCTTACATAATGGCAGCANTTCTCGTTCCTCTTCCCTATATATTAGGTTAAGATGATTTTGCATGGAAACAAATTTTGTCCATCCATTTTTCTCAGCTGTATGGTTTGCCTTCAAAAACTGCCATGCATACATGGCTGAAGCGCCTATGTATCTTACCTTCCCAGCCTTTACTACATCATGAAGTGCTTCCATTGTTTCTTCAATTGGTGTGTTGTAATCCCAACGATGTATTTGGTACAAATCAACATAATCCGTTCCAAGGCGTTTAAGACTTTTATCAATTTCACTCATAATATGCTTTCGCGATAATCCCTTGCTATTGGGACCATTGCTGTTTAAATCCTTGCCTAACGGAAAGTAAACCTTTGTTGCAATGACAACTTCATCCCGATTTGAAAAGTCTTTAAGGGCACGTCCAAGAAATTCTTCACTCGTACCATCTGAGTAAACATTAGCAGTATCAAAAAAATTGATACCTAACTCAAGAGCTTTTTTAATAACTGTACGACTGCTCTCTTCATCAATTACCCAAGGATGCATCCAACGTTCCTTTACTCCAAAACCCATACAACCAAGACAAAGTCTAGATACATCTAATCCAGTGTTACCAAGCTTAGTATATTCCATTGCAATTCCTCACTTTCCAAATTTTTTTCGTTTTCATTACTAGTATAAATTTATATGTGAATCTTTCAATTGTCAAAAAGTAGCAATATGTATAGTAATGAACAAAATACTAAAAAATGTCCAACATCTTAATGACTATATATTGTCGGATATAATTTATCTGTTATCCAGCTGACGCAAAATAGTTTATAGATATTAATACATGACTATTNTGGATTAATCATTCATTTAACAGGGAATTATAGGTTAAGAGGAACAATGAAGCTTTTTTTATGGGGAATAAAATGACCACCAATTTATTGTTAACTTTACAGCCATATTTTTTAAGGGGAGCGACTATGGATTTTCATTATTTCACAACAGATGATCAAGTTAAATTAGCATATTCTGTGCAAGGGACAGGCATTCCTATCGTATTTTTGGCAGGATATGGTGCGCCAGGTGAGCTTTGGTTTTCTCAGGTTCAAGCCTGTGTTAAAGCGGGATTTCAAGCGATTGTGTTTGACAGACGCAGCCATGGAAATTCTGAGAATCCTGCCTTTGGGCAAAGCATGCAGCGACATGGACAAGACCTGTATCAGCTCATCCAGCACCTTGGGCTTGTAAAGCCAATATTAGTGGGACAGTCGATGGGAGCATCCGCTGTTTTTTCGTATCTAAAACAGTATGGGGAAGAAAATGTCAGCAGTGTAATTGATGTTGATCAAACCCCTAAAATACTTAATGATGATAATTGGAAGCACGGTATGTATAACTCAGAAAAGATTGACTTTGAAAATTATCTGAATCAAAAGCACCCTTCACCATTTTATAAAAGAGTTCCGTTCAATGTCCTTTTTCGTATGCTAATGATAAACCGAAAGCTGTCTAAATTTGATTTTGTATCAACAAAACCGTTATTCCTTGATCATATACATTCAGACTGGCGCCAAACCTTGGAAAAGTTGACGATACCGATACTATTCCTTGCTGGTGCACATAGTCCTATGTGGCCTGCCAGTCATGCTGAAGCCGCTGCAAAATTGTGCAGCAACGGAAAGTATTACATTGTAGAGAAAGCTGGCCATGCTGTTAACCTGGAGCAATCTAAAGCCAGCAACCAAGAAATCTTGCGTTTTATCCGCAGTATATAAGAGAATCAGTACTAA
>Ga0058696_1000739_pt1 | contig 13712 bp, 8 predicted proteins | sample AgamicMgSfrz_FD_55077 | JGI IMG/M metagenome (GOLD analysis project Ga0058696, IMG submission 55077) | Agave microbial communities from Guanajuato, Mexico - Mg.Sf.rz | ecosystem: Host-associated > Plants > Phyllosphere > Phylloplane/Leaf | place: Guanajuato, Mexico | collected 2012-05-30 | reverse complement strand
CGACATCGCACCGCCGCCGTTCGACCAGGTGAAGGCGCAGATCGCGCAGCAGCTCGTGCAGCAGAAGCTGCAGGCGTTCGAGGAAGGTCTGCGTCAGCAGGCGAAGATCCAGTAACGCCGGCGCGCATCATACGCGCATCGAAAAGCCGCTCTTCGGAGCGGTTTTTTATTGCGCGTCGTCCCGACACCGTCGCATCGCGATACAAAAGAAAAAGCCGCTCCGAAGAGCGGCTTTCCCATACCAGGTGTTACCCGCCTGCGGCGCTCGCTACGCGGCGGGATAGAACACGTCGTGATAACGCACGTCGCCCGCCGGCAGCGGCGCCGATTCGTCGAACGGCAGCGCGAGGAAATACTCGGGCGGCACGCCCGGAAACACGATGTCGCCGTGCGGTTCGAACCCGAAACGCGTGTAATACGCGGGCTCGCCCAGCACCACGCAGCCGCGCGCGCCGAGCCGGCGCAACGCGTCGAGCCCCGTGCGCACGAGCCCCGCGCCGATGCTTTGCCGCTGGCAATCGGGCCGCACCGCGAGCGGTGCAAGCCCGTACCACTGCTGGCTGCCGGCCGGCTCGCCGCCGATTGCGACCGGCGAGAACGCGACGTGCCCGACGATACGCCCGTCGCGCTCCGCGACGAGCGATACGCTCAGCGCCCCGTCCGCGCGCAGCGTGTCGACGATGCGCTGTTCGAACTCGCCGCCCTGCGGCTCGCCCGCGAACGCCGCCCGGATCACGCGGCCGATCGCGTCGGCCTCGCTCGCCCGTTCGTCACGCAGCGTGACGACCTCGACCGGCGCGTTCGGGTCGACCATCATCCCGATCAGCCGATCCAGCGCCGTGCATTGCGGAACACACGCATCCACGGGCTCGCTTCACCCCAGCCTTCCGGGTGCCAGCTCATCGTGACCGTGCGATGCACACGCTCCATGTGCGGCATCAGCACCGAGAAGCGGCCGTCGGCCGTCGTGACCGACGTGATGCCGGCAGGCGACCCGTTCGGGTTGAACGGATAGCGTTCGGTCGCTTCGCCGCGGTGGTCGACGTAGCGCATCGCGACCGCGACGCGGTCGATGTCGCCCTGCTGCGAGAAGTCCGCGTAGCCTTCGCCGTGCGCGACCGCGACCGGAATCCGCGAGCCTTCCATCCCCGCGAAGAAGATCGACGGCGACTTCTCCACCTCGACGAACGAGAAGCGCGCCTCGAACTGCTCGGACTTGTTGCGCGTGAACTTCGGCCACGCTTCCGCGCCCGGGATCATCGACGCGATGCTCGACAGCATCTGGCAGCCGTTGCAGATACCGAGGGCGAACGTATCGGGACGCGCGAAGAACGCCGAGAACATGTCGGCAAGGTTCGCGTTGAAACGGATCGTCTTCGCCCAGCCTTCGCCCGCGCCCAGCACGTCGCCGTACGAGAAGCCNCCGCACGCGACCGCACCCGCGAAATCGGCCAGCGTCGCGCGGCCGGCGAGCAGGTCGCTCATGTGCACGTCGTGCGCNTCGAAGCCTGCGCGNTCGAACGCGTACGCGGTTTCCAGATGCGAGTTCACGCCCTGCTCGCGCAGGATCGCGACGCGCGGCCGNGCGCCCGTCGCGATGAACGGCGCGGCGATGTCGTCGGCCGGNTCGAACGTGAGCACCGGCGAGAGGCCCGGATCGGCCGCGTCGAGCAGCGCGTCGTATTCGGCATCCGCGCAGGCCGGGTTGTCGCGCAGGCGCGCGATGCGCCAGCTCACTTCGCTCCATGCGCGATGGAGTTCGGCACGCGGCGCATCGAAGATCTTCTTCGCGTCGCGGTACACCTCGATCACGTCACGATCGTTGACCGAGCCGATCACGTGCGAGCACGTCGACAGGCCGAACTCGCGCAGCGCAGCGAGCACCGCATCGCGGTCGGACGCGCGCACCTGCACGACGGCGCCGAGCTCTTCGGAGAACAGCGCGCGCAGCGTGCGGTCGTCGCGAAGGCCGCTCGTCTGCTTCGCCCAGTCCTTCGCGTCGCCGTAGTCGGATTCGTGGTTCGGGTCGAGCGTCAGCATGTCGACGTTCAGCGACACGCCCGCGTGGCCCGCGAACGCCATTTCGCACACCGTCGCCCACAGGCCGCCGTCCGAGCGGTCGTGGTACGCGAGCAGCTTGTCCTGCGCATTGAGCGACTGGATCGCGTTGAAGAAGCGCTTCAGGTCTTCCGCGTCGTCGACGTCCGGCGTCGCATTACCCACCTGCTGCGTGACCTGCGCGAAGATGCTGCCGCCCATCCGGTTCTTGCCGCGGCCGAGATCGATCGCGATCAGCACGGTGTCGCCCGCATCGGCCACGCGGCGCAGTTGCGGCGTGAGATGACGGCGCACGTCCTCGACCGGCGCGAACGCGGAGATGATCAGCGACACCGGCGACACGACTTCCTTCGCGACGCCCTGCTCGTCCCACTTCGTCTTCATCGACAGCGAGTCCTTGCCGACCGGGATGCCGATCCCGAGCGCCGGGCACAGCTCCATGCCGATCGCCTTGACCGTGTCGAACAGCGCGGCGTCCTCGCCAGCCGTGCCGCACGCGGCCATCCAGTTCGCCGACAGCTTCAGTTTGTCGAGCGACGCGATCGGCGCGCTCGCGATGTTCGTGATCGCTTCGCCGACGGCCATGCGGCCCGATGCCGGCGCATCGATCACGGCGAGCGGCGTGCGCTCGGCCATCGTCATCGCCTCGCCCTTGAAGCCCGCGTAGTCGAGCGCGGTGATCGCGCAGTCGGCCACCGGCACCTGCCACGGGCCGACCATCTGGTCGCGCACCGACGTACCGCCGACCGAACGGTCGCCGATCGTGATCAGGAACGACTTGCTGCCGACCGTCGGGTGCTTCAGCACGTCGNGNGCNACTNCCGACAGTGCGATGCCCGTCACGTCGACCGGCGCGCGCTCGGNCGCGACGCGCACGACGTCGCGGTGCATGCGCGGCGGCTTGCCGAGCAGCACTTCCATCGGCATGTCGACCGGGTATTCGTCGGCGCCCGTCGCTTCGTCGTCGACGAGCTTCAGCTGGCGTTCGTCAGTCGCGACACCGACCACCGCGAACGGGCAGCGCTCGCGCGCGCAGATCGCCTCGAAGCGCGGCAGGTCGGCCGGCGCGATCGCCAGCACGTAGCGCTCCTGTGCCTCGTTCGACCAGATTTCGCGCGGCGACAGGCCCGATTCCTCGAGCGCGACCTTGCGCAGTTCGAAGCGCGCGCCCTTGCCCGCGCCGTCGACGATTTCGGGGAATGCGTTCGACAGGCCGCCCGCGCCGACGTCGTGGATGCTCAGGATCGGGTTTTCCGCGCCGAGCTGCCAGCAGCCGTTGATCACTTCCTGCGCGCGACGCTCGATTTCCGGGTTGCCGCGCTGCACCGAGTCGAAGTCGAGTTCGGCCGTGTTCGCGCCGGTCGCCATCGAGCTCGCGGCGCCGCCGCCCATGCCGATCCGCATGCCGGGGCCGCCGATCTGGATCAGCAGCGAGCCGGCCGGCACGTCGTGCTTGTGCGTGTGCTGATCTGCGATGTTGCCGAGGCCGCCCGCGATCATGATCGGCTTGTGATAGCCGTGCACCGTGCCGCCAACGTTCTGCTCGTACACACGGAAATAGCCGCCGAGGTTCGGGCGGCCGAATTCGTTGTTGAACGCGGCGCCGCCGAGCGGGCCGTCGATCATGATCTGCAGCGGCGACGCGATGCGGTCCGGACGGCCGTACGGGCCGTGCTGCTCGTTCGGGTTGCGCTCGGCCACCGGTTGCGCGGCGTCACGTGCGTTTTCCCACGGCTGGCGGGCGTCGGGCAGGTCGAGGTTGGACACGGTGAAGCCCGTGAGGCCGGCCTTCGGACGCGCACCGCGGCCCGTCGCGCCTTCGTCGCGGATTTCGCCGCCCGCGCCGGTCGCCGCCCCCGGGAACGGCGAGATCGCCGTCGGGTGGTTGTGCGTCTCGACCTTCATCAGCGTGTGCGTGAGTTCGGTGTGGCGGCCGTAGCGCTCCCCCGGCTCGCCGGCCGCGCCCGTCTTGCGCGGGAACCAGCGCTCGGCTTCGGCGCCGACCATGATCGACGAGTTGTCCGAATACGCGACGATGGTGCCCTGCGGGCTCAGCTTCTCGGTGTTGCGGATCATCGCGAACAGCGACATGTCCTGCGCTTCGCCGTCGATCGTCCACTGCGCGTTGAAGATCTTGTGGCGGCAGTGTTCGCTGTTCGCCTGCGCAAACATCATCAGTTCGACGTCGGTCGGGTTGCGTTCGAGCTTGCGGAACGCGTCGACCAGGTAGTCGATCTCGTCGTCGGCGAGCGCGAGGCCCAGCTCGGCGTTCGCGCGCTCCAGCGCGCCGCGGCCGACGCCCAGCACGTCGACGGTCGCGAGCGGCTTGGCCGGCAGTTCGTCGAACAGGTGCTTCGCGTCGTCGCGCGCCGCGACCACGCTTTCGGTCATCCGGTCATGCAGCGCGGCCGCGACGGCCGCGCGCGCGTCCTCCGACAGCGCCTTTTTGCCGCCGAGCAGGCCCGACTTCAGCGTGACCGTGAATTCGACGCCGCGCTCGATGCGGCGCACCTGCGTGAGACCGCAGTGCTGCGCGATGTCGGTCGCCTTGCTCGCCCACGGCGAGACCGTGCCGAAGCGCGGCAGCACGACGAAGGTCTCGGTCGCGCCCTTCTCGCCCGCCGGCTGGAACGGCTCGCCGTAGTGCATCAGCGCATCGATGCGCGCGCTGTCGTCGGCCGACAGCGGCTCGGCCGCATTGACGAAGTGCAGGAACTGGCCGCGCACCGCGACGATATTGGCGTCGATTTGCCTGAGCGTGTCGAGCAGACGGGTTTGACGGAAATCGGAGAGGGCCGAAGCGCCGGGAAAACACGAGAAGTGAGCCATGGGCTGGACTGACGTCGATGAGTCGCGCGAGGTGGCGACGTGGGGCGAAAGGAAGGCCGTAATTATACCCGGAAGTCGGCCGCCCAAGACCGGCCGATCGGTAGTCCGCGTGCACCGCACCGGTGCCCGGACGCGCGGCCGGCCCGGTCGCCCGCCGGGCCGGCCTCCCAGGGCCCGCGCGCCCGGCCGCCGTGGCATGGCCGCACGACCCATGCTCGGCCGGCGCCGGTTCGTGCACTTTTGGCGCTATCATTCCGGGTTCACCGGGCCCGGGCCCTCAGCGAATTCTCACCGGGCGGCGTGCGCGCCGCCCGTCATCGAAGCAATCCATGGATGTCATCGTCATCGGCGGCGGAATCAGCGGCGTCGCCACCGCCTACCAGCTGCGCGCGGCCGGCCATCGCGTGTGCGTGGTCGAACGCCANGCGACCGTCGCGCAAGGCGCGACCTACGGCGACGGCGGCGCGCTGCTGCCGAGCCCGCTTGACGTCTGGTTCGGCCCGACGTTCATGCGCCAGCGCCAGCCGCGCGACAGCGGCATCGTCTACAAGCCGGGCTTCAACGGCGGCGTGCGCCGCTTCGTCAAGCAGCTCGGCACGCTGCGCGAGCCCGACGCGTTCGCCGCACAGTACGCGCGGCTGCGCCCGCTGATCGACGTGTCGCGCGACACGCTCGCCGATATCGAGGCGCGCCTCGAGCTCGAATTCGAGCAGAAACCCGGCATCCTGCACGTCGTGCGCGATCCACGCGACTGGGAGGCGCTGCAGCCCGCGCTCGACCTGCTGCGCACGCTCGACCAGCCGTACCGCCTCCTCAGCGCCGACGAATGCGCGGCGCTCGAACCGTCGGTGCCGGCGGAGCCCGGCTTTGCCGGCGGCGTGCTGCTCGAAACCGAGCGCACCGGCAACTGCCCGCTGTTCGCGAAACTGGTCAAGCAGACGCTCGACGAGCACGGCGTGCAGTTCCGCTTCAGCGCGGACGTCGCCGCGATCCGCATCGACAACGGCCGCGCCGCGGTCGAGCTCGTGCCGCCGGGCAACGGGAGCACGGCGAAGGCGCGCGAGGTCGACGTGATGTCCGCCGACGCGATCGTGGTCGCCGCCGGCGCGGGCAGCCTCCCGCTGCTCGAACGGCTCGGCTGGCGCCTGCCGCTGCATCCGGTCCGCACCCATACGCTCACCGCGCCTGTCGCGTACGAAGAACACGCACCGCACCTGAGCGTCGTCGATGCGATCAAGCGGATCTCGATCACGCGCACCCACCAGCGGTTGCGTATCGGCGGCGGCGCCGTGCTGCAGAGCCTCGCCGACACCGCGAAGCCGCTCGCCGAGCCGTTGTCCGAGGCCGCGCTCGCGCTGCTCGGCCAGGCCGTCCACGACTGGGTGCCCGGCGCCGCGAAGATTTCGGCCGCGCTGTCGTGGCAAGGCATGCAACTGCTGTCGCCGGACGGCCTGCCCGTCGTGGGTCCGACCCCGCATCCGCGCGTGTTCGTCAATTTCGGCCATGGCCCGGCCGGCTGGGGCCTCGCGTGCGGGTCTGCTAAAGTGGTGACCGACTATCTGGGCGGCAACGTCCAGCACTGGCCCGCCGACACGCTCGCCGCGCTGAGCGCCGGCCGCTTCACGACCTGACCGCCGCGGGCCGACTCGTGGCGGCATCCTTGCCAGCCGCCACGATCCCGCGATGACCGTTACCCACCCGCTTCCCGATTCCGATCCGATCGCGCTCTTGCGCGTCGCCGACCTGCGCGCCGCCGAAGCCGACGCCACCGCCGCGCTGCCGCCGCACACGCTGATGGGCCGCGCCGGCGCCGCCGCCGCGCGCTGGCTGTCCGAGCGCGTCGCCGGCGACGATCGCCCCGTCTGGTTCGCGGTCGGCCCCGGCAACAACGGCGGCGACGCACTGGTCGCCGCCGCGCAGCTCCAGCAACTCGGCGTCGCCACGCATGCGTGGATGCCGGTACCGGTCAAGCCGGACGACGCGCAATGGGCGCTCGGTCTCGCGCGCTCGGCCGGCGTGCCGCTGTCGGCTACCCCGCCCGCGTCGCTGGATGGTTACGCGTGGGTCGTCGACGGGCTGTTCGGCATCGGTCTCGGCCGCGCGCTCGACGGCGCGTTCGCCGAGCAGGCCGCACGCATCGCCGCCCATGCGCGCGGCGGCGGCCGCGTGCTCGCGCTCGATGTGCCGAGCGGGCTCGATAGCGACACGGGCCGGATCGTCGGCGCGGGCGTCGCCGTCGCGGCCACCCACACGCTCACCTTCATCGGCGCGAAGCCCGGCCTCTACACGGGCGACGGCCGCGATCTCGCCGGCGAGATCCACGTCGCGTCGCTCGACGTCACGCCGCCCGCCGCGCCGGCCATCGTGCTGAATGCGCCCGCGCGGTTCGCCGCGGCGCTGCCCGTGCGTGCCTTCGCGTCCCACAAGGGCACGTACGGCAGCCTCGCGGTGCTCGGCGGCGACACCGGCATGTGCGGCGCGCCGATCCTCGCCGCCCGCGCCGCGCTGTTCGCGGGCGCCGGCAAGGTGCACGTCGGCTTCCTCGGCGCAGGCGCGCCGCCGTACGACCCGCCGTTCCCTGAACTGATGCTGCATCCGGCCGACACGCTCGACCTCGGCACGATGACCGCGATCGCGGCCGGTTGCGGGCTCGGCACACGCGAAGCCGCGGCGACGCTGGTGCGCGACGTGCTCGCGCACGACGTCGCGACGCTGCTCGATGCCGACGCGCTGAACCTCGTTGCGACGCACGCGGACCTCGCGGCCGCCGTCGCCACGCGCGGCGCGCGCGGCAATCCGTGCGTGCTGACGCCGCATCCGCTCGAAGCCGCGCGCCTGCTCGGCGGCGACACGGCCTCGGTGCAGCGCGATCGCGTCGCGGCCGCACAAGCGCTCGCCGCACGCTACGCGGCCATCGTCGTGCTGAAAGGCTCGGGCACGGTGATTGCGGCGCCCGACGGCCGCGTGACGATCAACCCGACCGGCAACGCGGCGCTCGCCACGGGCGGCACCGGCGACGTGCTCGGCGGCCTGATCGGCGCACTACTGGCGCAGCGGGTCGCGCCGTACGAAGCCGCGCTGGCCGGCGTCTACCTGCACGGTCTCGCGGCCGACACGCTGACCGCGAACGGCACCGGCCCGGCCGGGCTCACCGCCGGCGAGCTCGCGCCGATGGTACGCACGCTGATCAATCGCCTTTTTTACCCGTCGCCGCGCGCCGACACGTAACGCCGCTATACTGACTGCCCCGCCGCACGGCGGGCCTTCTCGTCCGCCGGCTTTCCGATCCCGATGAGCCGGCGCGGCATTCCTCCCGATTCACGCTTCACTCGAACCGCCATGACGCTGAAATCGCTCCCCGCCTGGACTGCCCTTCAATCCCACTTCGAACAGATCCGCCACGCGCGGCTGCGCGACTGGTTCGCGCCGGAAAACGATCGCGCGCCGACCCGCGCCGAACGCTTCACGATTCCGGGCGGCGGTCTCGCGGCCGATTTCTCGAAGAACCGCATCGACGACGAAACGCTGCGCCTGCTCGTGCAGCTCGCGCGCGACGCGGGCGTCGAGGCGCGCCGCGACGCGATGTTCGCGGGCGAGATCGTCAACCCGACCGAAGGCCGCGCCGCGCTGCACACCGCGCTGCGCGCGACCGACCCGCAAGCACCGTTCCATGCGCAGGTGAGCGCCGAGCGCGCGAAGATGGCGACGTTCGCGCGCGCCGTACGCAGCGGCACGTGGACGGGCTATACGGGCAAGCGCATCCGCCACGTGATCAACATCGGCATCGGCGGCTCCGATCTCGGCCCGAAGATGGTCGTGCATGCGCTGCACCACGTCGCGACGCCCGAGATCTCGACGCACTTCGTGTCGAACGTCGACGGCGCCGATCTCGCGCGCGTGCTCGAACAGGTCGATCCCGAGGAAACGCTCGCGATCATCGTGTCGAAGACCTTCACGACGCTCGAGACGATGACGAACGCACGCTCGCTGCGCGACTGGTTCGTCGCGCGCGGCTGCCCCGAAGATGCGCTCGCGAAACACTTCGTCGGCGTGTCGGCGAACCCGGCCGAAGTCGTGAAGTTCGGCATCGCCGCGGACAACGTGTTCGAAATGTGGGACTGGGTCGGCGGCCGCTATTCGCTGTGGTCGGCGGTCGGCCTGTCGATCATGATCGCGATCGGCCCCGAACAGTTCGATGAACTGCTGGCCGGCGCGAACGACATGGACCGCCACTTCCGCGAAGCGCCGCTCGAGCGCAACCTGCCGGTGCTGCTCGGCCTGATCGGCATCTGGTACCGGAATTTCTTCGGCTCGCAGAGCTATCTCGTCGCGCCGTATTCGGAAGCACTGCACTACCTGCCGTCGTACCTCCAGCAGCTCGAAATGGAGAGCAACGGCAAATCCGCGCGCCTGGACGGCACCTTCGTCGACTACCCGACGTCGGCCGTCACGTGGGGCGAGCCGGGCACCAACGGCCAGCATGCGTTCTTCCAGATGCTGCACCAGGGGCCGACGATCGTGCCGATCGACTTCATCGCGGTGCTGACGCCCGAACATCCGCTCGCGAGCCATCATCCGAAGCTGCTCGCGAACTGCTTCGCGCAGAGCGAGGCGCTGATGCTCGGCCGCACGCTCGAGGAAGCGCGCAAGGTCGCCGGGCCCGGCAAGGAAGCGCTCGCGCCGCACCTGACGTTCCCCGGCAACCGCCCGACCACGACGCTGCTCGTCGATGCGCTGACACCGCGCACGCTCGGCGCGCTGATCGCGCTTTACGAGCACAAGGTGCTCGTGCAGGCGACGGTGTGGGACATCAATCCGTTCGACCAGTGGGGCGTCGAGCTCGGCAAGATTCTCGGCAAGGTGGTCGAAGGCGACCTGTCGGCCGAATCGGTCGATCCGGCGAAGCACGACTCGTCGACCACGGCGCTGATCGAGCGCGCCCGCGCGGCACTCAAGCGTTGACGCGCTGACGCGACGGCGTCATGCCCGTGCCGGCCGTGCGATTGACGCCGCGCGGCCGGCACGACCATTCACGCGTTGCGCGATGCCGCGTGCGGCGCGACGATGCGCCCCGCGTCGATGGCGACCGTCGTTGCGCAGCGGCGCGCGAGTTCCGCGTCGTGCGTGACGAGCACGAGCGTCGCGCCGTGCGTGCGGTTCAGTTCGAACATCAGGTCGATGACCGCGTGGCCGGTTGCCGCGTCGAGACTGCCGGTCGGCTCGTCGGCGAACAGGATCGCCGGGCGCGTGACGAACGCGCGGGCGAGCGCGACACGCTGCTGTTCGCCGCCCGACAGCAGCTTCGGATAATGCGCGGTGCGTTCGCCGAGACCGACCTGCACGAGTAGCGCCCGCGCGCGGTCGGCCGCATCGCGTGCGCTGATGCCGCCCTGCAGTTCGAGCGGCAGCATCACGTTCTCGAGCGCCGTCAGATGCGGCATCAACTGGAATGACTGGAATACGAAGCCGACCGCGCCGTTGCGCAGCGCCGCGCGTTCGTCCTCGTCGAGCTGGTCGAGCGCGCGGCCGAGCAGGCGAACCGTGCCGCTCGTCGCGCTGTCCAACCCTGCAAGCAGGCCAAGCAGCGTCGATTTGCCCGACCCCGACGCGCCGACGATCGCGAGGCTGCTGCCCGGCTGCACGGCGAACGTGATGCCGTCGAGGATCGTCAGCTCGCCCGTTGCATCGGCAACCCGCTTGCACACGTCATGGACTTCGATGATCGGATCGGTAATCTTGAACATGGACACGACATTTCGCTGGAAAAGACGCGCGGCGGCCGCCGCGCTGCTGGGCACCCTGCTGGCCGTCACCGTGCCCGCACGCGCCGCGACGGCGCCGGCATCGAGCCCGCCCGTGATCGTCGTGCTCGGCGACAGCCTGTCGGCCGAATACGGATTGCCGCGCGACACCGGCTGGGTGGCGCTGCTGCGGCAACGGCTCACGACCGAGCGAATCGATTATAGCGTCGCGAACGCCAGCGTCAGCGGCGACACCACGAGCGGCGGCCGTGCGCGGCTGCCCGCGGTACTGCAGCGGCTCAAGCCGTCGATCGTCGTCGTCGAACTCGGCTCGAACGACGCGCTGCGCGGCGTACCGCTCGCGACGACCGAGCAGAACCTGCGCGACATCATCGCCAGCGCCCAGCGCGCGCGGGCGAAGGTCGTGCTGGTCGGCATGTACGTGCCACCCAATTACGGCCCGGACTACACGCAGAAGTTCCACGCAGTCTATACACGGCTGTCGAAAGACCTCGGCGTGCCGCTCGTGCCGTTCCTGCTGGCTGGCATCGAGAACAAGCCCGAGCTGTTCCAGGCCGACCAGATGCATCCCGCGCAGCAGGCGCAGGGCATCCTGCTCGACAATGTGTGGCCGGCACTGAAGCCGTTGCTCGGCAAGCCGCACGGCTGATCGCAGCCGAGCGTCGGAAAACAAAAAGCCCCGCTTCGAGCGGGGCTTTTTGATGGTTGCGGGCGAAACGAGGCTCAGTTGTCGCCGTCCTGCTGCTGGCTGGCCGTCGTGCTGCCGTACAGCTTCACCTTCGAACGATCGCGCAGCGCGGCGAGGTACGCCTCGCCTTCGCTCTGCGCATCGACCTGCGCCATCTGCTGCTGCGCGGCCGCCAGTTGCTGCGGATCGACCGCCGAACCCGGGATCACCGCGTTCACGCGATAGATCGCATAACCGTCCGCACCGAGGTCGACCCCGACGTAAGCCGGCAGCGTCTTCGCATCGACCTTGTAGACGGCGCTCAGCGCAGCCGGCGTCAGGCCCTGCGATTGCGTGCGTGACACCTTCTGCGCAGCCGCGAACCCGTCGGTCGACTTCGACTTCTGCAGTTCGGTCAGCTTCGCCGCCCCATCCTTCTTCGCGAGTTCCGCGGCCTGCTCGGCGATGACCTTCTGGCGCACGACGTCCTTGATCGCGTCGAGCGCGGGCACGGCAGCCGGCTTGTGCTCGGTCACGCGCGCCGAGATCAGCGTGTTGTTGCCGACGTCGATTGCCTGCGTGTTGTTCTGGTTCTTCACCGCGTCGTTCGCGAACACGGCGGCCAGGAACTTCGGATTGTTCAACGGGCTCGTCGGCGGCAGTTGCGGATTCGGCGTCGGCGTGACGGTGGCCGTCTGGATCGTCAGCTTGTACTTGTCCGCGGCCGGCTGCAGCGTCTTCGCCTTTTCGTAGACGGTCGACGTGAAGCCTTCCGCGTTGTCCGAGAACGCCTTCGATGCGTACTGCTGCTTCAGGTCGACCGCGATCTGGTCCTTCACTTCCGCGAACGGCTTGACGACCGCCGGCTTCACTTCGGTCGCCTTCAGGATGTGNAAACCGAGATCCGACTGCACGATACCGCTCACGTCGCCCTGCTTNAGCGAGAACGCGGCATCGTCGAANGCCTTGCCGCCCGCGGTCGAGCCGCGCGTGATGAAGCCGAGGTCGCCGCCCTTCGCCGCCGACGGCGCGTCCTGCGAGCTCTTCTGTGCNATCTGCGCGAACTGGTCCGGATGCGCCTTCACGTCGGCGAGCAGTTGCTCGGCCTTCGCCTTTGCTGCTGCCTTGTCGGCCGCGCTGGCGCTGCCCGGCGCAGCGATGAAGATGTGGCTCACGCGCACCTGCGCTTCGGTACGGAAGTGCGTCGGGTTGTCGTCGTAAAACTTCTTGATGTCCGCTTCGGTCGGCTGCGCGCTCGCGGCCGCTGCTGCCGGCGAATAGACGAGGTACTGGATCGTCGCGGTTTCCGGCGTCGCGAAGCTCTGCTTGTGCGCGTCGTAGTACGCGGTGAGCTGCGCGTCGGTCGGCTGGACCTTCGCTGCGAAGTCGCTCGTCTTCAGCACGAGCGCCTGCACTTCACGCTGCTGCGCGGCGAGTTCGGACAGTCGTTGCGCGAGGCTCTTCGGCGTGAACGCGCTCGACACGATGCTGGCCGGAATCTGCTGCAGCGACAGGCTGTAACGCACCCGTTCCTGGTACTGCTCGGGCGTCATCCCCTGGAACGACAGCAGTTGCGCATAGCGTTCGACGTCGATCGTGCCGTCGGGCTTCTTCAGCGACGCGATCATCGGGTCACTCATCAGCGCGTCGCGCACGGCGTTGTCGGAGGCCGTCAAGTGCAGACGCTGCGTCTCGTCGGCCAGCACGCGTTGCTGGATCAGGCCGTCGAGCACCTGCTTGCGATGCTCGGGCGTGTCGAACATCTTGATGTCGAACTGCCCGCCGAGCGCCTGGCGCGCCTGGTCGATTTGCTGGCGGAACGCGCCGTCGAATTCGACCCGCGTGATCTTGTGCCCGTTGACTGCCGCGACGTTCGCACTGTCGTCGAAGAAACCGCGGAAACCTTGGATCCCGACGAAACCCAGCCCCGGTAACACGATCAGGAGCAGGAGCGCCATCATCAGGCGCTGGTGATTACGGAAGAAATCGAGCATGCGTGACGGGAAAATTGGACAAAACGACCGATATTACAACATACGGGGTGGGACGGGATAAAACGCAGGCAATGCTGTGCTCGAGCGCGGAGTGGAATCACGACGATACAAATGAAAAAGCCCGCACAAGGCGGGCTTTTTCATTTTCTGGCGGAGTGGACGGGACTCGCCTACCTCCCGCAGGCCGCAGCTGCGCTTGCAAGCGCAGCCCTTCTTCTCGTCCCGCCGGAGCCGCGCCGGCGGCTTCCTCCGCTCCGCAGTTACGCGCCCGGAAGCGGGCGCAAACCGGAAGCGGGCGCAAACCGAACGCACAAACAACAATGCCCGCACAAGGCGGGCATTGTTGTTTGTTTGGCGGAGCGGACGGGACTCGAACCCGCGACCCCCGGCGTGACAGGCCGG
>Ga0058696_1000738_pt1 | contig 13734 bp, 15 predicted proteins | sample AgamicMgSfrz_FD_55077 | JGI IMG/M metagenome (GOLD analysis project Ga0058696, IMG submission 55077) | Agave microbial communities from Guanajuato, Mexico - Mg.Sf.rz | ecosystem: Host-associated > Plants > Phyllosphere > Phylloplane/Leaf | place: Guanajuato, Mexico | collected 2012-05-30 | reverse complement strand
GTCTCAGAAGATGAAGAAGATGCATTCTGGGAATTCTACGAAGCTAACGAAGAAGAATTAAATAAAAAAGAACAAATTATATTAGCGGAGTGGTTTGCTAATTGTTGGAGCAATGCTAATGGTAACTTAATTGGTCTTCCCTCTTATTTCGGATTGCACGACTATGAAAACTGCTACGACTTAATAAACAAAGAATGGATTGATTCGGAAGAAAAATGGAATTAAGTATTAATGTTAGGTTTATATGCACTATAAAAAGCAGCATCTTTAAAAGAAGCTGCTTTTACTATTTATTAAAAATCTATTTTTCACTTTAAAGCTATTATCTCTTTTTTATCATTGAATATTTCCTCTTCAATGACTTTAATTACATTTTCTCTTAAAATGTCTGTTTCTCTCTTTAATACAGGATTCCATTTCTTTAGAAAGCGACTTTGTTCCTTTTTAATTAGAAACTTGTGTGTACTATATAAGTCTTCTTTATGACAAAGACTTGGAAGTAAATACATAACAATAGCGTTAGTATCTAAAATTTTTTTAACAAGAAGACTTCCATTACTTAAAGGAGTTCGTTTGAGCAAAAAATATTCAAACAAAGTTACCCGATGCTTCTTTGCATTCTCCTTAAATAATTTTGTTTCTTCAAACTTAAATTTACACCCTTCAAACAAAGAAAAACAATGAATAATTAAATTATGATCTAACCTTTCAAATGCAGTTATATCATCATCCAAATTATTAAATCTCCGCTTTAAGGAATCAACATTTATTATTTCTTTAATATTAAAGTAAATGTAATCAAAAAGCATTAAAGAAATTAGTACGTCATTTACATTTTCTAACTTTTCATTTCTTCCCTCGAAATATCGCTGGGCAAACTCACTCAAGCTTGTAAAGCTATCTAAATTGTAATTAGGTATTTTTACCTTTAAACAATTAATAAATTGCAAACCAATAGCATCCCAATCTGAGTTTGTTAATTTTCCGTATTCCTTTATACTTTTTTCTGCGATCATTAAAATCACTCCTAAAATTTGTTTTGTGCACATATTTTAGGTGTATTTATTCTGTTTTGAGAAAAAAAGATAAATTATTAGGTTGTTTTAAAATTATTATTTTTTAATACCGCTCATTTTCTAGATAAAATAACTACTAAGAACATAACTTTTCTATAAGAAAGTAGGTGATGTTCTTGAATGTACTTTGGGATATGGATGGAACTCTAGTGAATTCTTACAAATCCATTATTTATGGGCTTCAACAAGCCTCTGGAAAGACCTTAGATGAAGAAAAACTCTTATCTTTACTTAAAATTAATTCTTATGTTGCCTTTAAATATTTCGGTTTAGATGACAACGTTAGGAATCGTTTCAAAGAAATTGAGAGAAACATACCTCCTAGTGAGAAAAAACCTTTCCCTGACATCGAACAAGTATTAAGTGAAAGTAACATAAATGTTATCGTTACTCACAAGGATAAGAAGTCTGCTGAAGATTTATTAAGGTATTGGCGGTTAGATCATTATTTTGCTGAAGTGCTTTGTCTTGAAGATGACAACTTTCCAAGAAAACCGGAGCCAGACTCATACGAGTACTTACACAATAAGTATCACATAGACCTAGTTGTTGGAGATCGAGAATTAGACTTTGTACCAGCAAGGAAATTAGGCATTCTTACCTGTGCTTTCCAGAACCCTTCAATAGAAGCGGATTTTCATATTAACACATACAAAGAATTCAATTTAGTGAAACAATCTTTGAGGAAAGAATCTTAAATTAAGGTTCTTTCTTTTTTTATTATTTTTAGACCAATTAGGATTTTTCTTTTTTTCTTTAAATTTATTATGAAAGAAAGTGAGGCTTTTAAATTGAAACATTTTTTATCTAACTTAAGCTTAAATACAAAACAAACTGCTATTGATTCTCTAATGGATAATGCAAAAACTTCTGTGTCAGATCCAGTATTCTTTAGTATTGGTTTACCTAATAGAGAGTTATTGCCCAAAAAGAAACTGCAGGAAGTTTATAATTCTATATTTGAGTCTGGAACCGACTCTTATTTTAATTATGGCGGTTCAAAAGGTATTTCTCCCCTTTTATCAACCATTTCAAAAAGAGAAAATATTTCTCAAGACTATATAATGATTACCACAGGAAACACGCAAGGAGTTGAATTATGCGCTCGCCTTGTGCTTAATTCAGAGGATACAATCGCTTTTGAATCTTATACATATGCTATTGCTCATTCCCTAACTCATCAATACAATCTAAACGCCCTAGAGATTCCCGTAGAAGCAGATGGGATGAACGTTGAATACTTAGAACAAGAACTTAAAAAGACGTCAATTAAAGCTCTATACGTTATTCCTAATGCTAACAATCCTACCGGTACCACTTTATCATTGGATAAACGTAAGAAGTTAGTAGAGCTAGCTTACCAATATGATTTTTTGATTATTGAGGATGATCCTTACAGGGATTTGATTTTTGATAAAAGACTTCCTTCTTTATTTGAATTGGACACCTACAAAGAAAAGGTTATATATTTATACAGCTTTTCAAAAACCATTGCTCCAACCCTACGCACTGGTTTCATTTTGGCACACCCTTTCTACATTAACAAACTAGAACAATTCAAACAAACAACAGATTCTTGTACCTCTCCTTTAAATCAAATGGTAGTAAATGAGATGATTAAATCTGATGCGTGGAACGATTCATTAGAAAAGCAGAGATCTTTCTATGAGATAAAGAAAGATTTAACTAAAAGCTTTTTAGACAAAATGAACGAAAAATATGGATGGACTAGCAATGAACCGGCTGGTGGCTTATTTTATTGGGTAGATACTCACGCTGGAGATGTAACAGATTGGCTGAAGTATGCAGCTAAGAGCGGAGTTGTATTCATCCCTGGAAAAGCCTTTGCGTTAGACGATCAAACAAACACAAAATTTCGCCTTTGTTATTCATATTGTGATAACGAAGAAATGTTAAAAGGATTTGAAAGACTAGAACAAAGTTTTGTTCAATGGCAACAAAGCACTACACTTCAAAAAAATGATTATTTATCCCAAAACATTTAAATTCATAGTACTCTTTTAAAAATAATTAAAAGGAGTAGATTTAAATGAAGTTGAACCTAGATATCCCTTTAGTGTTTGCTGTTGTCTCTATTGTTTTTCTAATATTACTTATGGCTTATAACACATTAAACAGAGCAAAAAAGAAAAAAATGGCCGCTCTCAACAGTAAAAAAGGAGGTCCGAGAGTTCAAGAAACTTTTCGGAAAAATACTAACATTCATTATTACAACGTTGCAAAGAACGAGTCAAGAGAGATTGAACCAATTAGCGATACAAACAAATATAAGTTACGCCCTGGTTTAAATTTTTCGGAGCTAAAAAGAAAAAATCGCTAATTTAAAACACCAAAGCTACCTATATACTATTTATATAGGTAGCTTTTCTCTTTTTTTAATAAACAAACCAAGCAATGAAATAGAGTTTTTCCAAAACGAGGGACGATAACTTTAATTTAATCAACACTTAAAGTAATTAATGTACTTTATCATCTGAGAAACAGGAAAAATTAATATATATCAGTTAGATTTAATTAAACCTAGCAATAATATGAAGCCTAAAATCCAAATTAGGAAGCCAAAAAGAAAAGAACTCCTTTCTCCTACAGAAACAAGCATATATTTTGTAATACGGAATAAATATTGTACTAGTAGAAAAAAGGGAGGTCTATATATGCCAAAAGCCACACAACAAAAAAATAAAAGCTGGTCTGAAGCAGAAGATATTTTATTAAAAGACTGTGTTTTAGAAAATGTAAGAAATGGAAGAACCCAACTTGTGGCATTTGAGGAAGTTGCCGAGCAAACTGGCCGCTCTGCAGGTTCTGTTGGTTTTAGATGGAACAGCACACTTAGACAACGATATACGGAGGAATTAAAGAAGGCTAAAGAAGAAGCTAAAAGCAAAAACACCAAGACTAAAGCAGAAACTACTCCTTCTTCTTCCCAAGCTTCTACTAAGAAAAACAGGGCAACTACTGCCCCTACTCCTTCATTAACAACTATAGATGATCCTTTTAAAGAAGATGGCGGGATTACTTATGATGATGTCATTTCGTTTTTAAAAAGCAAGAAAAAAACAGACGATAAATATAATAAATTAAGAGACGAGCACACAGCTTTACAAGAAGAGCACAAAAGCTTAAAAGAGAGTTTTGAAGAAGTACGTAGGTTAGTCTCGAAGTTAAACAACACTTAAAACAGGCGTATATTAGCCTGTTTTTTCTTTTTGTTATTAGCCTCTCTTTTTAACTGGGCTAATTGTATAGAGAAACTTCCCCCTGCCCAAATACACGTTTATCCTTCAATAATTACCTATTTTGTTACTCTTATTTTTGATTTGTATTCAATCCAGTATATAACAACAATTTCCATTATAATGTATATAAACTTACAAATATCTCTAAATGTAATGGTAATGTAATATTTGTAACTGTATCTTATTGAATTATGAGTGGAATTCTCGCTTTTTTTCTCAATATAATGATTGGTGTCATAGAAAAACAGTAAAAAAATAAAAACACCAAAAAATATAAAGCAGAATAGATACATACATAATCGGAGGAAACAAACTATGAAAAAAACATTTATCGTTACAGGTACAATTTTAAGTTCACTATTAGCAACTTCTTCAGCTTTCGCAAGCACTCACACAGTTGAAAAAGGAGATACACTTTGGGGACTTTCAAAAAAATATACTACTAGTGTTCAAGATTTAAAAAACACTAACAAATTAACTTCTAACTTAATCGTTCCTGGTCAAATTCTTAAAGTTGATAACAAAGAAGAGAAATACGTGGTTAAAGCTGGTGATTCTTTAAAGAAAATTGCTAAAAAATATAATACTACTGTAAGCACATTAATTAAATTAAATCCACAGATCTCCAACCCGAATCTTATTATCGTTGGTCAAAACATTCTTGTAGATGGACAAGTTCCTGCTAATACTGTTACAAACATAAATAACAGCACAAGTGTAACAACTACAAAACCACACACAGTTGCTCCTTCTACAAACGGTATGCATACAGTTAAATTAGGCGATACTTTATCTAGTATTGCTAAAGCAAATAATAAAACGGTAGATTTCTTGCTTGCATTAAATCCTGAAATCTCTAACGCTAATAAGATTCGTGTTGGCCAAACATTAAAAGTAGCAGGAACTGTTGTAACTGTTCAGAAACCAAGTGTAACAACTCAAGCCCCTACACAAGAGGTTCAAAAAGAAGTTCCGACAACTACTACACCAGCGACGCCTGCTAAACCTGTAGAATCGAAACCAGCGCCAACAACACCAACTAAACCTGTTGTAACAACGCCGGCTCAAACTACACCAGCTAAACCTGCTGAAACGAAGCCTGCTCCGACTACTCCTGCTAAGCCTGCTGAAACTCAAACAGCTCAAACTACTCAGGCTAAGCCGGCAGAGACGAAACCAGCTGAGACTCAAACAGCGGCTCCTACTAATGGTGCTGTAGCAGATAAAGTTTTAGCAGAAGGCGCTAAATACTTAGGTGCTAGATATGTTTACGGTGCAAGCATCTCTCGTACAGATGCTTTCGATTGTTCTTCTTTTACTTTAAGAGCATTTAAAGCAGTAGGTATTTCATTACCTCGTACTTCAGCATCACAAGCACAAGTAGGAACACCTGTATCACTAAACGCTTTACAAAAAGGCGATCTTGTATTCTTTGATACTGACTACAACGGAACAATTAATCACGTTGGTATCTATGCGGGTAATAACACTATGATTAACGCTTCAACTTCTAAAGGTGTTTCTTATACTAATCTAAAAGGAAATTCTTATTGGGAGCCACGTATGGTGAAAGCAGTTCGTGTAATTCGATAAAAAATAAAAAAGCAATGGTTACTTTAATTAGTAACCATTGCTTTTTTATTAACTCTCTTATTGAGCAGTATATCCACCATCTACAATTAAAGAGGATCCTGTGACAAAATCGTTTTCTGTTAAAAAGACAATAGCGTGTGCAATTTCCTCTGGTCTTCCCAATCTACCAATTGGATGTTGGGCTACTAATCCATTGTAATAGTCCCCAAGAGCTTCTTTGCTCACCATTCCACTGTCCACATAGCCAGGGCACACAGCGTTTACTCTTATATTTCTAGTAGCATATTCTAAAGCTAGAGATTTTGTTAATATATTAACCGCCCCTTTACTAGCATTATAAGCAACAGCTCCCGCTTGACCTACGTGACCTAAAATAGAAGCTGTGTTTACAATGGAACCACCACCCGTTTTAAGCATCTCACGGATTGCGTGTTTTGCAGCAAAGAATACACCGTTCTGATTAACAGAGATTACTTTATTATAATCTTCAAAAGTTAGTTCGTGTGTTTCCGCAAGAACTCCTACGCCTGCATTGTTAATTAACACATTAACCTTACCAAATGCCTTTACCGTTTCTGCTACAAGATTTTCTACTGACTTTTCATCTGCCACGTTTACCTGAACAAATAATACGTTAGCCCCTTTTTCCTTCAGTTTCTTCTCAACAGCTTTTCCTGCTTGTTCATTGAAATCGGCAATAACTACCTTTGCCCCTTTTCCAACAAATGCCTCTACTGTTGCTAAACCAATACCTGAAGCACCACCTGTAACAATTGCAACTTGATCTTTTAAATTACTCAAGGTAATTCCCCCTTTAAATTGTCTGTAAATATTAACAAGAAAATCGTTAACGCTTTCAATATATTTACAGTTAACTTTTTGTCAAAGATATTTTTAAAATTATTAAGAGGAAATTAAAAGCAATCAATCTTGTTATGATTGATTGCTTTCTTGAACTTTAATATCTAACTTTTGGAAACGTATCATCTGCACATTGTTTATCTACATTTACATCAATAGTTTTAGTATCGTAATCTACATTAGCTACCTTAGCACCAGATAAACAACTACTATCTGCTACTTTTTCCTTTTCAACATACTTTTGATTAAATTCATTGTAAGAAGCTAATCCCATTAAAAATAATGCAGCAGCGGTTGAAATAAATATTTTTAGTTTCTTTTTCATTGTTGGATTCATCCTTTATAAATGTTTCCTATATACTAAACACTTTATCCATTATTAGTAATAATAAACAAAAAAAGCTAAAGCAAACCACCAACCGCTACGTTAGGTTTACTTTAGTTCATAAAAATTATCTTCTAATGTGCAAACCAAATTTCTACAATTAATTCGTTTTAAACACTTATTAAGTATATCACTTTATTTGCACTCTAGCTCGTTTAAAGGGGGCTTAACATAAGTAAGTAGTTTTACTATTAAAGTCTTTAAAATGCTTATATAGATAGAATAACGAGTGTTATTTACTAATATAACTTACTGTACAATCCAATGTTTCTGTTTATTTGATTCTACAGTCACTATGCCCTGAGACATCTTCAGTTGTACTGTTTGGTTTGTTTCAGCATCTACAACAAAGGTAAATTCATAAGAATTTGTGCCATCCTCCATTTTATCCATAAGAAGATTTAAATCAGCAACAAATGACTTTCCATCTGATAAATCAAATTCACCTTTTGCTACTACGCAATAGTCTAACTTTGCTAATTTAACCGCTTCAGTATTACGCTTAACTTTTTTTACAATAGGTTTCTCTTTAAGTTGAACTACTTCCTCTTTCTTATCTACCTTTTTACTAATTTCATTTTTCACTAACTCTTTCTCTTGAGTATCTATTTTAACTTCTTCTAAAGCTGTGTTTTCTGCTTCTGCATTATTATATTCCGCTTCTACATATTCAATTGATGATAAATCTGGTGAGAGGATTGATTCGGACTTTTTAGAAGTTTTATCTTCTATCATTTGTTCTTGTTGCACTTGTTGTTGTACTTTTTTTTCTACTTTACTTTCCTCTTCTTCAGTAAAGCCCGCTATTTTTAAACATTGATTAAGTGGCAAGTTAAATCTTTCTGCCAATTTAGTAACTAAGCGTTTACCTGGAATCTTATTACCTGTTTCTATTGAAGAAAGATACGAAGCAGGTGAATCTATTTGTGCTTTCATCATAGTAAGTGTAAGGTTGTTCGCCTTTCTGACTGTGCGAAAAAGCATAGCAGCACTTGTAATTTCACTTAATACAACTTCGCCTTTCTCTTTGTGTAGTTCAATTACTTTTTTGCTAGTCCCTTTTACAGACTTCTTTTTGCGCCCTCTCTTTGTCTCTTTCTTTCCAATTGACAGTTTAGATGGTTCTCTTAAAGCTAGACATTGCTCTAAATCTATAGAGAACTCAGATGCCAACCTAGTTAACAGATTTTCCCCTGGTATCTTCTTTTTAGACTCAATGCTAGATACATAAGGCACTGAAGAATTAATTCTCTTAGCTAACGCCGTTTTAGAAAGATCGTTTTCACTTCTTACTCTTTTAAATAGTTCTGCTGTGTCTTTTAGTTTTGCTAATTCCATCTATGTTTTCCTCCTTGGTTTCTACTACTATCATCTTTGGAACAATTTATAATTTTTATACTTAAAACTACGTTCCTATAAAAAAATAATTATTTACTGTTTTTTAAAGGCAAGAACCAAACTAAAAATAACAAATTAATAACGTTTTAAAAAGGAGGTGTTTATCATAGAAGATTTTCTTAGTGATGGTGATTTAATCGTATTTGGTACTATATTTCTGATTTCTACCATATTGGGTTTAATTAGTTATGTATTTAGTTCTATAGCTCTTTTTACTATGTCTACGAATGCTGGGATTTCAAAGCCGTGGTTAGCTTGGATCCCAATTGCTAATGTATGGATTATTGGAGAATTAGTAACTGACAAATTGCGTGGTAACGGCGGTATGAAATATCTTATTGTTACAGCTATATACATACTGGCCTTTTCAATCCCCTATGTAAAAGTTATTGCTTCAATTGCTTATAGTATATTTGCAATTTTAGTTATCTACTGGATTTTCACCAAACACTCTAATAAACCGGTTTTACACACGATATTATCTGCTATTATTCCTCTTTACTCAGCAATTACGCTTTTTATAATAAGAAATAATGAAGAAAAATAAAAAGAGATATCATATCTCTTTTTCAAATATCTCCTCCTCCTATAAAAACAGCGTTAAAACCTACCTTTTAAAACTTTAAATATATATAATGTTCAAGTTGTTTAATTACATACTAGAGGTGAATAGTTTGGAAATATTCGGTTTATCCATAGTTGTCTTATTAAAGCTTATTCTTATTGATATCGTCCTAAGTGGTGATAATGCAGTAGTAATTGCTATGGCAGCTCGTAATGTACCTAAAGAGAACCAAAAGAAAGCTATCTTTTTGGGAACATTTGGTGCAATTGCTTTACGTTTAATTTTTGCAGCAGTAATCGTACATATTCTCGATATACCTTATTTAACGCTTGTGGGTGGCCTTCTTCTTATTTACATTGCTATTAAATTGTTAGTAGGAGACGAAGGTAGTCATAAAGAAGGCGGAACAACTGTATGGTCAGCTATTAAAACCATTATTATTGCTGATGCTGTAATGTCTTTAGATAATGTACTAGCATTAGCAGGCGCAGCTCACGGTAACTTCTTTGCAATATTTATTGGGGTATTAGTAAGTATCCCTATCATTGTATTTGCTAGTCAACTAATTCTAAAGGGTATGGAAAAGTTCCCTATTATAGTTTATATAGGATCAGGCATTTTAGCTTGGACTGCTGGAGGAATGATTGTCGAGGAACCTGCACTTGAAAAAGTTATGTTAAGCGATTTTCATTTCTTAGTTCCAACTGCTATTACCGTACTTTCACTTGGTATAGGATACTTATTATCTAAACGAAAAGTTAAATTAGAGAGTTAAGAAAAACGTCAAACTATTAAGTTTGGCGTTTTTGTTTTCTTATTATTTAAATTCCAAAACAACCTTATTTTCTTATATTTTATCTTTTAGTGGTTGAAGCGGATTTACAGTAGATGAAGATACAGGTTTTATTCTAATATTCATCCCCCCTATTCGCTTTACTGACTCTTTATAAGAGCAAGTATTATCATCTTGATTCTTCTTATTACAAGTATTCATTAATACACACCCCTTTAAAATAGGTTCCACTCTTTATTTAACATAATAGATACATCATTCTCGATTTTTTTCTCTTTTTTCTTCCAATATGTTTTTTCTTTTTATAATTATGAAAATAAATGAATTCGGAAGGATGAATAATTAAAATGGGATTTAACGTAAAGGAACTTGAAAATTTAAGCGCAGAGGAAAAAGTAAAGGTTTTAATGGATCGACTAAAAGAGTACGAAACATTAAAATGTTCAGAGAAAAATTGCGACAGTGACTTATCTGATGGAAAATGGACAATTTATAAGAACAGAAAGCTTTGTTCAAAGTGTTATAAAAAAGAATATGACAAAGATAAACAACCAGATATGGATTTAATTGTAAAACATTATATTAGAAAGCTAAAATCTGTGACCATAATAAATGACGCTAAGAGTAAGATTAATATGACAGAGCAAGAATTTCAAAATCTTATTAAGCCTTTTAAGACGACTAACATAGAAAAACTGGAGAATATGAGGGTAATTACAGAACACTATATTATTGCCAGAATAGCTCAACATTCAATAACCTCTTTAAAAGATAAACATAATATGAGCAAAGGGGAATACGAAGGACTTATAGAACCTTTTAAACTGGAATATGAGAGTAAACCTAAAAAAGTTACTATCTCTAGAACCCTTGCCGAGCAAGATAATACCCAATTAAATACTCAAAATACTATTAAAGAGGTAAAAAACTCAACTTTAGAGAGTGAAAGTAATAACGAAGCCCAATCCACACAAAAAAAGGCTCAAACCCAAGAACAAAAAGAAGCGAACACTCCTAAAAAAGAGAGTAAGCCTCATACGCAGCAGCATAAAGAGGAAACTACTTCTGTTACACGGGATGAATCCGATAAGCAAAAGAAAAACCAGAACCAGCCCTCTTCAATAGACCAAGTGAAAGAAAAGGTAGTTCAGCTTAAGGATCCAATTTCAGCTTCATCAAAGGAAAAACAACAAGAAACACAAAATAGCACTACACAATTTGTAGCTGAAGTTAATTCTAAAATAGTTTATGGAGAAAAGGAGAAAATAAACGAAGCACTAGAGCAAAACGTTGATGTAAGCCCTTTAGAAGAGAATAAGTCTACCGAAGATGATTATTCATTATTTCAGTTAGAACCAGAAAACACTGGTGATGGAGAGCACAGTGAATACAATCAAGATTATGCTTCAACTGACATTTCTAACTTTCAGGGGTTTCAGGACATTGAACAATCCCCTGTAAGTCATACTAATTCTCAAGCAGAAGATGCCGAGAAACCTAAAATAAACTTCACTGGTGTCTCAGGATTTGAGTTATAAAGACATAGCCCATCCTTCTTTAAGGATAGGCTTTTTTAAAACAAAAGAAGCTCCGTGTCCGGAACTTCTTTTTATCTAATGTTAAATAATTTTCTTTATAATGGCTCCACAGGTAGGACTCGAACCTACGACCGATCGGTTAACAGCCGATAGCTCTACCACTGAGCTACTGTGGAACGTTATTATGTATCCTTGCCTTTAAGTAAGGATTTTATTCAAAAAAATCATTATTAAATTGGGATACGCGACTGAAGGGATTCGAACCCCTGACCGACGGCTTAGAAGGCCGTTGCTCTATCCAGCTGAGCTACAGCCGCACAATCAAATTTATTAAGCGCGATAGGAGGGATTCGAACCCCCGACCGACGGCTTAGAAGGCCGTTGCTCTATCCAGCTGAGCTACTACCGCAAAACACAAATTAACTTTTTTCATTTAACTAAACCTATTATATTTGGTTCTTTATTCAACTTTCAACCCTTTAAGGGATTTTCTTTTGTTTTTTTAAAAAATATTTATACGTATTTAAAATCGGCCATTTTTCTAAACTCATATCCGAAAACAAGTGCTCCGATTGCTATGATTAAGTACCCTTTTGCATCCCCTGTATCTAGCGTATAAAACCCAACGAAAATAGATGTCATAAATACAACTAATAAAATACTTAAACTAAACAAGTATTTTAATTTGGACATTTATATCTCTCCATTTATCTCAAAACATTGCTAAGAAAGTTATTACTTGAAATAATTTAAAAATCCTGTTTTAAATTTTAAAAATAATATTTGCACCGCTACTTAAAAATAATTAAATAGCGGTAGATAAATATCTTAGTTCTTTAAAGCTAATACTTCCCCTGCTTTTATTTGATGCTTATCATATAATTCTTCAGGGAACTCTATACTACCTTTTTCAAATAATAAAACAACTGTAGAACCGAATGAGAAGTAAGCAAGCTCCTCACCCTTGCTAAGAAATTTAGAAGTCTGAGTAAGCTCAATAGAATTAACAAACATAGCTCCTACTTTTACTATAGCAACGTGGCCACCTTCAGAATGTTTCATTTCACTCACAACTCGATAATTTGTCGTTAAAGGTGTCTTTCCAAAAGAAAGCCCTGTTTCATTAACTGGATAAGAAGCGGTTCCCAGAGAATATTGATTTACAATCTTACCTTTGATAGGACTATGAATGCGGTGGTAATCACTTGGGCTCAAATATAGGACGATAAATTTTCCTCCGACATATTTATTAAAAGCTCTTTCGTTACCAATCATACCTTTAATTGAATACGTTTGATTCTTAACCACAATATTATTCTGCATACTAATGTCCCCTAGTTGTTCAATTACTCCATCTACAGGGCTTAGAATGGTGTTTTCATCTACTTCGAAGTGGCGCGCATCGGCTTTTAGTTTTCTAGTGAAAAAATGATGCAAGGAAGTGAAGCTTTTAATATTTCCTTCAATTTCGTCTGTATTTATTTTATAGTGTTTTACATAAGAGGGGATTACAAAGCGACTAATTTTTGATTTAGAAAACTTCATTAACATTTCTGATACAGGTAAAGAGTTAGTTAATTCAATTAAAGATTGATACATTTTTTCCTTCATATATACTTCCTCCGTAACATCACTTACAACTGCCTATCTGCATTAAATAACACATTTAAAAAGAGCTCCTAATAAATAAGAACTCTTTTTTAAGGTTGCTATAACTTGGTTATATTTTGTTCTTTTTTAAATTTTAAAAGATTACTTTTAAAAATAAACTTTATTAAATTTAAAACTTGAATTATTTTATTACGTAATTACCTTGAGAGCAGAGAGCTATAATTGATGACCAATTAATTTTCATACTCTCTTAGGCTTTTACGCGTCGAGTTCTATAACACAACGGATCACTTAATAAAAACCGACATCCTCGTTTCGCTTTAAAGCAGTGCGCAATATGCTCACTATTATAAAGAGGGATTAAATATAAGTGAAACAATATTTTTATTTTCTAAGAACCTGCACGTTCTCTACTTCTAAAAATATTGCTATTTTTCTTCTACATTTTCTTTACCTCAGTGCAGGAGGCGTAGACGGTTTAGTTTTAAGCGAAGTAAGGAATTGAACCTTAACGCCATTAAATAATGCTACTTAATGGACTACCACTTTCTGCTTCGCTATAATAAAAAAATGGCTCCGCAGGTAGGACTCGAACCTACGACCGATCGGTTAACAGCCGATAGCTCTACCACTGAGCTACTGCGGAATAATTTT
>Ga0058696_1000737_pt1 | contig 13737 bp, 17 predicted proteins | sample AgamicMgSfrz_FD_55077 | JGI IMG/M metagenome (GOLD analysis project Ga0058696, IMG submission 55077) | Agave microbial communities from Guanajuato, Mexico - Mg.Sf.rz | ecosystem: Host-associated > Plants > Phyllosphere > Phylloplane/Leaf | place: Guanajuato, Mexico | collected 2012-05-30 | reverse complement strand
CATTTTCAAGGAGTTCGCCATGAAAAAATGGATCCAGATTGTCTCAGTAATTGCTGTCATATGGGCATTATGCTATACCGTTTGGATCTCAATTTTACTAGGAGAGTCTTTACTTGTTGCGATAAGCAACAAACCTCTTCCCCAATCCTCACTCCAGGTTCAGGATCAAGGTACGACCCTTGTAATTCCTGCTGAATATTTCGAGTATACGTGGAAAAACAATACGAAATATAACGAATTTTCAGCAATCGATATGCCAGCCTCCCCTGTGAATGTACCTGCCGGTTCAGAGCTTCTCATTTCCTTCGATCAAACTCCCAAGGAAATTAAATCTATCCAACAGGCGAATGGGCTGAACAGTTGGACGAATCTGAATTCCCCTCGGCATACAATTACAGCACCTGATACTCCTGGAATATATACATATTTGTACAGGGCAAGTTGGTTTGAAGGCAGCGTTAGTTACGTGATCAAAATCAAAGTACAGTAAACAGCGTCTCACCATCTGCCTTGTATGAAAGACTGCCTCCGGGTTGCTTATCCGTACCGATATTCGTCACAATCCCCACAAACAAATCACCCTTGGCTGTTCCATCCAGTTCCTGACTGGACACATTCCGGCCTCTGGCCTATAATTACACCTAGTAATGCCCGTAACTTCATAGTTTCCCAGGGGAGTCGGAATTGGCCGGCTGAGAGTGTATCCCATCAAGATACTAACCCTTAGACCTGATCTGGATCATGCCAGCGTAGGAATCGGAGTATATCGAATTGGCCCAGCCATGTGCTGTCGCCACCTCTCTAACGCCTGCATGCGTCCCGGATTACGGGGCGCTTTTTTTGATGGTATCTTTTTGACATAAAAAGTACGCCATCCGGATCACAGCTGGTATAAATCGAAGGATTTATGCACCATGCTTGGATATGAAGCCAAGGAGTACCCCGCGCCACTGGCCGGACCATATGAAGGAGAGAATTCAAGATGAGATGGCGTAAAATGATCGGACTCCTGCTCTTGTGTGTGACCATGATCACCGTTGCTGCATGCGGCAGCCAAGAAGCAGCACCTGCAGGACAGAACGGCAGCAGCAACACCGAAAACAGCAGTGAAGGGGACAGCGCAGCATTGAAGGATGTTAAAGTCGTGCTCGACTGGACACCTAATACAAACCACACTGGCCTGTACGCCGCCGTGGATCAAGGATTTTACCAAGCGGAAGGCTTGAATGTCGAGATTGTGCAGCCGGGTGCCGGCGGCGCAGATACAATGGTGGCATCGAATGAGGTGCCTTTTGGCGTAAGTTATCAGGAGAGCGTAACACAGGCCCGTACACAGGATGTCCCGCTTGTCTCCATTGCAGCCGTCATTCAGCATAATACGTCGGGATTCGCTGCTCCGGTGGACCGAAATATTAAATCACCTAAGGATTTCGAAGGCAAATCCTATGGCGGCTGGGGTTCTCCCGTTGAAGAAGCGGTTATGCAATCCATTATGGAAGGCGAAGGCGCCGATGTGTCCAAAGTGAAGAATATCAACATGGGCGACGCTGACTTTTTTACCGCAGTGAAACGGGACATTGATTTTGCCTGGATTTTCTACGCCTGGACCGGCATTGAAGCCGAGCTGCGCGGAGAACCCCTCGACATGCTGTATGTGAAGGATTATTCCGATGCGCTGGACTATTATACGCCTGTTCTCGTCACGAACGAGCAGACCATCCAGAACGACCCCGAGCTGGTAAAGGCGTTTATGAAGGCGACTTCCGAAGGCTATCAATACGCGATTGATCATCCCGAAGAAGCTGCAGACATTTTAATCAAGGCTGTGCCGGATCTGGATAAGGACCTTGTGGTGGCAAGCCAAAAATGGCTGAGCCCGAAATACAAGGATGACGCCCCGCGCTGGGGTGAGCAAAAACAGGAAGTGTGGCAGAACTACACGGACTGGATGTTCAACAAGAAATTGCTTGATGAGCAGGTTGACGTATCCAAAGCCTATACGAACGAGTTTTTACCCCAATAAAGTTGAATCGAAAGGAGCTGTGATTTCTCATGGCAAGCACACTGCTTAGCATTCAAGTGATTCCCAAAACGCCGAATGGCGAAAATTCTTATCCTTACGTAGATCGTGCCATCGAAGTGATTCAGCAATCCGGCTTGAAATACCAGGTCAATCCGCTGGACACCACGATGGAGGGGGAACTGGAGGAACTGCTGGAAGTTGTCCGCAAAATGCATGAGGTGCTCGTGGAGGCTGGCAGTCCAAGCATCATCTCCCAGATCAAAATTGCCCATAGCCCGAACGGCTTCAGCATGGATACCCTGACGGAGAAATATCGCTAATGCATACGTACTTCAAAAGTGTATGGCCGCCCATAGTGGCGGTTATTCTCTTTATAGCGGTATGGCAGGGAGCCGTGTCCCTGTTTCATATTGAAAAATGGATGCTGCCTGCACCTTCGGACATCGCGCATGAAGCAGCTTCCCAAGCAGATCGGCTGGGCATGCATGCATGGGCAACCATTCAACTCACATTAGTCGGCTTCGCGGCCGGCACGCTGGTTGGACTGCTGATCGCCATGGTGCTGCACCTGATTCCATTTCTGAAATCTGCACTGTATCCTTTACTTATCCTTAGTCAAAATATTCCGACCATTGCGCTCGCTCCGCTCCTGCTGATCTGGTTCGGATTCGGGCTGCTGCCCAAACTGATTACCATCATTCTGGTCTGCTTCTTCCCGGTCGCCGTCGCCGCCATGGATGGCCTGACACGAACGGATGCCGCCATGATGAATTACATGCGCATGGCAGGAGCAAGACGCGGTCCGATTTTCTGGAAGTTGGAACTCCCGCACGCACTACCTTCCATCTTCTCCGGCGTCAAGATTGCCGCCACATACAGTGTTATGGGTGCCATTATTGCCGAATGGATCGGAGCCGATAAAGGAATCGGATATTACATGATGCTTCAAAAGTCCGCTTACCGGACAGATCGCCTATTCGTTGCGATTATGATTATTGTCGCGCTCAGCCTGTTGCTCTTCCTGTTCATTGCCCTGCTGGAGAAGCTGCTCGTTCGCTGGCGACCACAGAAGCGCTGATTCGCAGCATAAGCACTATACAAGGTTAGGAAGTGAATGCCGAGATGACACTCAAATATAACGAACAGGCACCAGCTACACCGGGCGGAAACGCCACAATTCCAACCAATGAAGGATCACTCCGCTCTGCTTCCACCGCTACCTCCGATTCGGATACGCGGAATGTGCCTGCACTGGAAGTGCAGAACGTTCATGCTTCCTTTCGAGAACGGAAGAACAAGTTATCTGTCCTGAACGGGTTATCCCTGACTGTAGAGCAGGGCGAATTCGTAGCCATCGTGGGACCTTCCGGATGCGGCAAAAGTACGTTGTTCCATATCATTGGGGGTTTGTTGAAACCCCAAACAGGCCAGGTTCTCATGAACGGACAAAACGTTACCGGGCAGCGGGGCAAAATCAGCTACATGCCGCAGCAGCCTGCCCTCTTTCCCTGGCGTACCATTGAAGAAAACGTGCTGCTTGGGGGTGAAGTATCGGCACATACCCCTCCCAAGGCAGAAGCGCTCGCGGAAGCAAGGAAGTGGCTTACCAGCGTGGGTCTTGGCGGATTCGAACAGGCTTATCCGCATATGTTATCCGGCGGTATGCAGCAGCGAGCTGCATTTCTGCGTGCCCTGCTCAGTCCGCAGGAACTGATGCTGCTGGATGAGCCCTTCAGCGCCCTCGATGCCTTAACACGCAGTGACATGCAGCGCTGGCTGCTCGATATCTGGGAACAGAACCGCCGCTCGGTGCTGTTCATTACCCACAATATTGAAGAGGCACTGCTGCTTGCTGATCGAATCTATGTGTTGTCTAACCGACCTGCNACCGTGCTGCATGAGGTGCATGTCCCTTTTGATCGTCCAAGACGTGAAGAAATGACGGAAGAGACGGCTTTCCTCGAACGCAAACGGCAGATTTCGGAGTGGATGAAAGAAGAACAGAAAAAAGCCCGGCTAACTCCATAGCACGGGTTTTTCGTTATACTTTTCCAATATAGTGATCCGCATCCTTGTGATCTGCGTATCAACCTTCAAAAGATAAAAGATGACTAGGAGGGGCTACTTCATGCATTCCCAAGCTTTGGCACCACTGATTGATGCTCATATCCATTTCGATAAATATACCGCCGAGGAACAGCGAGATATGCTGCAATCTTTCCCAGATCAGCAGGTTGAAGGTGTTATCGCCGTTTCCATGAATATAACCTCAGCCCAGGACAATCTCGAGCTGGCCAGACAGAATCCCCGGTTTATATACCCGGNCTTCGGCTTCCATCCCGAACAGCCCTTGCCTTCGGTTCAGGATCAGAACCTGTTCTTCGACTGGATTGAAAAGCATATCGGACAAGCTGTGGCCATAGGGGAAGTTGGACTTCCCTATTACAATCGCCAGGAAGCAGAACAGGNAGGGCATGCTTTTGATCAGGGTGGATATATCGAGCTGCTCGAACGATTTATTCAGCTCGCCAAGCGTCACAATAAACCCATCGTGCTTCATGCCGTATACGAGGATGCGGAGATCGCCTGTGATCTGCTGGAGCAATACCAGCTCAGACGCGCCCATTTTCACTGGTTCAAAGGTTCCCATAAAACGGTGCGGCGAATGGCGGATAACGGGTACTTTATCTCCTTCACACCAGACATTCAGTATGAAGAGGAGATTCGTGAACTGGCAAGACAATATCCTGCTGAACAGGTCATGGCAGAGACGGATGGTCCTTGGCCCTTCGAGGGACCATTTCAGGGACGGATGACACATCCCGCCATGACGAGGCAGGTTATTCAAGCCTGGAGCGAACTTACGGGCATGGGAACCGAGCGGGCAGCGCGTCTTTTTTACCAGAACACGAAGCGGTTCTACCGTTTACCCTAATACAGAGTTACAGATAGGCGGCAAAAAGGTCAGCCGGANTTCCCGGCTGACCTTNTTCCGTTGTTCTACATTATCGTTTCATAAACCCTCTGCCTTCGAGATACGATTTCATCTGCAGACGTGCCGGTTCGGTAAGGCGTTTCGCCATCAATTCAGACCACGGTGTCGTACGTTCCCCATTGGTGCGTGCTTTCATATAGGCAGTAGTGGTTTCGTCATAGCTTTCCACGCCACGGAGCGTCTCTTCAGCATCATAGCGATTGCGGTGAAGAACGGCATTCAGCGGCAGACGCGGACGGATTCCGGTTTCCTGATCGGCTACACCGACACACATGCCGTACACAGGGTACACCCCTTCTGGCAATCCCAGTAATTCAGTCACTTCCTCAATCCGGTTACGCAGCCCGCCGATGTATACAATCCCGAAACCGAGTGACTCTGCCGCCAAAGCGGCATTCTGGGAGGCAAGTGCCACATCGATGGTTGCTACCATAAAATTCTCTGTGGAATCAGCATAGGATTCCTTCTCTGGCTGGTGCCGCTTCGCCGCATCACTCAAGCGGTAGAGATCTGCGCACCATACGAGGAAAACAGGGCATTGCTCCACATAAGCCTGGTTGCCTGCGAGTGCAGCAAGCTTCGATTTTAGTTCCGTATCCGTCACGGCCACAACGCTATAGGCCTGTACGCTGCTGGAGGAGGAAGCCATCTGACCGGCAGCCACGATTGCCGCAAGCTGCTCCTCGCTTACCGGATCCGGCTTGAATTTCCGCACCGAGCGGTGTCTCATCATCAATTCAATGGTTTCATTCATGTCTGTTCACTCCCAATCCTCGTAGTACGAATTCAATCGTCTGTTCAGCCAGCTTATCTGTATCCATATCCTGATAGTTAAACGTAAACCTTGAGTTCTTGGCACGTTTGTGTGCCAGAGCCACACCCATGACCTGAAGCATTGCATAAGATACGGAATCGATCTGGAATACACCCTGGTCCTTGCCTTCCTGCAATAAATCATTCACTTTGGTCCAGACAGGGTTCAGGAACCGAAATACCGTAGCCGTGCGATGAGTGTTCAGTGTAATTTCGAGCTGTACAATATCACTCATCTCCCAGTCATTCATCGTGAACTTCACGACTTCACCTACGATTTTGCTGATACCTTCAACAGGGGACATGGACTCTGCAGCCAAATCATTCAGCATGTGACCCGGAAAGAAGTGCTCAAATATGGCTTCAAACACCTTTTCTTTTCCGCCAAAATGGTACGAGACCAGCGACACATTGGCACCTGCCTCATCACAGATTTGACGAACACTTGTCCCGTCATACCCCTGCTGTGCAAAAAGTTTTTTGGCTGCAAGCAAAATCCTCGTTTTGATATCCAATTCCGGTTCCGTCATTCCGTTCGCTCCTCTTGTCCGTTCTTATCATTGCTCCAGCTTTCCCGGGCTGCAGCCAGACGGTTTCATCTGTTTATTATGAAAGTTTATATTTCAAAGCGCAAGGCATGATACAAGTCCATGTCCATGTCCAGGGCATAGCTCTAACTGTACGTCTGATAAACAGCAGGCACCCCGGTTATAGTCTACCGGGGCGCCTGTTCCAATTCCTATGAAGTCAAGTACGTGAGTAATATTAGCTGTTCACTTGAGCCGGGCTTGGTGCACCCGCTGGCATGCGTCGTTTTTTGAGCAAAGTCACCACCAGGGAGAGGGCAACCGCGATGACCAGAACAATGGCAACTGAACCGGCTGCGGACTGAACACCAGGTCCACCCAGTTGAGCGCTCAGTATGCCCTGAACCGCATACGTTGCAGGCAGGTATTGTCCGATACCGCTGTAGAAGCCGTTAAGCAGCTCACGTGGTACCATTGCACCGGAAGATACCAGCTGCAGGGACAGTGAGATGATGTTGAACAGGCTTCCTGCAGGTCCGAAGCAGATCAGGAAGAATTGGGAGAAGAACATAAACGTGCAGAGGAACAACGCCTGGAACAACCAGAAGGCGATGAATCCTTGCTCGATCTGTCCTCCCAGCGCAACAATCAGCGATGAACCAAGAAGCGATACGACCAGAGCGGATGCGATGTTAATCACAATTCTCGCACCGAACAGCGTCAAGCGGGAGTGGGTAGCTGACAGCATTCCCATGGCCGTCTGCAGATTCATACCCATGATCATGGCGCCGACATAAGAAGCCAGTACCATCATCATCGGTACCATCTGATTATTCATACCATTCACCGGATTAATCGAAGTTGTTGTGCCTTCAACCCGGGTAGCCAGGTTGGCAGCAGCATTGGCAGCCTGATCCGCAGGTGCTCCTGCAGTCGTCAATACAGTCTGTACGCCTTGCGCTGTCGCTTGCTTGTTGATCGTGTTCGTCACACTTTGTGAGACGCCCTGCATCATGCTTTTAATCGTAACCGGATTAGCTTCGTTAATGGTGTACTTAATCTCCGCTGTGGAGCCTGCGGTCTGAAGCAGCTCGTTAAAGCCTGCCGGAATATTCAGCACCATGTGCACTTTGTGATGATTCAATTGATCCAATGCTTCAGCAGAGCTGAGATCAGATACAGTGTGGAAAGGCAGCGTCTTAGCCATGCTATCCGCAATGCCTTGGGACATTTCTCCGTCCTCGTTCACAATCGCCACCGTTAATTCATTCATACGGTCGTTCACGCCGGAGTATGCAGTCATCCAGATGACGCTGAAGATCACTTGGAACATAAGTGCCGTAACGATCCCCACAATCACTGGCGGTTTTTTCAATAAAATGCGTAATGCCTGTAACATGAATAAGGTCCCCCATTACAAAATAGTTCTAATTTGATTTAAACGATCGTTTGAATCAAACAATTGTTTAAATTTTAATGGCATATGTCATTATTGTCAACTGATTTCTGAAATGTTCAGAAACATCATTTGTATTTCATAAAAACCTTTGTCTATTTTCATAAAAAAGACAAGAAAAAGCACGGTTCACCGCAGCGAACCGCGCTCAATCTCAGGCCAAGCTAAAAATAATAGTACACCTATCTCCTTCATCTTATTTTGGATGACGTTCCAACTTCAACCGTTGCAAACGCAGCGAGTTTAATACAACCGATACGGAACTGAATGCCATTGCCGCACCAGCCAGCCAAGGGGCCAGGAAACCTACTGCAGCGATCGGAATACCAATGACGTTATAGCCAAGCGCCCAGAACAAGTTTTGCTTGATATTCCCCATGGTGCGCCGGCTCATCTCGATGGCATCCGCTATACTGTTCAGATCACCACGCATCAGCGTGATATCCGCCGCTTCCATCGCTACGTCTGTTCCCGTACCGATGGCCATGCCGATATCTGCTGTAGCCAGGGCAGGCGCATCATTAATGCCGTCACCAACCATCGCCACGTTCAGCCCGCTATCCTGGAGTTTTTTCACTTCGGCTGCTTTACCCTCTGGCAGGACCTCTGCCAGAACGTGACGGATCCCTGCTTGCTCCGCCACGGCACGTGCCGTGCGCTCATTGTCTCCCGTAATCATGATGACATCGATGTTCATCGCCTGAAGCCGCTGAATGGCTTCGCGTGATGTATCCTTGATTGTATCTGCTACGGCTACAATACCTGCCCAGCGGCCATCGATTGCAACCAGCATCGCTGTTCGGCCAAGTTCCTCCAGTTCATTCATTTGGCGAGCGGTCGCCTCCGGTACCTCCACATGAGCATCGGCAAGCAGTCGCCGTGTTCCCACCAGTATCTCCTGACCCTGAACGTTGGCCCGAACACCATACCCCGGAATATTCTCAAACTGCTCCGATTGGGAAAATATCATTCCTTTATCCCGAATTCCTGCAACGATCGCTTCTGCCAGCGGGTGCTCCGAGCTATGCTCTGCTGCTCCCACCCGTTTCAGCAGTTCTGCTTCCGCCCAATCGGGTGCNGTTACCACATCTGTCAGCACCGGTTTACCTTGGGTGACTGTCCCTGTTTTATCCAATACCACGGTCTGAATCTGCTGTGCCGATTCCAGATGTTCTCCGCCTTTGAACAGGATGCCATATTCTGCCGCCCGCCCTGACCCAGCCATGACAGAGGTCGGTGTTGCCAGCCCCAAGGCACATGGACAGGCAATGACCAGTACAGCAATCGCTTTTTCCAGAGATCCTGCGAAGTCACCAGGACTTGCAAACAGATACCAGATCAAAAATGTCAGCACAGCAATACCCACCACAATCGGGACAAAGATGCCTGAAATGACATCCGCAATTCGCTGAATGGGCGCTTTGGAACCCTGTGCCTGTTCAACCACTTTAATGATTTGAGATAATGCGGTGTCCGAACCTACTCGGGTCGCGCGCAGTCTCAATGCACCGTTTTTATTCAGTGTAGCTCCCGTAACGGCGTCGCCTGGCTTTTTATCGACAGGCAAACTTTCTCCGCTGAGCATGGATTCATCGACCGAGGATTGCCCTTCTTCTACAACACCATCCACTGGAATGCTGTCCCCCGGTTTCACCAGCACGATGTCACCTACGTTTACATACGCTGCGGGTACAACCACTTCCTGCCCGTCGCGGATGACACGAGCTTCACGAGGGGCCAGTTCGATCAGGCTTTTGATGGCCTGAGACGAGCGGCCTTTTGCTACGGCTTCAAACCATTTTCCAAGCAAAATTAACGTAATCAGTACGGCACTGGTCTCATAATACAGTTCGACCGAAGGCATAGTGGCGGCTGTACTCGTCCCCATCCCACTATGATCCATCGTTGTCGTAGAAGGTATCATTCCACTTGTGAGTGTTAGGTACAGACTGTAGAAAAATGCCGCGCTTGTTCCCAGAGCGACCAGAACATCCATATTGGCACTGCCATTACGCAGCGCTTTATAAGCTCCGACATAAAATTGCCACCCAATGACGAATTGCACCGGTGCTGCCAATACCAGCTGGAACCAGGGATTCATGAACAGCTCGGGTACCCAAATCCATGATGTAAATGAGAAGTGGCCTACCATCGCCCACAGTAATGGTATCGATAATAAGGCGGATATCATCCACTTCCATTTTTTGCGCTGCAGCTCCCGTTCGCGAACGGATGAGGTTTCTTCCTGTGTCTGCTGCAATTCAGCACCATACCCCAGCTGTTTGATTTTGGCTGTAATATCAGAAGGTTTCAATGCTCCTGCCGCAAATTCAACGTGTCCAGTCTCCAGTGCCAGGTTCACATTCGCCCGCGATACACCCGGCAGTCTGGAAAGCCCCTTCTCGATTCGGGTAGAGCACGCAGCGCACGTCATCCCCGTGATGTCCAGATCAATCGATTCCGTCACTGTACCGTAGCCGAGCGCCTCCACCTTATCCCGCAACGCGTTGACATTTACAGTCTTTGGGTCATACGTAACGCTCGCTTGTTCTATGGCAAGATTAACGCTGGCCTGCTGGACCCCTTCCATACGGGATAATCCCTTCTCGATCCTTGTGGAACACGCGGCACAGGTCATGCCTGTAATCTGCAGCGTTGTCTGCGCTCCATCCAGTTGCAATCCAGTCGCAGGCGTGTGATCGGTTGTTGATGATTTATCCATGATGGTGTCTCCTTTCATATCTATGATCTATCCATATACCCCTAGAGGGTATAAACCAGTCAAAAAATCAGGCTTAAACGATGATCTCTCGTGTCTGATGTCTATCGGCACCTCAGTACAACCATAGACAATGAGAAAGTCGTTTAAGCCAACATGAGTTAGACTACATCGTACCCTTGATCTTCAATGGCAGCCTTGATCTGCTCCACATTGACCTGCTGCTCATCATATTCCACCGCAACGGTTCCCGCTGCCAGATCAACCTGCCCTTTGGCACCGGCGTTCTTCACCGCTTCTTCAACCGATTTTACACAGTGGTTGCACGACATTCCAGTAACATTCAGGGTAACGTTAGACATGATCCAATTCCTCCTTGGGATATATAAAATGATTGCTTTATTCCTTCAAAACAAATTACTTCATCAACTTTCTTACCGTAACCAGCAGTTCATCCACTACCTCATGTTCCCCTGCCTGAATCCGTTCAACAATACAACTCTTCATGTGGCCTTCAAGCAACAGCTTGCCCACTGAATTCAGTGCAGACTGCGCAGCTGCAATCTGGGTAAGCACATCATCACAATAGGTGTCCTTCTCGATCAGTCCCTTGATCCCGCGAATCTGGCCTTCGACCCGGTTCAAACGGGATATCAGGTTGCTCTTCATCTCCTGCGAGTGATGACTCTTGCGCACATGCTTCCCGTCACTGCGCTCGGCATGACATGCACTTGCTTGCTGATCGGGTACAGCATCTTGGGGCTGCTTCGTTATGGATGGTTCCATGGGTTCCTTGGGATCGCTCTGATGATCCATCATGAACACCCCTTTTCTTCGTTCTTTTCACAGTGTAACATACCCCATGGGGGTATTCAAGCGTAAAATAACGTCTTCACTTTTCAGCCATAAGATCTCTTTAAATCCTATATATTATAAATTGTGCAAGTCATCGTTACAGTATGTATTCCATCCTGCTGCTACGGACGGTTAGACCCATTTGTTCATAAAAGGCCTGCGCGCCCGTGTTAAATGTGGATACTGTTAATTCTACGCTATCTGCCTGAAGTTCCCTGCCCAGTTCAATTAGAGCATGCATTAATTTCTTACCTGTTCCTTGACCCCGCCCATCACTGCCGACGACCAATTCATTAATATACAGCATTTTGCGATCCAACAGCAGGTCAACCCCCTGAATCAAACTGAACTGAGCACTACCGTATCCCAGAATCTCCCCCGTGCTTACCGATTCAGCAACATACAAATACCGCTTGTCCGTCTCTAGCAACTCCACAAACTCCTGCTTCTCCATTCTGGGTTGCAATGCTCTATACACATCGGGCCGAGCCTCTACATGCATCTGATGCAGCTCATCCATCAGCAGGGAAACACCTGGATAGTCCTGAACCTCTGCCTTTCTGATTTGGATTGAATCCACTTTCATCACGCCTTCCCTTGCTTTAATTTACATTATTATACAACAAAATATAATAAAAGCAGATACCTTAGATGGTATCTGCTTCGTCAGAAACGACTCATTCGTTTCTTCTTATTCTTTGGAGGATTTACCCTCATTAAATGCAACCGGTGATGGCTTAGCTGCCCAATCGTCCGCTTGTGGCTCGATGTCCACACCGTTCATGATTTTTTTCTTCTCCATCAAGGAATCCCCGTCTTCGTCCAGCTTGTTGCGAATTTCCGCCTCGTCTTGAGGTTGATTATTCTGTGTCATCTTAGAGTCCTCCTTTAGATTTCATCACCATAATGATGTTCCTTTATATAACTTACCCAATTTCTGCAATATCATTCTCGATGTGGCTACTCGAAGTCCACCTGCTTATCCAATATGACTTCTTCCACCTTATGTTCCAGCTCTGGGATCGAAGGGATCAGTGAGAATTGAATATTTTCCAGAGAGGAAGGCAGGGCGGGAACCACGCGAAAGCTCATTTGTGTCTCGCCACCTCCTCCACGACTGCTATGTCTCATCGACATATGACCCTGTTCACTAATCACTTCTAGAGCCAAATGAGGCACCACATGTATACGATCTGTTTCAATTCCTTTATATTGAATCTCCAGATGAACGATACTCTCCGTCTCATATTGCATCGAGTGGGTGATAAGATATTCGCAGGAATCTTGGATCGTTCTCTTCATAATCGGAACAACACCAATCAATTGGAGCTCTTCCGGCGGGAAAAAGTGTCTCTGGGGCATAGGTTGAACATTACGAAGAATATAACGGATGTCTTCTTCCTTCATATCCAGTGATGCTACCCATTCATCAATGATCTCTTGAGGCGGATGGTATTGAACCTCTCCCGTTATACTCTTCCGGCTAGCGACCAGCCTAAGCAGCTGTTCATCGATCTGCCGCACCTCTTCATTGTATTCAAAAGGAATTGCACGAAATTCAGTCCAGCCCATATTCTATTCGCCTCCTGTTTAAAGAAGTTCCATGATTGACTTATGTATCCGGTAAAAGTCTGCGTCCAAGTTCGTGCCCCAACATTACAATGGGCAGAACCACAAGTCCCACTGGTATGCTTACCAATACTTCGGCCCAAGTTACAATTCCCTCGTTCAGGAGCCGGTAGAACANATAAATGCCGTACGGTAACGTAATACAAACGGCGCTGACTACCCCAGGTGTGTACATTCTCAAANATAGGCTCTGTCCAATATGTGTGAACACATGCAGCAAAAACAGAGTATTAAACGCCAGAAACATAAAATATTGTCCGTATTCTGCAGCGATATATACAAATGGAATAAATACGACAAATTCCAGCAATACCGCTACACCGAACTGGCTGCTGTTGATACGCAGCATGGATTCCAGCCGCCTGGAAACTGTCCGCGGAACCTGCTGCAGAACTTTGGATTTATTTTGCCGTATCCAGGGCCCGATCCAGATAATTTCTTCGAGATCATGCAAAAGAAAAGCAACTAGAAATAACCAAATAAGCGTTGTGAGCGACATTGGCTATGCAAGACACCTCCTTATTAACCATGATAATTCTGTACTTCAATAAAACAATTCGCTACTCCATGCCCACTCCCTCTTCATTCCCTGAAATTCCAATCCACCATCTAACAAAAAAGGCGAACCTCCCGCCCGGCTATAACAGCCGATTGCAAGAAAGTTCACCGTTGCTTTATATTTTCGCCACTTCGCTGCCCTTCATCTTCAAGTTCACGAGC
>Ga0058696_1000736_pt1 | contig 13740 bp, 10 predicted proteins | sample AgamicMgSfrz_FD_55077 | JGI IMG/M metagenome (GOLD analysis project Ga0058696, IMG submission 55077) | Agave microbial communities from Guanajuato, Mexico - Mg.Sf.rz | ecosystem: Host-associated > Plants > Phyllosphere > Phylloplane/Leaf | place: Guanajuato, Mexico | collected 2012-05-30 | reverse complement strand
CAGCGATATCCTGATATGACCTTGTCTCGCCCGGCGGAATGGCCATAAGCTGCTCCCACACGCTCTTTTGGAATGGTGTTCCTAAACAGAACAACGGGGTGTGAAAAGCGGTTAAAGTCCCGTCAAAATACTCCGCCAGTTCCCTCTCTATGGAGCGAATGGGTTCAGTTACCCCAGGTACGATNGCGGACTTGGTTCGTTTCCGAAGTCGCTCTACTTCCCGCTCCAGACCTCTGCGATCCACAAATTCAAGCAAATATAGGGCTGTATCATCTGCCACGGCCATCATGGGTCCAAGACGTGTATCAATCCAGGAGGCCTTGAGGACCTGCCCTTCATCCACTTGCGTAGGAGCAGCCCCCATAATTCGGGAGAAAGCATCCCGGAAACCGCTGCTGGACTCATACCCCGTCGACAACTGGGCATCAATGATGGTGCGGCCTGAGCGAATGTTCTTCAGGGCAAGTCCCATGCGACGTGCGCGGGCATATTCCACAAAGGTCATACCGAACCGCTTTTTGAACTGACGGCGTGCCGTGGATTCATCGATGGACAAATCTCTGAAATCCTGGCCTTTCCAACGCTTTTCCGGGTTTTTCTCCACGGCTTCGACCAGTATTCGGACTACATCGGATACCTGGTTGGGATGGGATAACGGGCGGCAGCGCTGGCAGGGACGAAATGAAGCAAGCAGTGCCTGCTGTGCGGTCTCGTAAAATTCACAGTTCTCGAATTTGGGCTTTCGTGCGGGACAGGTAGGGCGGCAGAATACTCCCGTCGTTTTGACACCGACATAGAATAAACCCTCGTATTCCGAATCTTTGGCAACCAGAGCCTGATAATATTGTTCTTTGAGTTCAGCAGAGATCATTAAACGCACGTCCTTACGATTTTTGTTCCAGCCAGCAAGATGTAATTCTTTCGGAAGTTACATCCTTCCCTTGTTATTATAAAAAAACGAAGCGCATGGCATCGCCGAAAATCAGGCATGAATATTTTTATTTCAATTCAATGTTTTCTTTCCTCCAGTCCAGTTTACCAAAAGGATCCCCAGGAATATAAAATACCCGCCCATACAACAATTCAGAACTCAACGAAGTGTGGTGGTAACGATCATTTTTGGAGGGTTTACATATTATGGAGCTTCATGAGGGACGATATGGTGTAGTGATTAATAAGGCATGTGTCGTTTACATGGATTAGACCAAGATGGAAGGAGCTCCAATGATGAAGAAGAACACAAATACATTTGCTCTATGGGCGTCAGTGCTTTGCCTTCTGCTGCTGATCAGCGCCTGTGGCGCCAAAAATAACAATGAATCGGTTCAGGAGCACGCCTATCCGCAGTCCAAGGAGCCTATTGAGGAAGCGGGAAACAGCTCAGTTCCCAACTCGGATGCCAAACAGGGCAATGAGGATCCGGCGAATACGGCGGATGGTGACGAAGGAAAGCTGTCTGCTCAATCCGATTCATCGGCGAATGACAAACAGATCACAATTACGATTGACCAGACAGACAAGCGGGCAGAGAATAACAAAAGCTTTGATTTTTCCGTGAGTCAGGTGCCTGAGGGCTACACCCTTTCCGAATTGCGTTGGACATCCAACCAGATTACCATTATTAACTCACCCGCAGAGGCCATTCAGCATGGTGGTGACGGTAAAGAAGGCTTCTATATTAGCGGGAACGGACAGTTCTCAGGCTTTATGTACTCGGATGAAATGAAGGGTGAACGGGGCAAAATCACACTTGTCTACAAGAATGAAGCGGGTAAGGAAATACTGGCTGAGCAGGAAGTTAAGTTGAAAAAATAAAGTCAAAAAAGCGGCCGAAACCGGCTGCTTTTCTTGTTTAGCGTTATATATCTAAGAATGCATCTTGCCTTGATCGTCGTCCAACCTACATAAAGTCGAAGAAATAACGAACGACATGAAACATGACCGGAGAGGTATAGGTCAGGCTGTCGACCCGGCTTAGATAGCTTTTTTTGAGTGCATCGAATTTATTGTCATCCCCGATTAACAAATCCCGCTTCAGCACAGACACCGTCAGACTTCCGAAGAAACCTGCAAGGCTGATCAATACACCGATAAAGATTCCGAATTGCCAATCAAACGGAGTCAGATAAGGGTGAATGAAATAAGAGGCTGCCGTCGTTATCACNAATGCACAGGCGAATCCTTCCCANGTCAAAAATGGATTGGCTGTGGGCACCACTTTTCGTTTGCCCAGATAGAGGGAGACCAGATAGTGGACCACATCGTTAAGTTGTGTTAACACCACCAGGAACAGGACCAGCTTCGACCCATACTCCGGTGTTGCAAACGGAAAATAGGCCAGATGGCTGAGCCCGAATACCATCAGCATCAATCCCCACTGCGTAGAACTCACGCTCCGCAGGAAGCCAACCGTTCCTTTATTAATCAGGCGTGGGAGCGGCAGTACGAGGAAGACATACAGCGGAATAAAGACGATAAACATCCCATACCATCCAATATAGATCCAGTAGAATTGCACCGGTATGGCGAGATATGCCCACAGGAAAAGCCGGCGGTCGGCCTTACGGGTGCTGCGGATCATGGAGAAATACTCTTTGAGCGCGAAGAACGCGAGCACCATGAGCGAGATGAGGGAAACAATCGGATTAAAGAGTGTAGCGAGACAGAAAATGACGAGCATGCCCCACCAGGTCTTGATTTTGTTGCCAATCCCCGAATAATCCTTGTCCGGCTGAAGCTTGGCAATGATTTTGTATACGATATGTATGACGAGTAATGCTGCGAAAATGAGAGTTAATGTGAAGAGCGAGCTGCTCACGTACCGATCACCTGCTTATTCCAGAAGTAAGATCCCATAATAGGGTACCTATGTTATTATGAAGGAATAGTGCCATCTTGATAAGGGGAAATTTCGTTATGACAGCCGACCGTTCAATCTATATCCTGCTTACGAATACAGGGACACTGTTTACCAAGGTTATTCAGAGTTACACCAGAGCACCATACAATCATGCCTCGATCTCTTTCAACCGGGAATTATCCGAGCTGTACAGCTTCGGCCGCAAGCACCCGAACAATCCGCTGAATGGCGGTTTTGTGAAGGAGGATATTCAGACGGGTACATATAGCAAATATCCAAATACAACTTGTGTCATTTATGAGCTTCAGGTTACGGACCGCGAGGTGGAAAAAATGAAACGCGTGCTGCAGATCTTCATCCGCAGCCGTCAGAAGTACATGTACAATCTGCTGGGGGTCATCGGCATTACCCTGAAGGAGCCAGTAGAATTCAGCAACTCCTACTTTTGCTCCCAGTTCGTGGCGGAAATCCTTCAACGTTCGGGAATTAAGCTGTGGAATAAGCTGCCTGCACTGGTGACCCCCGATGATTTTCGTCAAAGCGATCGCCTGAAGCTGGTATACGAAGGAAAGTTAAGTGACTATAAGCCAGTCACCTAAACAAAGAACAGCCTACTGCCTCGGATCATTGAGCAGCAGGCTGTTCTTGTATATTACAGGGAAGATCTCACTGACTGATCAAAGTCCACTTCTTCAATAAACTCAATGACTTCGCCGTTAGGGGTGTGAACCAGAGCATTTCGGACCTTCAGTGGGGGTACGCCAAGAGAGATCCAATCCGGCTCAACGTAAGATTTGGCACCATGAGTTAGCGCAAGTTGGTATATCGCATCAACATCTTCTACATAAAAGGCCAAATGCAGCAGTGCTCCATGTCTGACTTCCTCGGGGGAGGCTGCTGGCTCCCCTTCAGCGGGGATGACGGCACCGGGATCAAACAGTTCGATACAGGTTCGCTGATCCGGAGAGATCAGCATGCTCGCCTCAGTAATAGAGAACGATGGCAAGCTCCAGGAGTGACCAACCTTGAAACCGAGTACCTGGGTATAGAACGAAAGGGTTTCTTCATAATTACGTGCCTGAATGGCAACATGGGCAATACCTTTTACACTCATTCTGCATTACTCCTTCTAACAATGGTTTCTTAAAGTATAAGGATATTGCCAAAGTGGATACATGCCATATCGAAGGATATAATGAGTAATGAATTATAAATTATAAGTTATTTTGTAGAGAAAACCTTAATAAACAAGCCTATATCGGAGGTCTGGCTTATGACTTATATTCCGGATGAGATTGATCAGCAGATCATGCGTCTGCTCCAGCATCATGCACGTATGCCTATAGCCCAGATTGGCAAAGAGATTAACATGTCCCAGCCCTCTGTCAAGGAGAGAATCATCAAGTTGGAGGAAAAGGGTGTCATATCGGGATATTCCACCATCTATGACCTGGCTAAGTTAAATCGTGGAACCACAACCTTTATTCTGTTCAAAACCGAACGCTGCGAAGAACTGGTCAATTTCTGTGAACAGGCCCCAGAGGTTACGGATCTACACCGCATCAGCGGTGAGTACAATTATCTGATCAAAGTAAGAACGGCATCCATCGAAGAGCTCGCATCGTTCCAGGATGCACTTGTGAAGCTGGGTACATCCAAATCCCATATCAGTATGAAAACGATTATGGAGAACCGCATACTCCTCTAAATGCAGATAGGTGTAATCGTTGAACAAAGCAGGGCAACATGTCTGTCCTGCTTTTTGGCATTGTGCATATGCACAATGAATTTCGTCCTTTAATCAATATTTATTTGAGGCGCCAGCCTCTATAATGAAAGCGTGTTCAACAAGAGCAAGGGGGCAATCACAATGGAGGCTTTAACTATTAGTTGGATCGGCGCACTGGCAGGACTTGCTATTGCCATCATATTGATCTTAAGGAAGCTGAACCCGGTCTACTCCCTATTTCTGGGGGCAATTGTAGGCGCTTTAATTGGCGGAGCGAACCTGGAAGAGACCGTAAATATATTGGTGAATGGTACGCAAAGCGTCATGGGAACCGTGCTCCGCGTTCTTGCGGCAGGGGTTCTGGCAGGTGTCATGATGGAGTCTGGAGCGGCGGAGACAATAGCTCAGGCGATTGTACGAAAGTTTGGCGGAAGTAAGGCAATTTTGGCGTTGGCACTGGCCACGATGATTATTACAGCCGTTGGGGTGTTCATCCCTGTAGCCGTACTTATTGTGGCACCAATCGCGCTGTCTGTGGGCAACAAAATGGGCATTTCCAAACTGGCACTGATTCTTGCTCTATCTGGCGGTGGTAAGGCGGGGAACATTATATCTCCCAATCCCAATACGATTGCAGCGGCACGTGGGTTTGATCTGGATCTCAGCAATGTCATGCTGGCAGGTGTGATTCCAGCCATCTGCGGATTAATTGTAACCGTTATCGTCGCTTCGATGCTCAAGAATAAAGGCGTTATGGTCACCGATCAGGAAGCGGAGCAGGGCGAAGTGGATACCTCACAGTACCCGCCGCTGAATAAAGCGATTGTTGCACCACTGGTAGCCATCATTCTGTTAATGATTAACCCGATTGGTTCAATAACAGGGGTAGAGGCACTATCCACGTTCAAAGTGGATGCCATGTATATTCTGCCGCTTGCCGGCATCATCGGTATGCTGGCAATGGGACAAGGTAAGAACATCGTGAAGTATACAACTTCCGGGTTGAATAAAATGACAGCAACCGTGCTTATTCTGATCGGCGCCGGCGGAATTGCAGGTCTGATCTCTGCATCCGACTTGTCAGGTCAGGTCGTTAGTTTGATTGAAGCATCCGGCATCTCAGGCACCTTCCTGGCACCCATTGCGGGTATTCTGATGGCTGCAGCTACTGCCTCAACTTCAACCGGTGTCATTCTGGCGACAGGCTCGTTCGGCGACGCGATTCTGAACATGGGAACGGCTCCGCTCGCAGCAGCGGTTATGGTGCATACCGGGGCAACCGTCATTGATTCCCTGCCTCAGGGTAATTACTTCCATGTTTCGGCAGACAGTATGAAGATGACGATCCGGCAGCGGATGGGTGTCATTCCTTATGAAGCTATTGTAGGTGGGACGATGGCGATTGTAGCCACATTACTATACGGATTTATCCTCTAATAACAAGGATGGGGTGAGAAGAATGGGAGAGAAGACATTTGTACTGGCACCGGATTCATTCAAGGAGAGCATGACGGCGAAGGAAGTCTGTATCGCGATGGAAAAAGGATTGCGTAAAATCTATCCGACCGCCAGTTACATCCATGTGCCCATGGCAGACGGAGGGGAGGGAACGGTGCAATCGCTGGTGGATGCTTCGAATGGTGCCATACACCGGAAAGAGGTAAGCGGGCCGCTTGGTCAGCCCGTTATGGCGCAGTACGGCATTCTGGGCGATGGCACAACGGCAGCCATCGAGATGGCATCGGCGAGCGGCATTCATTTGGTTACCCCGGACAATCGTGACCCGCTCCGCACGACCACTTACGGAACAGGAGAGCTGATTCGGGAATGTCTGGACCTTGGCATTCGTAAAATTATTATCGGAATTGGCGGCAGTGCCACCAACGATGGAGGTACAGGTATGGCCGAAGCACTGGGGGCGAGGTTCCTGGATGCCCAAGGGCAGCCGCTTGCCCGTGGTGGCGGAGCTCTGAACCAGTTGACCCACATCGATGTATCGGGTCTGGACCCGCGTTTGCAGGAAGTGGAGCTTGTTGTTGCCTGTGATGTGACCAATCCGCTATGCGGAGAGCATGGTGCTTCAAGGGTATTCGGGCCGCAGAAGGGGGCTAATCCGGAAATGGTACAGCTGCTGGATGCCAATCTCTCTCATTATGCGGAGGTGGTGACGCAGCAGCTGGGCAAAGATATTCGAGATGTTCCAGGCGCAGGGGCAGCGGGTGGACTGGGTGCAGGATTGCTGATTTTTACCCAGGCCGTTCTGCGTAAAGGCATAGAGATTGTTATCGAATATACAGGTTTACAGGGCAAGTTGACCCAGGCAGATGTGGTGTTTACAGGTGAGGGCGGGATCGATTTTCAAACGAAATTTGGCAAGACTCCTTATGGCGTTGCACAGGCTGCCAAGGAAGCGGGCAAACCGGTCATCGCCATTGCAGGGTATGTTGGCGAAGGAATTGATACGCTGTACACGGAAGGTATTGATGCCGTATTCGGTATTGTGCCGGGCGCAGCCGATCTGGGTAAGCTGCTGCGGGAAGGGCCGGAGAATGTGGAGCGTACCATGGAGAATATTGCAAGAGTGCTGAAGTTGGGATTGTAATTTTAGATGATCACTCGGGATGAAATGATAAATAGAGTNTAACGGAGACGGGTTCCGGATCTGCCAGCGTGCAGATGCTGGATGCCCGTCTCTTTGCTGTGATGGCTGGTGTCACTGATGGAATGAGAGCAGTCCATGGGTAAGTTCGATCAGTTCGAGCCAGTTGTGCGGGTTCCTGCCGGTAATGCTCTCTAGGCGTTTGAGGCGATATTGCAGCGTATTGCGATGAATGTTCAGATCGGTAGCCGTCATGGTCATGCTGCCGTTATGGTGGATGAAGCTGCGCAAGGTTTCCAGCAGATCTGCGTGATCTTCCAGCCTGCTAATGATGTTGGCTTGAGACGTCAGGCGAGCCTTGCTGAAGCGTACCAGAAAATGAACATCATCATAATGGAGGAGAGGAGTAGCTGGCTGAAGTGCCAACAAAATATTCATGACAGATCTTGCCTGCTCATAACAGACGGCAACATTGGGTTCTTTTCGGCTGACCGAAATAAAGCAGTGAGGCAGTTCTTGACGTAATCGCTCGATAAGCGGATCGAGGTCTGCTTCGCTTTGTATCATGATGATCTGTGCATCGCCTTCCTCCTCCATCGAGAAAGAAGGGAACTGAAGCGATATTTTACCTATGCTTTCATTGAATTCAGGAGCATTCCCAGGAGCCTTGATGTAGAGGAGGACAGTTGGCAGCTGCAGATCCAGATTGTATTGCAACGCTTCCTTCCTGATCTTCAGGGAATAGGAACCGGAATGATTCAACAGGCGCTCCAGAAAGGCCTTCTTGCGGGATGTTTCATGGGCCAGACGTTCCAGTTGATTGCGTTGTTCAATGAGGAGCGCGACCGTTGTCCGTACAATGTTACAGAATGGACGGACTTCATCGGGGTGACCGGAGATTCCGATGACACCAACATGCTGGTTGTTGATCGCAATCGGTTCGTTGGTGCCCATTTTCTCCAATCGTCCATCCTGCCAAACTTCTATTCGACTTCCTGTTGTCAGTGCCCGAACAGCGCCTTGATGGATGGTTCCGACCCGCTCTTTCTGGCCGCTTCCAATAATAATGCCCTGTTCATTCATGATGTTGATGTTATACGGGATGTCCTGCATCATTTTGTCGACGATTTCCTGTGCCTGTTTCTCGGTAAGCTGCAGCAACACTATCTCTCCTTCCCATTTATTCATATCATCCACATTGTGCATATGAACGAAATTATAAATGATTGATAAGGCTTACACAAATACTTCAATTTATTACGCATATACTCAATCGTTATTTTGAGGAGATGGCTGCAGATGTAATCCTTTAGTGGCCGAACCTTTGGTTCCATTTAAATAATTCATATGCGCCTTCCCCAGGCGCACATAAAATCCAAAAGCGACCGGATTGTCTGCCCGTGTTCGAACAAGCTGTATTCAACTNTAGGTGGCACATCCCCCGGAGAATTGCACACACGGTCACATATTTGATGACAAATACATTTACAACAGGCAGCGCGTTATTTGTGGATGGTGGCTANACGCTGATTTGATGGNTCGGAAAAGGGATGAAATAGGCCTCCATGATTATAGGTTGATAAAAAATGATGAATAATGACGAAAAATATTTGAGATCCGACCTGTTTTTTACCTGCAGAAAGGATTTTTTTCCATTTTTTAGATCGATTGTTCAGAATTCGTTCAGACTAAAGTACTAGAATGAGATTAACGGTCTTTTGTAAGCCGGTATGAGTATATTTTCTGAATTAAAGGAGCGGTGCTGTTCATTAAACAGTTTGAAGCAGAGAGTTAACCAGAAATAGACGAGAAGTCGGGGTATGTAGAGAATATATCAAGCAATTTTAAACATGAGGCTACAAGCTCAAGGAGGAAGAAATGAATAAGCTAGTACAAAAATCAGTAAGTATGTTATTAATCCTTGTCATGGTATGTCCATGGTTAGCATCTACGTGGGTGCAAGCAGGACCCGCATTAACTCCTATAGTTGAGAATGCCACTATTACAGTATCTAATGTAAGTGCCCATTCGGTAAAGTTAAGTTGGAACAGAGCTGAAGATACTCTAGCATCCCAAGATCAATTGAAGTATTCAGTATATCAATCTACCCAAGACAACATTAGCACAGTAACTGATGCTGTGTATAATGGAACTCCTGTTGCTACCGAAGTCACTAATCTTGTAGCGGTAATGGCGACTGAATTAGCTGCAGATACTACTTATTATTTTAATGTTGTGGTTTCTAATTCCCATGGAAATAAAGCTGCATATATGACGGAACAGGCAACGACGGAACCCGATGTGTTTGTTCAGGCTTTGACACCGCTAGAGGAGCTGAATCGAGCCAAACAGAATGAAAGTGTAAACGAAATGCTTGCTTTTATCGAAAGTTCAACTAGTGGTATTAACCTCCCTCCAGATTACCAGCTCTGGGATGATGAATTGAAGGAAGCAATTGCAACTAAGTTGTTCGCATTTGAAGGTGTTTACGAAAGTGTGGACCAAGCACAGTTTTTATTAAACATGTTTGCAAATTTGACTTACATTTCTGAAAGTGACGAAAGCAATCAACATATCTTTATTTACCATCTTCACATTAGTGCATTCTTTGACGAAATTACAAAATTACCGCTTGTTTTTCCAAATCATGCTGAACTAAGTGGGTTGGCCCCAACTGGGTTAAATTATAGGTCGCTTGCGCAGTTTGAACAACTTATATTTGTTTACAACGTAAAGTTAAATCAATTACGTAATCCAGTATCAGCAGCCCAGTTTTTAGATCATGTGCCAGCTGTTTTTCCAACATATACGTCTATAAACAGTGCTAAAAATGCGATTTACATGAAAAACGCTTTAATCAACCTACGTTTGATTCAAAAGGAAACAGCTGAATACAAAGCTTCAAATCCACAGCAGCATTTGGAACCTTTCTGGTTTAATTTCGATAAAGTAGATGATCCTTCATTTACGTATTCGCGGTACCAGGAGCTTGCACAATGGATGATAGACAAAAGACCTGTCAATGGATATGGTAGTTTCTTTCAGGTTCAACAAACCTTTGACTCATTCTTTAATTCAGGTCCGTCAGTAATGCCACCTGCACCTGATGTTCAAGCGGATGATATCAATAACACCATAATTGGTGCGGATGCAACTATGGAATATTCATTGAATGGTGGTTCGCAGTGGCTCTCTTATGTTCCAGAGGAAAATCCCCGCATTGATGGGGCGTATACCGTATTGGTTCGTGTTAAAGCGACGGGCAATGTTCCTGCTGGTAAGTTCACGACGTTAACTTTTACAGAAAATGTGCCACTGACACCAATGGAACAATTGAACGAGGCAGTGGATGCAGATGATATGAATCAAGTTTTGGCCATCATCAGGGATACTCCTGAGCTTGTAACACTTCCTGCGGGATTCAATGATCTTACGCCTGAAGAGCAATTAGCTGTAGCTCACTCTGTAATTGATTTGCTTCCTGATGAGTATGACTATGAAAATGAAGGACAAGTAAAATATACCGTTGAGCTGGCATATGAAGCCGTGCTTGCCTATAAGGCATCCAGTCAGGCCGAGATGCAGAATCATTTGGATAATTTTTATTTGAAGCTTTTTCAAGTAAATGATTATTTCTCAATTGAAGAGTTTGAAGAATTCCGAATCCTTAGCAAAAAGTACGTAGATGGATCGGTTGTAGATCAGAAATTGATCGCTTATCTGGCTCGCCTCATCATGAAAGAAGAGGGGCTGTCAGTGGATCAGGCTGTGCTCGGCATGGTTTTGATCTTGACCATTTCTCCTTCTCTTAATGTAAACACAGCAGACGAGATGAGCCAGACTTTGTTTACACTTCTGATGATTCAACAAGAGGTTGAGGAGTACAACAAACAATTGGATCATGAAAAACTTGAAGACTTCCCATTGAATTTCTCAAAATTAGCAGAGTTGTCAAGCGATGAGTCGAAGATCGTAAAACTCGCACAATGGATGCTGGACAAAAAACCAGTTAACGGCTATGTAAGCTATACAGAGGTTCAATCTACATTTGACAAGTTTTTTGAACCCAATATCCCGGTTGTTACTCCACCAACCAGTGGTGGAAGCACCGGTGGTGGGTCTTCATCTACACCTGTAACATCAACGCCTGCAACGAACCAAGAAACACTTACGGTGGATGTGAACGGTACCAATGGAACCAACTTGGTGAAAACCACGATAACTCGTACAACAGATACTAATGGTAAAGTGAAGGATCTCGTAACGATGTCTGAAGCGACTGCCAAAGAATCCGTAGAAAAAGCGAAACAGCTCGGTATGGATACAGCGCGCATCGTTATTCCGGATGCCAAAGATTCCGTATCCGAGACTCGCGTTGAACTGCCAAAAGCAGCGGTAAAACAGCTGAATGACGGCGGGCTTAAGCTGGAGATCTCGACAGAGAGTGCAATTATTTCGATTCCTACGGCTTCGACCGCGGGTTTCGACCAAGACTTGTACTTCCGCATCGTGCCAATGAAGCAGGAATCCGAGCGCAAGGAAGTGGAAGAGCGCGCGAAGAAAGAGCAACTGATTCAGCAAATTACGCCTGATGCAAAAGTTAACGTCCTGGCTCGTCCAGTCGAAATTGAAACGAATATGCAGAGCCGTGAAGTAACACTGACATTGCCACTGCGTGATAGTCTGCCAACAGATGCGGTTGCACGTCAGAATGCCTTGGATAACCTGGCCATCTACATCGAACATAGTGACGGTACCAAAGAATTGCTTCAGGGTAAGCTCGTTCAGTTGAACGATGGTAGTGAAGGCATCGAATTTACAGTGAGAAAATTCAGCACGTTCACGCTGGTTGTGGTGGATGGACTGAAAGCTGCAGAAACGACAAATAAACCGTATATCAAAGGTTTTGGAGACGAGTTCCGTCCAGATGCTTTCGTGACTCGTGCACAAATGGCAGCCATGCTGGCTCGTAACCTGACGGATGAATCGGAAACTACGATTTCCGGTAATTTTGCTGACGTAACGGCAACCCACTGGGCAAACAGCGAAATTGCACAGGCGCAATCCGCAGGCATCATGAATGGCATGAGCGCAACTCACTTTGTACCAGAAGGCTCGATCACCCGTGCGCAGATGGCGACAATTGCTTACCGCTGGATGCAGCAGCAATCGGGCAGTGCATCCGCAACGGAAGCTAGCGCATCCTTCACAGATGTGTCCACAGACTCTTGGGCTGCAGAAGCGATCGCGTATGTGCAATCTGCTGGTCTGATGACGGGATACACGGATGGTACGTTCAAACCAGATAGCCAATTGACCCGGGCTGAGGCAGTAAAAGTATTAAATGTATCGTTCAAGCGTACACCTGCAGCGAGTACAGGTTCACAATCGTTCTCTGACGTACCCGCGTCTCACTGGGCATACGCAGATATCGAAGCTGCAGCACAGCAATAATTAGTAGTAGAATAAAAAATAAATAAGGCCACCCTGGGGGTGGTCTTATTTGTATTCTAGAGAATGGATTGCATCTTATTGGATGCAAATTCTACATTTATGCTGCTTTAATCATTTTCAACTGGAGCATTCCCATAAAAACGACCAGCCCGCAGTTGGTTTACAAATCCCTGCAGCCATTGATAATACTGTTCCGCATGCTGCAGTTTATGCAAATCCCGCAAAGCTTCCTCCCGCTCCTCTGGCATGGTTGTTCTGGCAAGAATAATCTCGGATAACTCCGGGATCACCTCCTGAAGACTCTCCTGCATAACGTCAATTTCCCGTTGAAGTTTGGCGCCAAAGAAGTTTTGAAATGTACGGAAAAAGTCCGTTTCCGCTAAATAAAGATCCTGCCGCTCGCGCTTCTCCTCCAGTTTGTAAACCATCTGTGACTCGGTAAGAGAACGTACCGCATAGCTCATATTGCTTTTGCTCATGTTCATCGACGTCTTCATTTCTTCCAGTGTCATGGGACGATCCTCGAAATACATAATGCCATACAGCTGGCCAAAGGAATGATTAACTCCGTATAAATCCATGGTATGGGCAATGGCGTCTATGACTTTCTCCCTGAGTTCCTGCCGATAGGACACCACCGTAGGCTCCTGTCCCCCGGCCGCTTCTTTTCCCACAATCTCACCTCTAGTATATGGATGGGATTTCCTTTTACGACTTCATATTTTACATGACTTCCTGTGATTTTAACATAACCCGGAAATTGATTTTTCAAATGTATTATACAATCATTTTTGTACAGAAGAGAATATAGAGCGTTTTTAACCGAGTTTATCCCTAATGTTAAATAAAAATTGAACGACGAGGAGTGTGTGAATTGCGTGTGAAATTATGGAGGGAAACAGAGGCAATTCTGTTCACCCTTCCCGCTCTGGTCCCGCTGCTTGTTTTCTGGCTCGGGCCTCTGGGATACATCGTTTATCTAAGTTTTACGGATTGGGATTTTATGAGCCCCGACAAACTGTTCGTTGGTTTGGAGAACTACAGTTATCTGCTGACCAACTCTGAATTCTACCAGTCGCTGAAGGTAACCCTGCTGTT
>Ga0058696_1000732_pt1 | contig 13779 bp, 14 predicted proteins | sample AgamicMgSfrz_FD_55077 | JGI IMG/M metagenome (GOLD analysis project Ga0058696, IMG submission 55077) | Agave microbial communities from Guanajuato, Mexico - Mg.Sf.rz | ecosystem: Host-associated > Plants > Phyllosphere > Phylloplane/Leaf | place: Guanajuato, Mexico | collected 2012-05-30 | reverse complement strand
AGTTTACATTGGAGTTTTGAATCATTTTATAACTAATTTTGTAATAAATTTCTCAATATAGATATACTTGTTAATTGAGGTTATAATATTCAAAATTAACAAAAAATAAATTATAATAAAAATATGATGGTTATCCTTTTGTTTACTCCTTGTGCTGAAGATAAGATCGTGTTCCCGGATCTTATCTTTTTATTTTTGAATTTTAGATAAAAAAAGGAATCCTTAACAACTTAAGGATTCATCCCAATTCGTACACCCTTTTGATTAATGCAATAATGAATTCTCTTTCTTTTCTCTCATATACACTGCAAATTCCATCATTTCTTCTTGGGTAAATTGTCTTCCTTCAGTTGCCCCTTGTTTAGACGTCCCAATATATACTAAATCATCCCATTTAGAAAATGGTTCTTCTCCTTTAAAGACCATTTCACTATATCTTTTCCATTCACCGTCAATGTTTACTACATTATATCTTCCCTCATTAGCTAAGAAACTCATTGCAAACATTTTATCAGAGTAATAGAAATCACATTCCCTATTTGGATCGAGTAATTCTTCCCAACTAATATTAGCCTTTAAATCTTCTTCTGGAATTTCACGTTTCTCTGTTTCAATAAGTTCATAAGATGAAATTGGTAAATCGTCTAATTCATCATCATATACTTCTTTCATGATCCAACAGTCTTTACTAGCGTCTTCTGCATAATATTGATACCATTCATTGTCATGCGTTTTAAATACATAAATAAATCCATTTGTAACTGTCTTACGATAAGTTTCAACGATATAACTATGATTAAAATTCCCTGTTTGGTCATATAGTGTGTCATTATTATCATAAGTTTCAGTTTCAACAAAAAGTTTCTTTTTCTGTCCCTCAATTATATATTCATAGCCGTCTACTACTGGAAAGTCTTCTGGATACTCATTCATACACTGTTTTTCTAATAAACAGTCCTTCACTTTGCTTATAGCTGCTTTTGGAATCTCTTTTAACTTTACGAACTCTTCAAATTCATTATTAATATTTATTCCATAAGGCTCTAATATTTGATGCAATTCTCTAGCAACCCTTGTTTCTTCGTAAATCATATATTCATACTCTTCAGGATTGAATTCTGTTACTAAAACATATCTATCCAATGGGTTGATCGTATACGTATTTACCCATTTATTAGGCTGATTGAAAACTCCGTGTGGGATTAAATATCCCCATAGCACCACATACTTCTGAAAGTTCTCTTCTGGTACTACAAAATACGATGAACCTTCGTTTGTTTCTCTTTCTAGTACACGTTTTCCACTGAACAATTTACGCATATACATACCCCCATGATTAGTACAAAATAATAAAATATAAGGCTCATACTAAGTGTAATACTATCATATTTAAATTGAAATACGGCTCTAGGTACATATTTCGCAAGAAATCTATCCAAAATAAAAATAATATCTCCATTTCACACAAAATAGTATCCAAAACAGACGAAACCGAATCCATTAATCACAAATTAAATGTAGACTATTGCTCATTTGTTTTATTTTTTATTAAACATTGCGGTACGTGAAATTTTTTATATATCTCTTATTAAAAAAGCCCCCATAGATCTTACACCTATGAGAGCTACCTAAGGGTATTTAGACTTTCGACTCCATTCTATTGTAACAGGCTTTCACCATACATGAGAAACATAATGAACCAAAAACACACCATCATAATAAGAAATTCTTTAACCCCTTGCTGAAAGGAAATACGACCTTCTTCCATTCTACACGCCCCTTTTCTCTACAACTTTTTATATGTTAAAATATAGAGGAAAGAAATCTGCCAATTTCTTTCCTAGACGGTCACTCATGACTTTGCTCTTTGTTTGCTTTTGCGAATGAAGAGCTTTTATTTTGTATACTTATACTTGCTTTCTAACATCGCATAACGCAATAACTTTAACTTTGTTTCTTTTTTCAATGCTTTCCATTCCGATACACCAATCTTCATTTTCCATTCCTCCAATAATTAAATTTGTTATTTATATAGCTTATAAGTTCCAGTTGTAAATCTTTCTAATTTGTTTATCGCTAAATCCTTCATGGACAGCGAAGATTTCTGGAAAATCCGAGAGACACAAATCAATAATTGTATTATCAGTTGTTCTTATATAGTAATATTGAACAGCTCCCTGATAATCTGAATATAAATAGTACTTACGAATCTTATAATTTAATCCATTTTTCTCTAATACCTCATAAAGTTTATTTTTAGTTTCATCCATTACGTCAAAAATGGTTAACTGCTCCATTATTAACAGCTCCTCATTGCGTAAATTTACTAAACTAACTCTAAGAACAAGGTTGTTTCATTATGTTCATTGGTATGCACATTAAACCTTTTTCCGGTAGCTTCTAATGCACTAAAAAGCATTCTTTTATATCCTAGATCCATAAAATCTACACTGATTTGACCATGATTCATAATAAATTGAAGATCAGCCATCATCTTTTTAACTTTTCGTTCCATGTAATAACCTCCTCAATAAAGTTATATAACTTATATAACTATTCTATTACTCATTTTTCCAGTTGTCAATATAAGTTATATAACTTATAATTATTTTTATAGAGGAGGTTGTAATATGGCTGTTAATAAAGACAAGTACACTCAAATTTTAGTTACTTTTACAAAAGAACAAGTAGAACAAATTGAAAATTTTTGGCATGAAAATAAGCTGAAGAACCGAAACGAGGCAATTCGTCAGATCGTAGACAAAGGGTTAAGTCGTAAATAATGGCTACCCTTTTTATTTTTCCCAAAAAACCTAAAAACGCATTTAAATTCCCTATCTCCCTTTACATGCGTTTTTATAACAAATATGACTTATTATATTAATAACTATTTCAAAACCTCATACAACTAAATCTGAAGGGTCATTTTTTAGTTGAACTGATTTTTTTCATGCATTCTTTAAACAAATGAAAAAAGAGCCGGATTTTCATCACAGCTCATGTATTAATTGGTTCTGTATGTGTACATGTCGGATATTGTGAACAGCCAAAAAACTTATTTCCTGTTTTATTTGAATTACGAACGACTAAATCATGTTTACATGTTGGACATTTCCGTGCTGCAGGCGTTACCCCTTGATACACATCTTCAGCCGAATATTCGGGATTGATTTTATTAATCAATTTCTGAAGTTCTACACGATCTATTAGTTTTACCTTGCAAGCTTCCGCTAATTCTTTCGCCTGTCTTGTATACACACTGTTCGTTACAACCCAGCCCTCATTTGCTTTGTAATAGGCTTGTGCTGCATATATCTCTTGTACGGCACTAATGCCAACTCTATTTTTCATCCCGTAGCGTTTTGCCTGGATTACAATACGATTTTTCCCCTTCAATACCAGATCCGCTCCGAAATCATTTGACTGCTTTGTGACTGTTGGAGAATAACCCAACTCTCGAAAGAGAGCTTTTAGATATACTTCGAATTGATGTCCGTCCATTTTGTCTATATAACGAATACCAGACTTAGCCATTCGTTTTAATATTCTTCGCTCCTGGATCTTCCGGTACATGAATTTACAAATTCGAAAAAGAACATAAAGGATAAAACCATACATTAAAATTTGTAATATGTTTGGCATTTCTGGTAGATTAGACACTTCGCTCCACCTCTTTAATTGGTTTCATTTTCTTTGGTTGGGCTGTTTCTTTTGCCTGTTGCTCATTCACTTGTTTCTTCCGGACATCGTTCCAATCTTTTTCATTCGTTGGAATATCCTCTTTAAGATCGACAAAGCATTTCATTGTCTGAATGAAGTCTTTCCCAGCCTTATCATTATCAACTGCCATGATGACCTCTTTAATATCGTGCCCTTCTTTTTTCGCATCCATTAAAGATTGAATCACTGTTTTTGACTTCAATCCATGCATAGAAACCAGACGAGCGTTTTGAATATTATTTTGCTTGATACTCCAATGAGACAACATATCAATCGGATCTTCATAAAAATAGATTTTATCCGGTTTACCTACATCAACTGTAAAACCAGCATTGATTCTTTCGTAATTCGGGACGATTTGCTTAAAGCTACCTCTTTTATTCTCCATTTTGACTGTACCTTGACGGTTCATACCAATAACTTGCCCTTTTCCTCCTTCTTCCCTCCATTTAAACACCACATTATTTTTCTTATCCTGGGCGATGAGATCCTTTTTAATGAGCCAATTCACCAAGCGAGGATCTATTTTCCGTTCATGAATTAGATATTCTTTTATCTCTGTTTGCTTATTTACTTCCAGGTGTTTTGGATAACGAAAAGGCTGCTGCTCTTTTTTGCGCTCCTCTTCCGCTTTTGAACGATCAAACTCTTTGTAGTCCCCCTTCTGAATGTCCATCACAGCTTGTGGGAATGTCATGTCATAGTACATCATGGCAAAGCTAATTGCTCCATATCCTTTTTCCCCTCGGCTATTCCAGGCGTACTGATTCCCTTTAATGATGAGACTGTCATGCTCCGTATGACGATAATAGTTACCTTCTTTCTTAAACGTTTCTCCTTTTGCTTCCAGATATGAAATCAAGTCAACTTTTCTTGCTTTCATCGCATCCTCCGCACTGACATATGCCATTACGGAATCCCCCCTTTACTCTATAAAATGAAATAAAAAAGAGGACTATTCCGTTTCCTAGTCCTCTTTTGCTACTTATAGTTGTTACATTTCATTTTTATTTGCCGAATAAGAATTTTAATCGCTTCTCCTGTACGCTGTATGATAAACGAGCGTCAAATTTCTTCCCGTTTTTGTTTGAGATAAACCCTTTGATCTGATCCGTTACATTCTTTTCTAATAACTTTTTCACATGGTTGGTACTTAAATTTTTACCAGAGAATGTACCAAAAATAATGAAATCACAGCCTTTTTTGTATTTCTCACATAAGTAATTACTTTTCCCTACAAGAACTCTACTCTTACATAATGGACACTTACCAATGGTACGATCTTCAGTTGTTGGAAAACGGAATTTCAAACTTCCGTCCGCTTCCATATAGATAGCTGCTGTAAATTCTCCCTTTTCTCCTTGAAAGCCGTTGATAAAATCTGTTGTTTTATACTGAAGTAGCTTCTTCATTTGATTACCAGGGATTGCTTTTCCCTTCATTTTGGCTGGTAACATAAAATCACATCCGTTTTTATGCTCCGTGCATCCATAAAATGTTTTACGATGAAGCATATCCCCTTTTTTACATTTTGGACATTTACCAAATGACAGCTCCTCTTGTGTTGGGAACTGAAATTTAACTTTTCCTTCATGTAACACGAGATAAGCGGAAAACTCCTTCTCATTGGACTTAAATCCTTTTAAAAGATCTGTTTTCTTATCTTCAAACAGCTTTTTCGCTTGCGCTTCCGGAATCGCTTTTTCTTTAATTTTTTTCGGTAAGGAGATTTCACATTCCGGATAATTACTGCACCCATAAAAATTGCCTTTATGAAGGATTTTTCCTTTTCTACAAGGGCATTTGCACACCTCAATTTGCTGATTCCAAGTATTAATAATGCTATCCGACACCTTATCATCCATTGCGCCTAATTGTTCCACTGTGTCTTTTACAAACGTATTCGTTTTCTCCACAAATTCCTCATATTTCATTTCATTCTTTTCGATCATGTAGATCATCCCTTCCATTTCAGCCGTATAAGCTGGATTTTTGATTTCATCTACCGGAAAAGCATCTATAAACGCACGACCAATATTAGTAGTTCGAATCTGACTGTTAGTAACATCAATATAGCTTCGCTCTAACAGTTTTGGGATAAACGTTTCTTCCGTTGCGACTGTCCCAATCCGTTTTCCTTTCATAAGTTCTTTCAAATGTTCATCATCTAATTTACGCCCTGCCGTCTCCATAAAGGTTAAAATGGAACTTTCCGTATGAAAGGCTGGTTTCTTTGTTCGAGACTCAATCAAGTCATACTGAACGATTCTGAAAGAATCTCCTTCTCGTAAAATAGGTATCTGAAATGCTTCAACTGACCCCTCTTCTATATCCTCTTGAAACACACTTAGAAACCCTTTCTCTTGTAGGATTTTTTCTTTTGTACTGTATGTGTTGCCCTCTTGATCTATAAAATGTACTTCTCTTACCAGGTAGATTGCTGGTTTCATAAAATTCCCGATAAATCGTTTTACAATTAAGTCATATAACTGTTTTTCTAATGGTTCTCGGTTGGTCCCGACATATAATTTTGTTGTTGGGATGATGGCAAAGTGACTACTGACTAATTCATCATTAAAAGTAGAATGTTTTTTCGTAATAGAAGATGGAACCACTTGTTGTACAAGATTTGCATAGGCGCTTTTTTCTAATGCTGCCATTACTTCTTTCACTCGTTCCACTTGTTCTGTAGGTAAGTGCCTGGATGAAGAACGAGGATATGTGATAAAGCCTTCTTCATACAAACTCTGAATATGCTTTTTTGCTGTTTCCGCATTTATCTTCAGTTTGGCGTGAGCATCTTTGTAGATATCCGTTAAGTTATATAGTAATTTTGGTTTCTTTTTTCTATTGCTTTCTTTAAATTCCGTTACAATTACATTCGTTTCTTTCAAGCTATCTCCAAGCTTTTGTAGTGGCGATGGATCTATCAGTTGATCCTCTGTTTTCATTACTGGTGATAAACCGTTTTCCGTTAGTAGCTTTAAATTGTAATAGGTTTGTTCTTTATAATTTTGAATAGCGATTTCCCTTTGACGGATCTCATTCAAGATACACATTTGAACACGACCAGAAGCCAATAAGAATTGGTTTCTTGCTAGTTTAGATGTACAGCCTCTTGTAACATTAATCCCTAAAATATAATCCAGGTATTGCCTTGCTTTAGCCGATTGTGCAAGTCCGTCATAGTCTGCTCTTGGTTCTAATCGGTTCAAGGCTCCCTCTAGTTCTGCGGCTTCATACGAAGAGATAAACAGACGTGATTCTCGCTTGTTCACACCTGCATATTCAACTATTTCACGATAGATGAGCTCACCTTCCTTATCCGCATCACAGGCGTTTGCCACATGATCTACATCAGGACGATTTAACAACTTAACCAATATTTGAATTTGTTCAAGACTATCCGATTTTTCTTTATACTCCGGCTCTAAAATAATAGGTAAGTGATCAAATTTAAACTCTTTGTATTTTTCATCCATTTCCTCCGGATATTTTAGTTCTAATAAGTGCCCACGGCACCAACTAATAATGTAATTTTCATTTTCATAGTAGCCATAATATGGCTTGCTCCCCGAATACCTTTGTGAGTTTCTAAATCTAGGTGATTTTAATAATTCAACAGCTACCTTCGACTTTTCAGCAATAAATAATGTTTTCCCCATACGTACTACCTCCTATTAATCTGCAATTTCACGCTTCCATTTCTTATTTCTCCGCTTTTTCATCATTCTGTGACCAAATAATAGCAACATGTTCAAAAAGACAGCTACAAGGAACATACAGCTCGCAAACAGCCATACATTCATGACATTCACTCCTTTCGTTCTAAAAACAAGAAAGAGGGATTTTTTACCCTCTTTCATTTCTAGATATAAAAAAATCACTTCCTGTTTTCTCAATTGAGTAACAAAAAATGATTTAATCTGATTTTCCTGTTATAAAATTTTTCATCGTTCCATTTCCATTGTTTCTCTTTTTCTACCTGATTTCTTTGTAGTTTTCGACTGATCTACATTCCCAGGATCTATTTCTTTATCTATTTCTTTATCTTTTTCTTTATTATTCGTTTGTTTTCCGTTTAATGGCTGAAATTTTTTATCTACATCCATTTCCTTAGATGTTGTAGACTGATTCAACGTTATCCCTTCTTTCCCAAGCTTCTCATCAACTCTGTTTTCTAATTTCACAACGTGTTCCTGGCTTACCAGCTCATTATCAATCGAGACATATTTCGTTGTATAATACCGCTCTTCAGCTTTTACACGAGTGACAATACTATCAATATTATCTGGGGTTTCTTCATATTGTGAACGTCTGTATGCTTCGAATTTCCGACTTAAATCCTTATCTAACGTAGTTGGCTCCTTTTCTTTTAAAGGCTGAATTTGTTGATCTAGAGAAACAATAGGTGCATATCCTTCCTTTTTCATCTCTTTATATAATTCCACTTCTTTTTCATTAAATGAGTAATCTTTTTGTGCCTCCGCTTTATCAACTAAGTGTCCATATCGTTCATCCTTTACCAATTCATCTAGATTCATATTTGCATCCTTTTCATAAACAACAAATGACAAATTTCCTCTCCCATCAAAGATAGAACTTTGAACCTTTTCATATAAATCTGGTTTCAAAATGTTATCTAAGGGGTACTCTTCTCGTTTCCCGTTCTTTTCCATGAGGAAAACAGATAAATCTTCCCGATTTGTTGAATCTAGATTCCATACAGATAAATAATCAATATCTTTTGTAACAGCATCCATCATGTGGATTCTTGCAACTTCTTCTTCATCGTGTATACCGTTTGCTAATACTTCAATTGTTACTAAGTGGTTGGGCGTCTCTCTTGATTTTTCTAATGGATTTTCTTGTACTTTTTCCATCGGTATTTCTTTGTTATTTCTATGATTCACTACCTCATCTCGTAACGCTTGTTTTACTTCATCCGATAAATGCCTTTTCTCGTTTAATACTTGTTCATACGGTGTCTTGTAGTCCCCATCCCCCATATTCATACGATCCATACTCACAAGCTCCATTCTGCCAAAATCCCTATCGACTTCTTTTGGAATGGCAATATGATAACGAGCTTGATCGTAAGGGATAGTTTCACCTCTTTCTCTAGCCTCTTCCCTTGCTTTTTCAATACTTGAAATAACTTCAGCCATTTTTTCATTGGCTTCTCCAAATGGGATCAGTTGATTATTCTTAAAAGTTTCGTTGTCGCTCCATTGAACTAGCATAGTTGGACGATTAATTTCGTCCTGATTTAATGCTGCATACTTTTCTTGATTCGCCTCATTAAATGCTTCAATAAATTCTTTATCACTCAATTTTTCTGCCCCTTCTACAGGCTCAAACGCTCGATTTTTATCTGCTTGTTCTCTTAAATCGTTAACAGAAATGAGTTCTTGTGTCGTTTTACTTAAACTCATGTATTCCACTAGTAAAATATTTTTTTCACTTTCATTCTGTTCTCTATTTTCATTCTGTTTTTCATTTCCTTTTATTTTAGCCGCTTCATATTTTTCTGTATTAAATAATATAGCGTATCGATCATCTTGTTCTAACTCACTTAAAGGAATAAGCAAATCTTCTTCACGTACAGTAAATGATTGACTTTCGTTTCTATCAAGGAGAGTATCTTTTACTTTTTCATAAACATCTCCTTTAAAAATATCTTCAATATTAGAAACATCCCTTTCGCCATTATAAAATTCATCACGGTCTAATACACCCGGATCATAAATTGCCATATGATATACTTCTTTGGTTTCTGCATCCACCATGTGTAATTTTGCAATCTCACCGTCTTTTATATCCTTATCTAGTATTTCAACTGTTACTACATGCTCTTTTCCATTATCAGACACTTGTTTTGACATATTATCTACTCCCTTTTCATTCGTTTTTTCTTTTTCCTTTTCTAACGTATTTTCAATTGTTTCAATAAATTCAATCGAAGTTTCATGTACTTCTTTCAACAACTTGGTTTTATCTTTCATTTCTTTTCCTTGTGTCCAGCTCGCTAAATATCCTAACGAATATTCGCTTGTATCAATTCCAAAATAAGAAGAAACGGCATAAGCTGTCATTTCTGCTTGAAACTCTTTTTCTGGTGCTGTGTAATTCATATGTGTCTCTGCTGTATGAAGTTTGGCATGCGCCAATTCGTGAAGAAGTGTTTTTACATTTTGTAATTCACTGTTCCGTGGATTCAAAGCAACTTCTTTTGTTAAGGTGTAACTAACCCCCTTTGCGACCCCTAGTTCTTGCTTCGGCTCAATAATTTTCACACCGTTTTTTTCCGCAATGGCTTCCATTCCCTTGTACAAACTCTTGTAATCTGTTACGCTCCCGTCTAGCCAACGATTCGGAAAAATACGAGGAAGATCTTCCGCTTTTGCGTTTGTTTGGGACACATCAAACACATGACCGACAGCAAAATATAAGCGACCTGGTTTCACTTCTACGCTTTTAGATTCAATTTGTTTTTTCTCTTGCTCACTCGCCTTTGTAACGGATTTCCATGTTCCATCTTTGTCTTTAAATTTTGCTACAGTTCGGTTTGGAACAAGAATTTTAATTCCTTTCTCACCCTTCTTAACCGGAAATCCTTTTTCTTTCCAAAAAGAAAAGGAACCAACTGCACTGGCTCCCTGGAATTGACTCTGTATTAATGAAATATTAGATGGTGAATAGTGATAAAACTTTGCCATAAACGTTAGATACTCTTTTAAATCTCCCGGTGTACGAAAATAACCTTCAACGCTTTTTTCCATCTTTTTTGTTAAAGCTTGCACAGCTTCTTTCTTTTCTTCTGGTGATTTCGTTTGATACTTTTTCTTATAACTTTTACTCATGATCTTCTCCTACTCTTTCACTTGCTTTTTGTAATTCCTCCATTTCCTCTTCATTCCATCTCTCAGCTGTATCGAAGAAAAGCTCATGAGTTTTTACATTGATTGGAACTAACATATTCTCTTGATTCATGACATGAACTGCAAGTTCTTCCTCTTGTTCTCGTGTAATTTTGATTGTTAGTTCTTCCTCTTTTACAAGTAAAACAAGTTCACCTTCTCCAATCTCTTTAATGACTCCTAATGCGATATCTTCATGAAATAATAACATCCTTATAACCTCCTGTTTTTTTATAAAAAGAAACAATGTAGCTTACGTTACATTGTTCTTTGATGCCTCATGATCTAAACGTTTTTGTCTTGCGTTACTAATCCGTTCCGCTACGACTTCTTTTGCTATCTTCACACTTCCCATCTCTTGTTTATCAGTTGTAATAAGACTATCTACACCCTCTAAAAAGAAATAACCATTTAATAACTCAATTAAAATTTGCGTATTTCTATCTGCACTATTTGCACCAAGACGAATTTTTGTTAGTTCACTTTTTAACACATCATGTAAGTTTTTTGATACCACTTCCGTTACATAATTTAACGACCATTCTGTATTTTTTGCCGCTTCATGCTCCTTGCAAATTCGTCCCATCGCTTCGCCTGTATATCGAATTCCGTGTTCTTCCATGTAATCATTTATATAATCTTCTGTCGCTTGATCCATCGTTACCTGTCTTCTAATTGTACTCATTTAATAACCCCTTTCATTTTGATACGCACTCTCTTTTTGCATACGCTCATAATACTTTTGATTCTTCCAGCTTTCATATTCACTTTTAAAAGCACTTTCCACTTTCCTCATAGAATATTGAATAGATACATTCTGCTGAAATTTTCGAAATGACTTTGATTTTTTCATGTGATGGATTCTTTTTTGCTCTTTATCATATGCCTTCATTTCTTGTAAAAAAGCGTTACCCATTCTTTTATACAGATCACTGATTTTATTCGTCTTGTAATTTTCATATTGCTTCCTATCATACTTTCCTTCCCCATATGCTTCTTTAAAAACTTGCACTTCTTTATCTAACTTTTGGAGAAACTGATCGTAATCTTTTTTATGATGATGTTGAATATACCGACTGCTTAATTCATCAATTTGCGGCTTTAATGGTTGAATCGTATTGTAGCTATATTGCCACTGTCTTTTATCACTTGGTAACTGTTTATAGATTTGTAAAAACAATGGTTTCAAATGTTGATTACGCCAATCAAAAACGGAATCTTCTTTTTTCCTTCCCACCATATTGTTTCGAATCAGATCATTAATTTGTTTTTGTTCCTGCTTACGATCTAACAAATTATTTACGACTTTACCCTTCATCGCATCTAATGTTTTGGGTTTTCTTTTACCACGTTCTCTTGTTGGAAATGGTTCAACAGTTGCCACATGAATATGGATATTATCCGTATTAAAGTGAATAGCTGCCGACCAGATAGAGCTTTTTTCCAAGCCCTCTCTTTTTTGCATTTCCTTCATCGCAAGCCGTGTTACATCCATTAACTTTTTTTCATCCAATGTTTTTGTTTTCTCATCATAAATTCCTTGTTTCTCTAACCAGGGATTATGAAAAGAAATGACATCTTGCCACATGATACTCCCATTCTTATGGGCGGTTTTAAACATTTCCTTTAAGGACTTTTTTTCACTTTCTGTTAAACGATTGGCGTGTTCCGTAAATAGTGCCGATGTCTTTTCTGAATTCCCCATATAGTCTTGATACGTTTCGAACATTTTCGGATTCAGCTTCACTTCACTTTTCGCTTCCTCTCGATCTACATAATCAATATAGTTCTGAAACGCATCGGAACTTGGCAACACAAATTTCGTTTTTAAAACAACACCCGGTGTGACGGAAGACTGAACAGGAACCGCATTACTCATTTTCAACATCCTGCATCATCATTTGAATAAACTCATTCATTTTTTCCATTGCGCTATAACAATCACTCATCATATGGATGTTCTTTTCAATGAGATTTTCCAATTCCATTTCCCTTTTATTTTGCTGCTGAAAAAATGCCAACATTTCAATTTGGTCTTTCAAAAATTTCTGCCGGGATAATCCTTTCCTCTTTGCAATTTCATCTATTTTCTTTACGGCAATTGGATCTACTTCTCTAATTCTGATTTCCACTTTTCCCTCTCCTTTCTGCAATTCTGGGTAGAGATCAAAAAATAGTGAGAAGAGCATAAGGGGTTTTTGTTCCCACCTAAGGTGTGAAGCTAGGCGGAGCCTAGCAAAACGATGGGAACAAGAAAACCTGCAAGGTGAGTACTCACTGATGACACAAATTAAACTGATGAGTACTCACTGACGATACAAAAACCAACAGATGAGAACTCAATGAGTACTCAAATTTCACTGGTGAGTACTCACTGACGACATGACTTTTTTCACTTTTTATTAATTTCTTGTGCCTTTTGCTCTAACTTTTTGATTTTATCTCGTGCAATTTTTTGTTCTCCTTTAAACAATTCCACGTTCTTTTCTGATGATTTTATTTTTGATTCTAGGGATGCTATTTTCGATTGCGTTTCCGTTTTTTCCCCATCGGTTTGATACTTCATTTCATCTTTTAGTTCTTTTACTTTTTCATAAACTGTCTTCGCATTTTCTTCTTCCAGTTTGATTGCTTTCCCATAATTTTTGATCTTTGTTTCAATATCTTTTTTGTCTCTTTCTATAAAATCTAACTCATATGTTTTTTTGTCTTCAGCTAACAATTCATCATTTGCTTTTGTTTTTCTTTGATCGGTAAAAATCGACTGAACAAGTTTATTTGGACTTTTTGTTGATGCATTTTCTTCTTCATATTCGTTAACATCTTGTGTGAATTTACGAATATCCATTTGTTCTTTTTCACTGTTTTTATTATAAATATCAAAAGCTAAAGCTCCCCAATTCGGAGATAATTCCTTTACTTCTACTACGTAATTTCCGTTCTCTTCATACAATACTTTGACAGGTAACTGAACACCTGGATTTGCTTTTTGCTGTGCTTTAAATGTATATCCTGTTTCCTCATATCCTTCTAATCGAAAGTAAATTTGTATAAAGTTTTTGTGTGGATTGTATTCCCTTTTCTCTACAATCAATTTCCCCATACCCGACAACTTAATTACTTTATTTGTCTCTGTATG
>Ga0058696_1000728_pt1 | contig 13800 bp, 7 predicted proteins | sample AgamicMgSfrz_FD_55077 | JGI IMG/M metagenome (GOLD analysis project Ga0058696, IMG submission 55077) | Agave microbial communities from Guanajuato, Mexico - Mg.Sf.rz | ecosystem: Host-associated > Plants > Phyllosphere > Phylloplane/Leaf | place: Guanajuato, Mexico | collected 2012-05-30 | reverse complement strand
TTTCACCGAAAGCTGCTCATTCTAAGGACTGGAATGCAATATCAATACAATAGATCAATTTATTTATATCTTTACTGAACTTTTATTGGTTATTTATATCTTTACATTTTATCGGGATTTTTCGTTGCAATCACTTCCATAACTTCGATTTCTTAAGTCATTTTATCGGGATTTTTCGTTGATTTATGATATTTTTTGATATAAGGAAAGAAGAGCTTGAAAGGAATGGTTTCACTCATGAAAAGGAAGTCAGATATCGATTTATCAAGAATCCCGGCCAGCTATCAATCCATTACCAACCCTACCTTACCTTAGACCTGAAAGAGGAATGCTATGAGATGCTTTCTGGAGTGGGAACTTACGGGCATTTCAACTCTTTACTCTTATCAGCGCCTAGCGAGGCTTCAATCGCGAGATAGCATAACCTCATAGGTACCGTATCGGGTGACTTCATAAAACGACAAGGGGCTTCGAAGGTCGGGGATTCATGAGATAGAGGGATGCGTGAACCAGATCGAGGAAGATGATCACTTTCAATAAGAATACAGGAGTTCCTTTCTTTGCTTGCCTTGCAGGAGTTTTCTATCAGTAATGAATAGAGTGAAACTCTGATTAAAGCGATAAGGAAGAGTTATCATTTCCAACGGGAAGAAGAGTTTGCTTCAAGAGCTTTCCCAGCCTCAACCTACAGAAGAGGAGCGAAGCAGCTCGACCGAAGGGAAGAGGAGTTTATGGGCGGGCTTTCGCTCCCGACCTTTGTACACACCGCCCGTCGCTCCTACCGATTGAATGGTCCACTGAACCTTATCATTTAGAGGAAGGAGAAGTCCTTAGTTTCCGTAGGTGAACCTGCTGGAGGATCATTGTCGAAACCTGCCCTGCAGAACGACCAGCGAACATATCTACCGCTACAAGGGCGTCCCCTGCCCGTGTCCGGCCCCTTGTGGGTGCTTCCTTGGGTCAACAACGAACCCCGGCGTGAAAAGCGCCAAGGAACATGAATACGTCAGCGGCTATCCCACCCCGGTGCGTGGAATTGGCGCCTACCTTTAGACTCTCGGCAACGGTCGGCTCTCGCATCGATGAAGAACGTAGCGAAATGCGATACTTGGTGTGAATTGCAGAATCCCGTGAACCATCGAGTCTTTGAACGTTGCGCCTGAAGCCTTTAATAAGCTAAGGAAAAGATACAAGGCCTGGCGAGCGAGCCGGGAACAGCCCAGCTTGAAAATCGGGTGACCACGTTGCCTGAATTGTAGTCTGGAGAAGCGTCCTCTGCTAGCGGATCCTACCTTGAAAGAAGTGTTTCTTTGCCAGCTTCAACCTACAGAGGGGGTTCTTTGTTTGCGGAAAGACGAGGATTTCATAGCTTTCCTACTAGCTTGAAAGGGAAAGATCAGTCTGGGGATCAACCCACAGCGAGAGGTTTGGGCCGCCTTTCCTCATTTTAGTATACCCTTCATAAGATAAGCAATTTACAAGCAGAATGAATCTGTACCGCGACACCATAACAGCGCTTAACTAAGCAGACTCTCCTCTCCAGCAGCGCCCTTGTCCTATGGTTTAGGGAGTCGGCGAGCGACAGCGATGAGGGAAAAGGCCGGATGAACTCTTGGATGTTCTTGCCTGACAGAAAGAAGGCTATCTATCTTGGTTTATTGGCACCTGGCGCGTCCTCAATCGAAAGATAAACTCCCTTGTGGGGTCGTGGGTTTCAAGACAACTTAAAGCCCTATTAATGACCAACGGCTAGAGAAATTGAACATGCTAGCTTCTCCAAGCGCTGGAAACGGATTGACGCGATCGCCTGAAAGAAGAGTTTCTTTGTTTGCTTGCTGTCCAGCGCTCCGGAAAGAGCTCACTTAGTAGAACTCTCCCATAGGGAGAGCGTAACTTCGTTCCCTAGCGAAACACTAGCTCAACAACGTTCCCTGCTGTTGAACTCTTTCGATGGGGAGTCCGAAAGCTGTTTCCTTGCTTAGTCCTTCTTAGTGCTTTGGGAAGTCAGATATCCGATCGAAAGAGGGGAACTTCAACAAGGTCAGGCGCTAACAACTTAAAAAGCGGGTAAAGAAAACTATAATTTCCGTCTTTCCCTTATACTATTTAATAGCCCTTTAGCATCGAAACAGGGCAAATTGAACTGATTGAAATCTGCGCTATGGAAAGGATTTTTACTTGAATCGACCCGGTATCCTTGGTAAAAAGAAATCTTAGTTATGGTAAGGAATCCGACTTGCTGCGAAACGGGGCACCGCCGGTTTTCCTCTATGCAAAAAATCATTAGTGAAAGGCGAAGGTTGGGCAGAGAGATCCCGAAAGGACTAGGCCGGCCGGCTTTCAGAGACTTCCCGTCAATGACCTTGAAATCGCTAGCACTCGTCTTTTTTCCGTGTGAGCGGGCAAAGAATCTATCTCTTCTTTCGGAAAGGTCGGAACAGCTCAGGCAGGACCTTTGTTAGCTCTACCATCGGGAGATGAAACATCTCCTTCAACTCCTCTTTCAGGAAGGTCAGAATCTACAGCAAACCCTATCCGCTATCTCTTCTCTTTCAAGCGCTGCTAGCAATATCAGACAGACTTCACGCGCTAGTTCCCCAGAAATCAATGATATCTCTGACTTCCCTTGAATGATCGGAACCGCAAGCAAGCCCCGATAGAGTGAAACTTCCCTGTAGAGCTCAACCTATGGCTGGGTCCCTCGAAACACTTTGTGAGAATCCCTCTTACGATAACCCGACTTAACCTAGTGCTACTTAAAGCATGATGTCTTATCTCTTACGAATGAAAAGTGATCAAAAGGCAGTCCTAACGGTCGAGCTGCTTAAAACGATTCCTTCGCCGAGTACGAGACAGCTTACGATTTCGATTCGACGGACGACTTTAATAGGCCGAGAGGTGACGTAGTGGAACTCGAATGAACTGAAAGTTAAAGAAGTAGACCGACGAGCGGTAAGAGCAGGATTACGTTGAGCTTCAACCACCGGTCGGATGGAGTTGGCGGGAGATTAGTTGTGAGGGCCCAAAGGGTGCTCGACCTTAGTACGAGGTAACGGAGGGGGACTCGACTCGAAGAGGAGAGGGTATGGATTTTCTTAATAACCCTTCTTGTAGGATAGGATTGGTTGGTCAGACTGAAAGCGCTAATCGCTAATAGCAAAAAAGGCGCTCTCTCCTGACTTAATTGGGGGAAAAAAGCCCTTATTGAAATAGATCTTTAGAAGTCTGTCTTAGGCTATCCTGTTCACCCTATCCCACACGCCTTCTCTGCTTCACGTCTGTATCCCTCTTTCCGTAAGCAAGCAAAGAATCTCTTAAAGGGTCCAAAGGAAGCTCGACCGTAGGGAGAGGGAACGGAACTAAGTAAGTACTCACCCGCAGGGTGAGGGAATGGAGTTTACTCGACCGAAGGGGTTTGGGTAAAGGTCGCTACTAGGTTTCGCAGTAGAGCTTGACCAAATTGAACTTATTTACGTTACAGAATTCCATATATTGAATTTCACGCTTGAAGGGCCAACGATAAATCCCGGTAGCAGCTTTTGACCGTAACAGAAAACTACTCCTTTGAAATCGATACAAAACGTAATCTTCCCATCCCTCTCGCGTTGGCCTATTCTGACGCTAGCGTTCGAACCTAGTTCATCCCTAACAGGTTGAGCTATTTTTCATCCGGAATTAGCACATTCATGCCTTGAAGGCGCGAGCACCCCGAAAGCGAGGACTGAGAAAGGCGTTTCTTGGTTAGTTGCTTCGACAGAGATCCCTTTATACTTAGCTCGTAGCTTTCTTTCGACCCACTTCAGAAGCTTTACGTCGAATGGTACTACTGCAAGTCCATCTCGATTTCAGTTAGGAAAAGGAGTAGCCCAGTGTATACGATTGGTGGAGTGAAAAGGATAGGCAGCTTTGGCCGAGTAGCTCTTCCCAAGCCCTCTTCCCAGCAGTTCAAACCCGTAAACAAACGCGCTACTTTCATTTCTATCGATTTCCTTAGTTACCCGCTATTTCTAGTACACGAACACTACGAACACTATCAAGATTTTAGCGCTTACATTTCAATTTCGATTGCTTTAGTTCGAAAAGCAGTTGCGTAAACCCGAGTTACAGCACCTTGTTTTTACGACCTTTTTTCTATGCATTGCTCCCTGACACTAATTGGTTTCTAAAGTGAGTAGTGCTGGGTCAAAGGAAGGCTCTCAATCGAAGCAAGCTCGGCCACTCTCTACTGAAACCGATGATGTACTTTACGCACCGTCATTCGAAGGAAAGGGGGCTCGACCTTAGGAAGAGGGGTGCGAAGCGTCAGATCGACCGAGACAGGAGAGAGAAAATCGCTTGTTGTACTCGACCAGGGGACGAAGGGTGCTCACTTTTAGTAAGTAGGGAAGAGGGCCCGCAGGGTGCTCGACTGCAAGGAGAGGGATTTTATAATAGGTAAGGCTCGACCATTGGACCTGTGCCCGGATAACTCTCCTTTTAGGGTTTTGTAGCAGGCAAGCCCACGATCAACAGTTCCGAACTATCGCTAAAATCTTCTTAACCTATACAAACAAGCATAAATGAAAGATAGCAGGTGAGAGATCTCTAATTCATTACTTACTTAGCTTACGGTTCCGGGACCTTACCATAGGGAAGAGCGGGATGGTATAGATATTGAAAGGAAAGGTGAAGGAAATCCAGGATGAACGTAAGAAGTGGATCACAATGCCTGAGTTTCCGATATGTTCCTTTTTTAGGAGAAGGTTCTTCCTTTTTTTAGATGAGAACTCTTCGTAAGGGTATGCCTTGACTAGAAGGTTCCGAGAAGGTTATATTCTTTGACGGAAAGGGCGAGGAGCGGCAAGCAAGACTGCAACGAATCTCTTTACCGCTAGCCTTTGAAGGTCGGAACTGCGTCTTCTACCTTATGAAGAAAGATCGGAAAACTATCTATCCTTTTTAGGGAACGAAGTTTAACTCGAGGGGTTGGAGCGCGCAACAGGCGATGAAACATCAGGCTAACTCCCGGATAACTATCCATAAAAGGTACGGGCATTCCTGAAAGGGAATGGAGTTGAACAACACTTCAAGGCATCTAACTCTACAGAGAAAGATCAATAAACTCTCCCGAGGAGGTTTTATGATGAGATTGTTCCTTCCACGAATAAGGGAGACGGCAGACCTCAAAAGCATTCCACTCGACCCGCGGGAAAAGAAAGAGTTAAGGAGTTACGTTACTAGCTCTGATATAGCCTCACCCGCGATTGCTAGCGCTTCCTTTCTTTGGATGATTCCTATTGTCGACTCCGAGCTCTTGGGCAGCTGTTTCAGCTCTTCTGACTATGCTTTCTGCGGTCCCTCTTCATGGTTTGCTGTGAAAAAGAATTGAATTGCTAGCGAAAGTTTTTCTTAGTTTAGTCACCGATAAAGAAAGTCGCTGTAAGGTGGTATGCATAGATCTTAGACGACCTAGAAGGAGTGGCTTCTGGCCGACTTAGACTGCTTGTTGACCTTCCTACCGATGTTATACGTCACTATGACCTGAGGTGAACAGCTTGACCAACGAGAAAGGAAAGGCCCCGAAAGGGCAACCTTCCTGAGTGAAACTCTTCTTAAAGCTACTCTGTTACAGGCTACCCCACAACCTTAACCCCTCTCCCTGCCCCGACCTCACTTTTCTTCTCTTGAACGCGTGAACTTTACCTGCTGATTCTTCTTGACCGGGTGGTAGTAGTTAAAGGAAGATCGCTTCTGAACAGGTTATGGATCAAGGCCCAATCTCCGAGGTAAGCGAACCTAGACCTTAGACGCCCAGAAACTCTTTCAACTTATCTTTCACATGGGAAGCTAAACGTAGTATTCGTCCCTTCGTTCGGAACCTCGAGCATAGCTCACCTCCCCCTTTGTGACTCTTTCAGGAAGGTCGAAACCGTAAGCTCTTTCTTCTGACTTCCCTTGAACTCTTTAAACCGCAAGCAGGGTCAAGCGCGAGGCAAGTTAAAGAATTCGATAAGCTAGTTTCAGGTCTTATTCATTTATTTTACAGTGTAATAATATGAATGATTATGTTTAACGAGAATCAAGCGACAGCGATCGCAGAAAGCGAGCGAAGCGATCAAAGAAATGGAGGAATTCATATTTCATTTTCATGTAAGAATGAAGCTATCATATATGTTATTTCATTTACTCATGAATCATCGTATTGGCCTTGAAAGAATCTTTTGACGAGAGTTATGAAGTCCGGGTGGGTTAGTAGCAAAGCTCGCGTCAAGACCTTTCCAGATGGGTTTAGCGGGCTTTCAATCGATATCAGTCCTTTCGCTTTCCCTTGAATCTATCTATTCCTGCTTTTGCGCTATGCTCGTGCCTGTAACCATACAGTCACTCCGCTATAACTCATCATTAAGATCGTTACATTACAGAATTAAGAGTTCATATATGATATTGAATTATTACATGTAAATAAAAGAATGAGAAGTTTAACTCTTCTATTTATTACACTGTAAAATGAAATTATAGAATATCCTAATAGAGAAGGGAGAGCAAGGAGAGACTCGGCATTAGACGATAGAAAGAAAAGAAAGAATCTATGATTATTAGGAAACTGTTCGTATAATCACATTCGATTGGAAAACGAACCTACAAAACTTAACTTACTACATAAAAGGATACTGTCCCGCCCAAACCATGAACAGACCTACGCTCATACTAACTCAGTCAGCATACAAGAATGACGACGATAGGAACGGAAGTAGCTCGACTGATGCTGGATCCTGAACCTGCCGAAACGGCGGATTCCCCCGCTCTGACGCTTGGCTTCTTCTCGCGAATTGGGAACTGAAACACCTTTCGAACTGAACCTTCCAAGTGAGCTCTCGAGGAGGAGGAGGGGCAAGATTGAAGTTTGAAAAGCCGTTTCCTGTTCTTTAAAGAGTTATAACACTGCTGGCGAGCGGTTCCCCAACCTTGAACTCAAGCTCGCGAAAGACTAGCAGGGGAGATCCCTAATGGTCGTGCACGTCAAAGCTTTTTCCTCATCGTATTATCAGATCGACAACTAGACCAAGAAAGGACTCATCAAGTCATACATAACCTTCTCCCGTCAAGGAACAATGAGGCCTTGATTTCCTATCCCTTCAAGGAACAATAAACCTCTCATCTCGTACCATTCTTAACAAAGAGATCTCTCACCTGCTCTATATTTCATTTATGCGCGTATCGGGCTTTTAATCCTCTTGTAACGTGCTTTATGAACTCAAGAAACCCCGCGACTTTCTCTTACGATTGAGGTATCGTAAGGGCAGTCTCAGAGAAAGACGAAAGACTTCCCTCTCGAGCGGCTTTCACAAGAGTTAATAACGATTCAATCCTTGCTTTCAGAAGGGGATTTGACTTAGCTACACCGTGAACCGGCTGACAAGAAGGAATCTCCAGCCTCCCAATCCATCTGCTTCGGTAAGCCAACTCCATTCTAAGACTTTTTCACTTCCCGTTGGTAAAAACGAGTACTAGCAAGCGATAAAACGGAAAGCGCGCTAGAAAAACTTAGCTTTTTCAGTTTGTTTTCAGGTTTCGGAGCTTAAGTTGGAGTCGAAAGCACACTACCTTATTCGGCCTGTTGACGGGCCTAGGCCTAGCTACTAGTTGAGCTATAAAGAGTGAGATTTCCTCTACCTCTCACTCGACTTTCAGTCGACTATCTATCGGTCGAGCAAGACAACCTCTCCCTACTTTAGTAGTTAGAGCGAGTTAGACCTCTTGTTGATCCTCGAAGAAGTGAATCAGAAGGGGTTGACGAAAAGGATAAAGCAGAAGGGAGGTTCAAAGCGTAGGGAATTCCGGAGTCAAATAGAAGGCGTCACTCCTTCATGCAAAAGTTTACCTCGTCAGAACTCCAATTGTTGACGATTTTCAACATAAAAGGGCATTGCAATAAGTAGATCAGATCTACTTTCTGCTCCCTTGAAATGGGAATCTATCTTTCGTTGGTCAATCGTGGAAAGACGTCAGTCTCATTGGCGAGGCTCCTCTGACAATAGGACCGGTATACTGTCCCTAGTTGATCTCCATGATAAATATACTGAGTGGTAATTTCCCTTGCTCCCTCCTGACCCGAACGGTGGGAGCTCCGTTCCTGCTCATTCCCTTATGTTTTTTTGTTTTTAAGTCAAAGCGCCTTTACTTCCTTTAAGGATTGGCGATGGATTCTTCCTTCTCATATGTGTCTGTTGAGTATTCGATATCGAAAACCTTCTTTTGCCTAAGTAAGAAATAGAAATTTTGTCTGAAATGGGAAATAGAATAAGCTGAGAAGGGTCGAATCGCATCCTGCATGATGACTCAGGTATAGTAACTGGGAGCCCCCCTTTACATTCTGAGAGAGGTATTGGCTCTAAGCTCCTCACCAACCCCCAAAATGAAGTTTCGAGCTAATCAACTGACTACTTTGGCTGGCCCATTTCTTTTAGTTCGCACCTGAAAAAGGATCCGCTTCTTCCATCATTTCAAAGAGAAAGCATAGAAGTTACGTCTTTTCCTGCAGGAAAACCGAGTTACCTGAGACAGGGATCCTCATCTCGCTTAAAAAAGGGAAGACTTTAAAATATAGAAATTGTTTTCTACTGGCTTGAAAGATCAGATTGATTTTAGCAAATAGGAAAGAAAGATCCCAAGCTTATGTTGAATCGAGATTGGCATTGACTGGGTCTTCTTTGAGTTTCATATAAAGGGAGTTTAGTTAGCCGACCATTCAGTGAAGCTGTGAAAGAATCTAATGACAACATCTGCAAAAGAAAGGCGAGGGCGGAAACGAAACCACTCGCTAAAGAATTGAAAGGTCTCTAAAGAGAAGACAGGCCCGTGAGGAACTCTACTTCCTTCAGGAAGAAGATGACGATCGTTCGTAAACAGACGATTTTTCACTACCTGAGGGCTTGCTGCGGGAGATAAAAAAGGATAAGGCGATTACTGATTGAGACAGAAACGATTTCACTCAACTAATCAGTCTTAGTCTTATTCCTTAGGGCTTGAAAGTAGGCTAATCCTTGCATCGTTAAGAGTTCTGCCTTATTTGATTCTATTGATTGAGACCCTATCGAGGAATCAAAAGCCATGCCTTTCTTAAACAACCCATTCTCGACATCCCATATCATCAGAAGAATGCGATTCCCTTGTTGGCTTCGGGGGAGCTGAGAAAAGATCATTGATAGAAGCCGGTCCAATTTGCTGACTTTTAGGCTTTGACGCCCTTGACCAGCGCATTCTCCTACTTCTCTATCCGAAAGATCCATACTGACTCAATGGAAGGGAAGGACATTAAAGATTCAAGGCATGCTACTTAAGCCGCGAACCATAAAAATAAAAAGACTGAACACTTTCACAAGTCCTACTGCCAAGGTGGCCAATCTCAAGTACAAGCCAAATTAGGCCAACAAAGGATGAAAATAGCCCTTCCTATTCCGAATCCTTCACCTATAAGTTATGCCGAATCTTTTTCTTTATCTTTAGTTCGTCAACTATCCTTCGTCCCTTCTTCTGGAAAGTCGGAAATCTAGTCTTAGTACCTCTTCACACTCTTCTTTTCGTGACGCCCTTTTGAGGTAACTTAGATCCCGTCTTTGATTAAGTTTCCATACTAAGACTAAGGGCATCCATTTCAAGGCCAGTTACCTATAAGCTTGTGGATGAGAGTGCCCCGTAACCCATTTTTTCCTTCCTGATGGAACTGAATTGTTTGCGTTAAGGTCTTGACTCTGGATCGCGCTTCCCAGCTTAGTCTAAGTAAAGTAGTGCTTTAGACGGCTAGTTCTTACGCTTGTCGTTTGGAAGGGGAGCACTAGTGTAACAGGTTATCACCTTTCATACTTGTATGATATACTTGCCATAGCTTGCTCACTTTAATGTTTGACTAAAGCTCACTTTGTTATCTGATCCGCCTTTATTTTACCTTAATAGGCCATATAACATATGGTTCCTAAGACTCTAACTAATATTGATGGATTGACTAGCCTTCCCTTTGTAATCTTGCCTAAGATCATAATATTGAGCCAGCTACTCTATCGAAAAAACTTCTTCTTAGCCAGCCCTTCTCTACCAAAATTCTCTCGAGCCATTTACCTAGTTTCGAATCTCTTTCTTTCCTTCCAGGAATGATTTACCGGTACAACCGATCCGAAAAAAGGTACTTCCTATACCCATAGAGTCCTTGCGAGACAATTTGATAAAAAACAGGAAGAAAAAAAAAGTTCATTTTTGAACCTGCCATTGATCCAGTTTGAGTCCTCTTTTTGGGGGAAGAGGAGCATACAAAGTATGTGCAGTATGTGATCGGGGGAACCTAGTATCTTAGTTAGCCAGTATGAAAGTAGAATCTCGCTGCTTGTTGCAAGAGATGAGTTCATAGACGCAGGAGAAGATAGAGTTCCCGTCTAAGCGCTCGATAAATCTGGCTTTAAGCCCTTGCGAGCTAGTTGGAGAAAGATTACATGAAGTGGGGGGTACTTTTTTCCTTCTATCGGGCATGCCTTGTCCACAGTTTCAGTTGTGGACTAGTGACTGATGGAGTGGGGTTTGACAGCATACTCCATTGGAAGTATGAAAGCCTATCTCATTTTAGTATCTTAGGCAACAAGCTAGCTTTTAGGATAGCAGATTCTGTTCTTGGACAAAAATTTCTTTGAAAAAATGTTTTTCAAGTAAAGATGAAAGCCAGCCATCCGCATGACGTTAACGAGTGGGAAATTTAGACCAATAGTCTGAGGTATTGACCTATAACCATCCCGAGTCTAAAACTGGGTTAAGGTTAGTTTCCTTGCGGCTGTCCTGCCAGCCCTAAAAATCTATAGGATTTATTCTGCTATTCCTATACCTCTAACACTTTTTCCATAGCTTGCCATGCCTGGTTGGGATATTTCCAGGTATATCTAAGATTCCATGCTTTTAAGAAATTCTTTAATAAATGTCTGATTTACCTGATCGCTTAGAGGATGTATAGCTCAACTTTGAAAGTTTTTGATACAGATTATCCGTTTTCGAGGTTTTATCGGCGAACTTTTTCTTTCTTGGTGTTTACGTACCTGTGTTTCCAGTAATGTAAGTTAAAAGAAACGCATCAAAAAAAAAGGCTCTTTCTTCCCTGACCTAACTTTTAGTTTCATGTGGACTCTTTCCGGTATTCTTCCACGCCAGTCTATCTATCCTTGTCTAAAGAGTCTACTAAATAGTATTAAGTGCTGAGTGCTTTGATATCGAGCTTAATCTACAATTGCAGTTCAAAGGTAAGCCCTTCCAGCTGCTCTAAGAGAGTCAATCGCTCTATCAGTCCTTCTATGTTCCAGTGAGAAAGCCTTTGACTTTACATCTCAATTTCGATTTATGGGTCCATTGATTGACTCTTTCCTCAGCAGATGAGTGGCCGAAAGAAGCAAGCAAAGAGTCTTACTCTAAAGAAAAAAAAAGCCTAAAACTATTCTACCTGCAAACTCTTAATCGAAGTACTTAGCACTCACCGCAACAATTGGCGCTGCATCTATCCCAATGAATTTTTAGCTTTTCCTTAGCCTTCTTCTTTAGCACTGGCTTACTCACAGGAAGCTGGCCTAGCAGATGACTCTTAGTTAGACTGGTACTAGTGCAGATATAACATGAGGGGAATTCCATTCGTTGAGTTCTCCAAAGCCCTATCCCATATAAAAGAGAAAAGCTATATTAACGCTAACGCCCAAGAGATGAAAAGAAAAGAACGATCGTCAGCGGAGATCGCAATACGAAGTTAAATAGACATACCGGCATCAGAGAATTCCAGGGATTCGGCTCTATTTCTTTTAGGAGATAGCCGGGTATTCCCGCTTGCTCTGGCTTGCCCAAAGCGTTGAACATAGAGAATTTTTGTTGTCTTACATACACACTGGTTGAATTGAATTTGATTCCGCTTTTTCAAATAGTAAGAGGGGAATTGAGTAAAATATCCTTGTCCGTAGTTCCAGCGGATTCTCTTTTGTCTTGCAAACCCCTTATTATGTACTCCCCTATTCTTGAAAAGACCGCTATGCACCTTGACTTTTGGCTTTTCGTTCTTTCTGCTGCAGCTGTTTAGCTATATTCGTCTCCTTTTCTTAGTCCTCATCAGGCTCTACAGTGAAAGGCTGAAAGGATTGGTACTACTGGCTTGTCCATCTACTGGGTGGGACTACTCCGACATATTCGGTGCTACGCCCCTATTATCCCGTCCTCGAGACTGAACTAAGGCACATCCCTTCTTTGCTTAGGGTTTGGTTCGGGTTCAGCTTCTGCCGCTGCTTCAGCTGGGCAAAATACCAGGCCGGGGCTTTCTTTCCTGCGGTTTCCGATATTGCAATGGCAAGCAAACAGAAGGTTTCCCTCTTTCGGGCCCGATTGATTGGAAAGATTTTAGACTGCCAGAAAAAAAAAACTATAACAGCCTGATATCCTTGGTACTGTCCCTGCTGAGAAAGATCCGGATTTCCCTTTAAGTGCTTTGGAGGTGCGGTGTAACTTTTTATCAGGGCTATCAAGGGAAGGAGTTGCAGGACCGGAGTTCTATCTCGGATCCACAGAATGACCAGTTTTTGTCTCGAAAACCGCTGAACGGGCAGGTTCCACGTGTGATTGGATATCGAAGGAAAAAATAGAGCATAAAGGATATGGAATCCGTATTGCCGGAAAGGTTCTCCCTGTCCCTTTTACCTCTATTCTTATAGGATTCATAGAGTGGAGTTTACCCCGGCTGTTGGATTCCACAGATCTAATCGGCGGAAAGAAGCACTGGCTAAGAAAAGTTTGGAGATGGGGCCTACTGGGCAATCAGATAGCAGATTCCCTTTTATTTACTGTCTTCAATGTGAAGACTTGTTGAATGATTGACTGTAAGAGAAGGGTAGATACTTGAAACAGAAGGTCTTATGTATTCTTCAAAGTGAAGAAAGTTTTTTTACCGTCTTGCGCCCGGAAAGACACATCTCCGTCCAGACAAGATCCAACGATGATCCTTTCTGTACCGTATGTCCTGTGAAGAAGAACGTCTTCCCCGGTCCGAGACAGGTCAACAATCGTGGAAGGCCCAGGATGGTCGCTATAACGTCTTTTTCGGCACGGTAACAAGGTCCAACGATGAATCTAACATGGAAGACGGTTACTGTGCCTTAAACGACGTGATATAGGCTTGTCGGAGGGTTGAATGAAGGATTGTGGGATAGCCTTCCACTCGGACTTGAGATCCTTTCCCTGGCTGGCAGGCTGTCTTAAATAAAAGGAATGCACATAAAGACAAGACAGCTTAAGCTTCACTGAAAGACACATAAAGACAGTCTCTTTCCCTTGCCTTCTTTTGTTTCAAGTTGTGATCGTGGCTATTTCATTACAGTTCAGTCTTTGTCTGCGCCCCTTTGCTTCGAGTAAGTCTATCTATCTCTCGTCCGGCGTAAAGAGAACCCGAAAAGTCTTTTTTCTTTCAACACTTCAAGACTGCTTTTTATGACAGGCGCTTAGCCGGGGCAGTCTGGTTGAACGTCCCATCTATAGGAATAAGACGAAAAACCTTCATGCACCAGTCATGGGCTGAACGAAGCTAAGCTTGCTTTAGGGAGTTCGGAATCGCGAAGATTCGCTGTTTTCCAGCTCACTCTGTGAAGAAACCTAACCTTACCACAGGATACCGACTTAACACGGTCTTATCCGCCCATTTCGAAGTAAGGCGCTGGCTGCACTCCAACAAGGAAAAAGTTTTCCAGTAAGGACAGCTTCGGCCTTCATTTCCGTAAGTACCGCCTATAAAGTCAAGTTTTTCTTTTTTTTTTAGCTCTT
>Ga0058696_1000727_pt1 | contig 13800 bp, 13 predicted proteins | sample AgamicMgSfrz_FD_55077 | JGI IMG/M metagenome (GOLD analysis project Ga0058696, IMG submission 55077) | Agave microbial communities from Guanajuato, Mexico - Mg.Sf.rz | ecosystem: Host-associated > Plants > Phyllosphere > Phylloplane/Leaf | place: Guanajuato, Mexico | collected 2012-05-30 | reverse complement strand
ATTTTCTTTTATAAGAATATGTTTAGAATTGTTCTAAAAGTACCAAAAAGAGGCGAGGATCCTTCATCACAATAATTCACTTATTTACGAATATAATTTGTAATCTGTAACACTCTCTAGCACTAGAATTGGCAACAGAAAAAGGCAAAAAAATGAGTTCGGTACATACCGAACTCATCTACTCTTAGCCAACTATATAGTAACCGCCTAACCTTTGGGAGGAAAAATAGGTTCTTTAATAACTAATAAATGTTTCATGTGAAACATTCCATTTAATTATTAAAGCGATAACCGCTTCCCCAAATCGTTTCAATTGGTACCTCTGACAGTTTACCTTTTTTTAATTTTTCCCGAATGCGCCCTACATGAACTACAACGGTAAAAACATCACCCTCTAAATCATCCATATACCAAACCTGCCTGAAAAGCTGCTCCTTTGTCCATACACGGTTGGGATGCTCCATAAAGAATACGAGCAAATCGAATTCCTTCGTCGGAAAAATAAATTCCTGCCCTAAGATGAATACTTTTCTTGCACCCTTATCGACAAGGATATCTTTTAACTCTAATATATCCTGTGATTGTCCGGCACCAGTCAGCTGCTTAAACCGTTTTATATGAGCCTGTACACGTGCAACGAGTTCACTCGGGCTGAATGGTTTTGTCATATAATCATCTGCACCTAACCCAAGCCCTCTGATTTTATCAATATCTTCCTTTTTCGCCGAAACAATCATAAGGGGAATATTTTTCTTTTCACGAATCCTCCGGCAAATTTCAAAGCCATCCATCGAAGGAAGCATCAAGTCAATGACAATCAAATCATAGGGTTCATTTAATGCCCGATTTAAACCNTCCAAACCATCCGTTACAATCTCTGCTTCCATTTGGTGGATCTCCAAATAATCCCTTTGCAGCTCAGCAATACTTATATCATCTTCAATGATTAATACTTTTGGTGGTACCAATAGAGACACCTTCCTTTACACCCTTGCCACTATTATTGTTACTGTCGTTCCATATTGCAATCTACTTTGAATGGTTACCTGACCATCGTGTTTTTCGACGATTTGCTTAACGATAGCAAGTCCTAAGCCGCTACCTCCTGTCGTCGTTGTACGCGCCGCTTCCCCTCGATAAAAATGGTTAAATACATAAGGGAGTTGAACCTCAGCAATGCCCTGTCCATTATCTGTTACACGAATTTCAACTTTATCAGCAACCATCACTGCTTCTATCGTTATCGTTAATGGCTCCGTTAGCTTTTTAAACTTTAAACTATTTTCAAATAGATTATTAAATGCCCGATTCATTTGCATACGATCAATAGAAACATACAAATTATCAACGGCATTTACTTGAAATTTAACAGCTTGATTATACAATTGAAATTCTTCCGCCATATGCACAAGAAAATCTGAGAGCTTTATACGTTCAAAATGGAAGGGAACTGCTTCTGCATCAAGCTTTGAGTAAAGAAAGAGCTCCTCTATTAATCGATTCAGTGCTAGTGATTTGGAATGTATAGTCTTTAAGTACTTTTCCTGCTTTTCAGGTGTATCCGCAACCCCCTCCTGNAGGCCTTCTATATAACCAATAATTGATGTTATGGGAGTTTTTAAATCATGAGATATGCTGGCAATTAATTCCTTACGGTTATTTTCAAGATTTTGCTTTTCCTTTTTAGATGTTAAAAGAGTCGCGCGCATACTCTCAAAGTTATTTTTCAGCTGGTGCACTTCCTTTGCAGTACTAGCAGGCAATGAAGGTGCCTCCATTATTAAGTTTTCCTCGCGCATCTCAGACATGAACTGTCCTAAATTTTCCAAAGGCTTTATAATGGTTCTGCGTAACAACTGATTCAAAAAGAGTACCGCTCCAACTGACGCTAGAAGAATGACAATGATAATAGCAATTCCCCATTTAGTAAAAAACTCTAGCAGAGTGTTTTCCTTTTTTAACACGAGAATGCTCCCCTTCGTCTGATCACTATAGTAAAAATCAAACTTAATATAACGATATAGTCGCCCCGCGTTATCTATTGTCCCTTTAGTTTCAATATTATTCGTATCAAAGATTGGAAAATGAACAACAAGTGATTTTTCAACTAACCCCTTTGAATAGTACAAAATATCCTTATCTTGACGGATGACAACCCCGAGTGACTTTTTCTCAATCTTGGAAATTTTTTTGTACATCTTCTGCTAAAAGCTTGTCTGGACTGGTCTTTGCCATATTACGAAGTTCAACATAAGCAAGCTCCTCTTCCGGACTCAAGGAGCGTTGCTTCGTAAAGGTTTGATACCATGTTTTCGGAGTAGGGACAGTACCTGTCGTCACATAAAACACAATACATAAGATTGCAAGAATGGAGAAACTCGCAATCACAATACCACCTATATAAGAAGTTAAAAATCGATTTTTAATGGTCATCTTTAATCTCCCTTCTCCATTATTAATAAAGGAGATTTATTAACGAATTTTCTTCTTACTTAAAAGCTAAATGATGGCTTTAAATCTCCCTTATATGGCTCATGCTCTACATAAATGGTAATATCTTTACCATCGGCATCCTTCCCGACACGTTTATAAGTAAATCTGTTCTCATTTAACTCAGTAAGCTCTAAGGCTGCACCGTACTTATTTTCACCGATTGAAACATGGGCACGAATTTTATTATCATGAATTACATCATAGTAGCCAAAATCTCCGCGGCTCTTGCCTGTTTCTAGATTAAAAAACTCATATTGATTTGTATCTTTTGCAAACATTGCTAAACTAATAAAGTTTTCATTATACATAGTTACATCCTTGCCATCTTCATCAACAGCCTTTGTACCTTGCCATAACGTACTGCCAAGAATATTATCTCCATCTTCCTCTGTAACAATATCTCCTGTTGAAGCAGTTAAATTCTGAGCTGGTGTTGAGAAGGCTAATTCATTCTCATCATACGGTATATGCTCTACAAAAACTTCTATTTCATTATTATCCGCATCTTTTCCCATGCGTTTATAAGTAAAAATATCATCTTCTAACTCTGTAATCTCTACAACTGCTTGATAATTCATCGTACTGGAAATAAGTATACGCTTAGAACCATCATTTGTCATAAAGAATGTGCCTTCATCACCACGTGTCTCACCAGTTTCTCCATCAAAAAATTCATAATGACCAGTCTCTGAATCATACTTTGCCAAGCCAATAAAATTGGCATTCTCTTTAGTTAAATCATTGTTATCCTTATCATAAACACGAGTACCCTGCCAGTTTGTACTACCTAATAAATCCGCCATTTCTTGGCCTATTGTCTGTTTTTCTTCAACACTTTCCACTTCTGACTGTTGAGTCTCAACAGAAGAACTCTCATCCGCCTCTTTATTTGTGGTATCACTGCATGCTGCCAATAGAGTAATTGAGCTAAGAATAACTGCTGCTGCTAATTTAAATTTTTTCTCCATCATTTTTCCTCTCCTTTATCATTTGCTTACCTTTAATTGTAGAAGCCATTACTAAACTCCTTATATCGCAAATATAAACAAAATATAAATTCGAGTATAAAAATAAATAGACAATAATAGTTCATAAATCGTTCAATTCTTCACAATATATTGATATTATTACATGTTATGATGAACTCGTAATGATAGTTAAGTATTAGGAGTATTGCAGGGATGTTCCAAATCTGCTGCAGAGCTCAAAATCATAGACTCGCCATCACCGTTTCGAATCCCAATATCCCCTTCCCGCACTATTTATCACTCTTTAAAGAATCAATTTCTTTGTACAGAATCTATACATATTCTTTACATTAAATCATGAATGAAGGAACACATACCAAATATAATTAAGAGGACTTACTTATACACAAAAGGGTTTAAACTCAAAAATGATAAGGAGTGATTATATGGATACAAGTTCTCACATTATTATGGGGTTTGGGTTAGCTGCCTTAGCTCATATTGATCCTGTTGTCGCTAATCAACCTGCCCTGTCACAAGCAGTAATATTTGGGACAGTCATTGGTTCGAATGCTCCTGATTTTGACTTTATCTATCGAATGAAGGGAAAAGGAAGTTATATCCGAAACCACCGTTCCTTGTCTCATTCCTTACCGGCATTGCCTTTATGGAGTATTGCTGTTTCAGGTATAATTTATGCTTTTTTTCCGGAAGCTTCTTTTCTCCATTTACTTTTATGGACATTTTCAGCTGTTATTCTGCATGTGTTCTTTGATTTATTTAATGTACATGGTACTCAAGTTTTACTTCCCTTCTCAAAAAAATGGGTTGCCTTTGACTCACTCCCATTAGTAGATCCTACTATTCTAGTATTACATTTGCTTGGTTTTGCTCTGCTGCCTTTTTTTGAAATGGGTAAAGTGTTTTTAATCCTTTATATATTTATTTTTCTATACCTTGCAGTTCGGACTCTTTCAACCCTTTTAATAAAGAGGAACTTGCATATCCATTTTCATCATTCCATTCGAATCAAATTAATCCCTCGTGTTTCCTTGTTTCATTGGGACGTTATCATTGAAACTAAAGAAGACTTCTTATTTGGAGTTTACTCCAACGGTACTCTAAAGATTGATCACTCTCTTCTAAAGAAAATAGATTTTCCTGAACTAGTTTCTGACAGTAAACGCCATCCTCTTGTTTCCGATTTTCTTTCTAGTACCCAGTATGCATACCCATTTGTTCTCAAAAGAAAAAATGGATATTTGATCTATTGGAAGGACCTTCGTTTTCGTACCAATAAATTCTTCCCAATACTTGCCATTCTTTCTGTATCATCCGATCACAAAATTAGAGATGGTTTTATCGGTACAATATACTCCCTAAACCAATATAAGCAAGTTATAAAACAATTAAAAAATACAGCAATCTTAAAAAAGGGCTGATTTTATGGAAAAGAAATTACTGATTATCTCCTCTGATATTACAGGGCATGGGCATAAAAGTATTACAGAATCGCTGTGTGAAAAAGTTCAAACTCATAATGACGTGAAAATTTTTGTAGTAGATGGTTTTTCGCTCGGCAAACGATTACTTTTAAAAATAGGCCAATCCTACGGACCCATTATAAGAAATTCAGAGAATCTTTGGAAAATGATTTGGAAACTCTCTGCTATGAAGCCTCATCTAGTAGACAATTTTATTGAATCCCTAATTAGGGATAACTTTCTAAAATTATTGGAAGACGTGAAACCAGACATAATTTTATCCGTTCATCCTAATTTCAATGGATCAATCTTAAATATTTTAGAAAAGCAGGATATCCATATCCCTTTCTTTACACTTATTGCCGATCTTGTAAATATATTTCCTCTTTGGGCAGACAAAAGAGCTCACTATATCATCAGCCCTACTTTTGAAGCTCAAAATAAGTGTATTGAGTTTGGAATTCCCGATGAGAAAATTAAGGTTTCCGGTTTTCCAGTTCGATCTCGATTTTTCCCTAAGAGTTATAATCATCGGAAATTTTATACCAAAGGTCAGCCTTTAACATGCTTGATCATGAGTGGTGGTGAGGGTGTCGGTAACATGAAAAAAATAGCTGAAAATTTACTGAATCATTTTGATTGTAAAGTTAAAATAGTCGCTGGAAAAAATCTCAATTTAAAAACCAAGCTGGAAATGTCCCTTAAGACAAAATTCGGTGATCGAGTAGAGATTTATGGTTTCACCAAAAATATTCAAGATTTAATGCTTTCTGCTGATATCGCCTTAACTAGAGGAAGTCCTAACGTTATGTTTGAGGCCATAGCTACCAATACGCCGCTAATCATTACTGGCGCATTACCAGGTCAGGAAGAGGATAATCCCACTTTTGCAGAGAACTTCAATTTGGGAGTAGTATGTAAAAAACCTAAGGAAATTAAATATACATTAACTAATTTACTCGAAAATGGTGGAGAAAAACTAAATGAAATGATAATTAGTCAACGAAATTTTATCAATACAAAAGCAGCAGAAGACATTCTGCAATTTATTCTAGAGGTTGGCGACCCTTACTATGAAGAGCCAAAGGAAAAACTTTCTTAATGAGCTAACCTAAAAAGGCGCTCTATCAAGCACCTTTTTAGGTTAGTTTTTTTCCTATCATTTAAGGTTAGATTGTATGCATCATTATGTTCTTAAAAACAAGCTCTGGCCGTTCCTCCGTAATTAAATGTCCTGTTTTTTCATAGGTAATTAACTTGGCATCTGGTAAGTCACTAACTAATCGTTTTCCGACCTCTAAAGGAACAACTCGGTCTTCCTCGCCCCATATCAATAATGTTGGAACATGAATATCCTGAAGTTGTTTTGGCAGTAAATCACCCTCACGATGACGTAGAAGTCGAATTAAAGCCTTATAAAATCCCTTATCGTCCAATGGCTTGCCGAACTCTTCAATCATTTCATCATTAATTAATGTTTGGTCAAAAAAGACATTTTTCAAATGATCTATGACGCCCTTTCTTTGAATATAATAATAAACGAACTTATCAAAGTAAGGTAAATAGGAAGTAAACACGAGGGATTTTTTTGCTCGCTTCAAATATCCGGAACTACATAATAAAACCAACTTGTTGATTTTCTCAGGAGCAATCAGGGCCATATTAAGTGCTATTTGACCTCCCATGGAATGAGCAACAATATGAGCCTTTGAGTATCCAAAATGTTCTAGGCATTCTAGCATTAACTTCGCATAATTTTGAAAACTGTATATAAATGAAGTCGACTTCTCACTTTTCCCAAATCCGGGGAGATCGACAGCAACGACAGAATACTGATTTTGTAGTAAAGGCATCATCCGTCGAAACGTATAGGTCGAAGATGCTAAACCGTGGATCAAAAGAATTGGTGGTTTATCATTCAGTATGTACTCNCAGTACAAGTTGATACCAGCTACATTAAGGTAGGTTTGTTTTAATCCACTGTCAGTCATTGTGTTCCAATCCTCCATAGATTTATAATTGATTTTAGTATTAATCAATTGGAGCTGGAGAATACCGGAAACACAAAAGTTTATAAAGAATTCTACTTATATTACCTAATAATCTTGTGTTTATATATATTTTTCAACTGAATCCTACCCTTTTATCATAAAGCATCATTATCTATAGCCAAATAGTAAGTTTACAGATATTATGCTAAGGCTCTATATGAATGTTAACTTGCACTGCCTATGTATCAAACAAGTATAATCTCTTTCGTAATTCCTCTAAAACTTCATCTGGTACTTCCCTGACTTTAATATCCCTCCCTAAGAAAAGTAGCCAATTTGTCAATTCTGTTAATTCCTCTAAATTACTAACATTAATAAAGGCCTTTAGGATAGCTACGGTTTGGTATGGATTAGTATAGGAAATGGAAACCTTTAGAGGATGGTATTTTCTATACTGGGTAATCGCCTCTGGACCAATTTCTAGGACAAGGTTGAATACTTCATCCTGCTCTTTTAGTTTTTCTAAAATCTTTTTCTTACTTACTCTATTTTTTATAGGATATGGTTCTACATTAGTAATATTGTCGACAGGAAAAATCNCACGCTTTTCCTCCTTTAAGTCAAAGCCTTCTATTAACCATAGATTTTTTTCACGATAAAGGTGCAAAAGAAAAATCGAATAAGACCTTATTACCTTTTCTTCTTTAATCGTAACCAGTAAATAACTATCCAAAAGAAGAATTTGAATAAGTTTTTCTAATGTAGGATGNGGAAGGTCTGATAAATCAAGAAGGTCAGGATTATTAGGATTAGTTCCTTCAAATAGCANAATTTGATTTAAAAGAACTAAATCGTCTTGCTGATTTTCTGAAAGGAGGCCAAGTAATTTTTCAGCCAAAGACTGGCGACTCTTAAGATATGGAAGTTGTTGATTTCTTGTGGCCATAAAAGCAATAAAGAGCGCTTTAATTTCATTATCGGTAAAGTGGACATTGGGTAAGACAGAATTGTTTAAAACAGAGTATCCCCCATCCCGTCCAACCTCAGCGACTAGCGGCATCCCCATGGTTTCAATTTCTTTAATATCTCTAACAGCTGTGGAACGGGAAATATTAAATTCTCGCATGATTTCAGAAATTGTAAAATGAGCACGATTATTGATATAGCGCATAATAGTATTAATCCGTTCAACTTTTTTCATGAGGATCTCCTAAACAGTATCATTTTTTGACATGATTTAAGGNTATTATAAACACATCAAGTGAAAATACAAGTCATTTGAAAAATTTCAAAAAGGATGGTTTTGATTATGGCAGAGTATACTTTAGAAGAAAAAGAAAGCTTTACTGTTTTAGGTTTGGGAATGGAGCTAGTGAGCGACTATACAGACTATGCNGGTATAAATAAGGAAAANACAGACTTCTGGCAAGCCGTCAAGCAAGATGGAAGGCTTGCTACTTTAAANGCGCTTGCTACAAACGATTATATTTTCGCCGTGAACGAGGCAGTAAATAACAAGATGATGCATTATGCTGGCGTCATGACAGCAGCAACCATACCAGAAGAGGAATCTAGAGTTATCCAATTTCCTAAGGGCGACTATTTAATTGTTAAAGGAGAAGCGCAGACAGCTGGTGAGTTAAGTAATAAACTTACTGGCATTGCCTTTGGTCAAGTCTTACCAGAAGTACAGAATATTGCCTATGTTGGTGGGCCAAATGCAACCGTTGAGATGGGACAGCGAAACGGATTGGTATATGGTGAAATGTGGATTCCTGTTGTTAGGAANTAAAGAAATAGAAGGGTTGATGAAAATGTCCCCTATCNTAGATTTTACAAGTGTGTCTACGCTAAGTTTAGAGTCTTCACCAGTTAGTTTACGGTCGTACNNGTTTGTGGATTGAAACNCTTGATTATGTGAACCAGTTGAATCAAGAACATAATATGGAATTAAGGAGAATATTGAGGTCTTCTTTAAAATCTATGTAGAGAGTTTTAACCAGTGGTATTTATTCAAACAGGACTTTCCTATCAAGTTAAGGAAAATCCTGTTTGAACAAGAAATTAAGTTTATTTCATGAGCAAAATAATTTTATGCAAGACTCTCATCTACATATAATATATCTATTTACCAAACCTTTTGCGATATCCACATTTTCTGCATAATTCCTCTACTGCCACTCTTCGTGAAAAACCATCTACAAGGTTTTTAGCTCTATCCATCTCAATAATATCAGAAAATGAATTATCATTAATATTACCAAGGTTGATAACTCCCTCACCATCTAGACAACAAGGAATAACAGTTCCGTTTGCTAAAATGCCTGCTTGATTTCGCATACCATAACAGAAGCCCTTCCCATCATCTTCTTCTTCATGTAACGCTGGCCACTGAAACTCGTAATCTTGATTGATAAAGATACGCTCCGCAATTTTCACGCCGCTTCCTGGAGTGACCTTCTCTTCAATTTTGTAGTCTAGTTCAAATTCTTTCTCAATAATTTCTAGTAATTCTCTGTTTCGTTTTCTTTCAATATTCGTCGTATTGTCTTGTGTAAGGTTCCATAATCTCAGGGAAACAATCATATCTGATTGGCTTGTGGCTTCTTTAATAAAAGAAAGTATGCTTCTTACATACCCTTCCTTATCTTTAGAACCAATATGGCCATCAAAGCTATGGAGTGAAAAATTCATTTGTCTTAGTGCAGGCTTATTTAATAATTTCTCCCTTTTTTTATTAATTAACGTTCCATTAGTTGTGATATTAACTTTAAACCCTTTTTCATGACTTAGGTTTAACAACTGGTCTATTTTAGGATGGAGCAGCGGCTCACCCTTTACATGTAAATAAATATAGTCTGTGTGCGGTTTAATTTGATCTAACCTCTTAGAAAAATCCTCCACAGAAATGAATTGCTTCTGTCGTTCTGTTGGCGGACAAAAGCTGCATGCAAGATTACACACACTCGTAATCTCTAAATAAAACTTCTTAAATTTTTTCACCATCATTTTCCTCACTTCTTTGACTACTTACAACTTGATGAACTATTATTCTATCACTATTACAGCATATTTATTCATAAATGGAAACATGCTTATTCATGGAAACTACCGTTACCATTTTTCTGTTTAACATACGGCACTTTTTTATTTCCTATTATTAATCCTACTACTATCTATACAGCCATTTTTGTCATTTATACTGTTTACATAAAAATAGAAAACCATCAGAGGAAAACTCTCCAATGGTCTTCAAATGTTAGCGGACAAACTGCCGTAGTTTTAATCAAATATGTACATTATTATTATACATCAGCATTTAGTAGAAAGCACCAAGCATAAATGTGATATAAAGCATGAGATTAAGCTCTCTAAGTCAAAGCCAATCCCAAATATTATTCCCATTTGTAATAGTATTCTGCTTAACCAAGTCGGTGTTTTAACTTTTATCGAATAAATATATCAACCAAGAGTTACACTACACATAAAACTAATGTGAGGTATTAATGACATGAAACAGATTATTCTCTGGTCAATCTTGATATTGCCTTGGCTGTCCTTGCTTTTTTTGAATATGTATACTGTACGCAGATACATGCCGGTTGCTCTATTTATGACCGTTATTCATACCTTGGCATATCAAGCGGCTCACCATTACGGATGGTGGAAAGAGACAGGTTCCAGTCTGTTCGGATGGGATAAAATCATCCCAGTTCCTTGGGTGTATGGAGCATACTTAGTTATTGTTATCTGGGTATTCCATTTTACGTTCGGGGAATTTTGGAAATATCTAATTGTTAATATACTGCTGGGCGGGGTATTTATGTACATTGTTTATCCAATATGGCAACGTCTAGGACTTGTATCAGGGGAATCAACTTTACCTACACTTGCTATTGTTGCTATGATGGTTGGTTTTTCGCTTATCATCTATCTATTTCAAATGTGGCAGGACGGAGCGTCGAAAAAGTCCAAAGTAAACTCATAAGTGACCAAATAACTTAGCATCCCTCACAGTAAAATATCATATAACCACAAAATGTCGTTTGAATGTAATATAAGCTGCATCTTAATAAGTTATTGACGGACTATAAAATGTATTATAAAAACTAATTTACTTGTAATTATTTTTAGAAGGAAAGGCAATTAAAAAGAATTATGGACAAAGTTAGAGTACAATCAGACATACTTAAGTCCTGCCTAAACCTATAGACAGGACCTAAGTACGTTTATTTAAGCATTGTAGCTTTTAAAAATTCCCGAGTTCTCTCCTCTTTTGGATGATTAAAAAATTGCTCAGGTGTTCCGTCTTCAATAATTCTTCCATCGTGCATATACACAATCCTATCCGCTACTTCTTTAGCGAACCCCATTTCATGCGTTACAACAACCATGGTCATTCCTTCTTCAGCCAAGTCTTTCATGGTTGTTAAAACCTCTCCCACAAGCTCGGGATCGAGTGCAGATGTCGGCTCATCAAAAAGCATAATGTCTGGTTCCATCGCAAGAGCTCTAGCAATAGCCACCCGTTGCTTTTGCCCTCCCGATAGTTTACTAGGGTAGACATCTGACTTATCCTCTAAATCCACTTTATTCAGTAATTGTTTTGCTTTAAGGACAGCCTTCTTTTTGTCAACACCCTTTACATTGATTGGTGCTTCAATAATATTTTCCAGTACAGTTTTGTGTGGGAATAAGTTGAAATTTTGAAATACCATTCCTACCTTTTCCCTAATCTTGTTGAGGTTATCTGTACGTGGATTGACCTCATTTCCTTCAATTATAATTTTGCCGTTATCCTTCTTTTCTAAAAAGTTCAAACAGCGAAGGAGGGTACTTTTCCCTGAACCGCTCGAACCGATTAAACAAACAACATCACTTTCCAGTACTGTCATATTGATATCTTTCAAGACATGTAAGTCTCCAAATGATTTATTCAATTGGTTTATTCTAATCATTTCCTTCTTATCCAATGTATTCACTCCTATCTGTCGCTTGCTGCTAATTTCAATTCAATTCGATTCACTACAAATGTCATCAGCGCCACTAGCAATAAATAGTAGACTGCTACAATGAGTAAATAGGTCATTTCGTCAAAATTATTGGACCCTAGTGTTGTCGCCACATTGAACAGCTCATTCATGGAGATAAATGCAGCTAAAGAAGAATCTTTTAAGCTTATAATAAATTGATTACCTAAAGGCGGCAGCGCTCGACGGAACGCCTGCGGAAGAATAATCCTCCTTAATGTCAGTGCCTTTGTCATTCCCAAAGAACGTCCAGCTTCCAACTGACCTTTGTCAACTCCCTGGATTGCTCCTCGAAGGATTTCGGATATATAGGCTCCATTATGTAACGCTAGGGCAATGGCAGCAGCCCAAAAATCAGGAAGGAGGAAAATTCCGCTAATTCCGAAGTAGAGGATAAATATTTGAACAATTAGCGGTGTCCCACGGACCAAATAGACATATGTATCTGAAATAAGTTCTAATATTTTTATTTTAGAGATTTTTAATAAGGCAAAGACAAGTCCGATGACGATTCCAAGTAGAATAGAAACAGCCGTCAGCTCTAATGTTAAAAGCATTGCTTTTATAAATACACCTTTTGTTTCTGTTAGTATTTGAAAAAAATGCGAAAAACTTGGCAAAGTAATACTTCCTTTCTTTCCATGGTATTCATTTATTCTGGTTTTTTCGTAATGTCCTCACCAAAATATTTGATACTAATCCGAGTAAGTGTCCCATTTTCCCGGAGTTCTTCTAAAGATTCGTTTACTCGCTTCAGTAGCTTTGGATTATCCTGTGGCAGCACAATCGCTTGTTCACTGCGACTAATTAACTGCTGTGCTTTTATCTTAAACCCTTCCTTTGCAGCACTTTTCCCTGTAACAAAATCTGTGATTACCGCGTCATGACGTCCGCTGCTTAACGCTTGTAAAGCTGTAATATCGCTGTCATATGTTTTTATTTTGTTTGTATACTTGGAAGCTGTATCGGCATATGTCGAACCTTTTGCTACTGCAACTTCCTTTCCCTCTAAATCTTTGACTGTTTTAATTTGACTATCTGGTCTGGTGAAAATTTGCGGTCCAGAATAATAGTACGGGGTAGAGAAGGAAACATATTTACTTCGCTGCGGATTAATCGTATGGCTAGCAACAGCTGCATCCGCACGGCCAGTTTTTACCCCTTCTACAATCCCTTTGAATTTGATTCGCTTCTGAACCGGCTCTAGGCCCATTTCTTTAGCAATGGCTTCGCCAACCTCAATATCGAATCCAGACATGGTGAGATCGTCATTTATATAACTAAATGGCTTAAACTCACCAGAAGCAGCAAAAACAAATTGATTTTTATGTATCAGTTCAGATCCGTCGGCAAGCTTGTCCTTCTCCGTACAAGCAGATAAAAGGCAGACCACGATTAAACTGAGAAACAATATTAATTTTTTATTCAGCAACATGTTGGCTATCAATCCTTTTCCCTCTCATTTATTTCTACAATTTCCTAACTAAATCTCTTGCTTATGAAGGTATATACCCCATTTATTCCCGATAAAACAAAAAGTGTCAGTCACCTTTATGGCTCCTGACACTTTTTGTATATCATATAAGTTTTATTTATGTAGGCTCGTTTTGTATATATTGTTGTTTCTAAAAAGGTAGAAAGAGATAGGGTAAAAGCCTGTAGTTGAAAATTTATTGCACTTAGAAAAAGAAAAGACTGCTGTCACATTTAGAGAATGACCACAACATTTATAAGGAAAACAGTCTTTATATAAAAAGAAATAGCTATTAAGAAAGATATACCTCATCTACTTGTGGTACGGTTCTCCCCATATTATTAGATGGTAAATCATTAT
>Ga0058696_1000724_pt1 | contig 13866 bp, 12 predicted proteins | sample AgamicMgSfrz_FD_55077 | JGI IMG/M metagenome (GOLD analysis project Ga0058696, IMG submission 55077) | Agave microbial communities from Guanajuato, Mexico - Mg.Sf.rz | ecosystem: Host-associated > Plants > Phyllosphere > Phylloplane/Leaf | place: Guanajuato, Mexico | collected 2012-05-30 | reverse complement strand
AAAAAGGGCAAGCTGATTACCGAGAAGACAATTAATGGTACCGTGCTCCAAGCAGGCAGTGACCGCATTGTGGTAGATGCCAGCAAACGAATCAAAGTCGGCAGTTACTGGCAGCCTGCAGCGAATCCTAAAGTGGAGATTTATGATCGTTCGCTTACCCGCCTGTCCTTCTATCAATTCCCGAGCAATGCGAACACGCAGGGTGACGGTGGCGGTGAGTCACTCGCTATACTGAACGATGGATCGGTCATCATGCGTGCCAACTTTGAAAACACGGGCAACAAACTGATGGGCTTCGGAACAGATGGCAAGCTCGCTTGGGGACGCAGCATTCCAGGCAATGCTTTCATTCAGACAGCAGGCGACGGATATACCCTGTTTACAGGTTCCAAGCTGGAACTGTACAACATGAAAGGCAAAGTCACCGAGCGTACGTTCAAGGATCAACAGCCTGTGCTGATGCAAGTCGAGCGGACACAGGATGGACACTATCAACTTGATTTTGCCAAAACGGGTTATATTGTGGATCCGGAAACGCTAGAGGACGTGCATGTGTACACAACCAGTGCTTCGGTTCCTTCCATTGAACGTCCTTCAACCTATGTCAATCATGTCCTTTATACCATTCAAAATGATACATTATCCAAATATCTGCTTCAGTCCAAGACCGTAAAATAATTAGTTATTCTTGAGCAAAGAAGCCGGGTCGGTTCCAAAAGGGAATCTGCCCGGCTTCTTTGCTATACGGTCTGCCATACCTTATTTCCAGTTCTCTTCAATAAACTCATCCCGTCCGGATAGGGCGCGGTCTTCCTTGTAATGCTTCTCATTCTTCTTATGGTAATCCTGATGATAATCCTCAGCCGGGTAGAACACAACCGCATCACGGATCTCGGTCACAATGGGTTGGTTGAACCGCCCGCTTGCTGCCAGCTCCTGCTTGGACTGCTCCGCTAGTTCACGCTGACGTTCATTGTGTACAAAGATCGCTGTACGGTACTGGGTTCCGCGATCCTGGAACTGCCCTCCGTCGTCGGTTGGGTCAATCTGCGGCCAGTAAAGCTCCAGCAGCCGTTCATAGGGAAACAGCTCCGGATCGAATGTGATTTCAACCACTTCTACGTGCCCGGTCTCCCCTGTTTTGACCTGCTCATATGTCGGATGTTCAACGTGACCGCCTGTATACCCGGATACTATTCCGTGAATGCCTGGCTGCTCTTCAAATGGTGTAACCATACACCAGAAACATCCCCCGGCAAATGTCGCTTTTTCCATTGTCTCTCTCCTTCATGCATCCATCTATTATGAGGAAACCTTGTGCTTGTTATCCAACAAAGATTTCGTTACGAACCGTTGCCTATATATCTTAAAACAAAAAGAGGTTGATGGAAAGCCATCCGAATGGCTCTTCATCAACCTCTTCATTATAAACGGGAAACATCATTTATTTCCCATGGATTCGTAGTGCAATAACTTCGTTACCCGCGACTACGACCCATTGAACGGAAGATCAAGCTTACGATTGCTACAAGTACGATGGCACCAATTAATGCCGGTACGATGTAGAATCCGCCCATTTCAGGACCCATTTCTCCGAAGATCACGCCGCCTAACCATCCACCGATGAAACCAGCGATAATGTTACCAATGACTCCGCCCGGGATGTCACGACCAACAATCATACCTGCCAACCATCCAATAATACCACCGATAATTAATGACCATAACCAACCCATACTATTCACCTCAATTAAAAGTTTTTGTTGTTGTCTGTCTACTATTAACCGCTACAGAAGCATTTAAACAACTGAATTAAAAATTGTTGTATATTACCTTTTGTTCATATGCCTCAGATCCGCATGACAAGCCCGTCGCAGCAGGGAAAAATTCATTTTTCCTTTCCGTTCGGCCTTCAAAAGCTTCACCAGTTTAATTGTACCTCCCGAAAGTCATTGTATGTGGGAGCAGACAACCGTAGTATATCCAATTGAGATGTATAATATTTGGTGGTGAATAGGATTAATAAAAGCCGGCTCGTCCTTTTCCTGGCTGAGTCAGCCAGTTATGCTTATGGCTCTTATCCAGCTCTCCCCGCATGGACTGAATAACTTGTACAATGTCCGTCAAGCCATTTTGATGCCATTCCAATGCAGCACTGACATATAGCTCACCGAGCTGTGCAAGGGAGAATGTATCCGTGAGCCGAGCAGCTTCCTGCGTTCCTTCTTCGCCGGCAAAGACCTGAAATCCCCGCTGCTGCAAGTATTGCAATCGCAGTGCTTCATCCGGCAGCGGAATTTCATAGGCCCGATCAAACCGTCCGGCACGGTTCATGAGGCCTGGATCTATTTTCTCTGGATAATTCGTTGTGCCAATCAGGAAAATACCTTCTTTGGATGTGGCTCCATCCAGTGTATTGAGGAAGAAGGAGCGCACTTCGTCCGGCATCGAATCGATATCCTCAATAATCAGCACCATTGGAGCCAGACGTTTAGCCGCCTCGAACACTTCCCGAACGGATTCACTGTTGGTATATTCGGTAATTTGCCAGTATGCAGCTGGACCGGGAATGCTGCCCGCAATCGATTTGACCAAGGTTGTTTTCCCGTTGCCCGGGTGACCATACAGCAGAATTCCCCTTTTGTACGGAATGTCATATTCCCGGTAAAAGGAGCGATCCGCTTCGAAGAACTGATCCAGCGAGCGGAAAATATCCTGCTTGATCTGGGGTGAAAGAACCACATCGTCTCTTCCCACCGAGCGGGTGATGGATTCTACATGGCGTTCACTGCCATTGCGGGCATCGGTATATACCGTGACCTTTTTCATATTTTGCTGACGTTCCCGTTCGCGTACACTGCCCAGAAACTGCTTCAGCTCCTCCTCACCTACCGCGAACACAAAGTCCTCATTGTAGATGCCATTATCCCGGAAAAAGGGAATACGGACGAGGGCTACGCCCCATTTGGGATACGCAAACACGTTGTTGCGAATGGAATAATGCACACCGTATGTAGGCACATCGCCATCATCTTCATAATGCAGTGTACGCAGCTCCAGATCCTCGAAAATCCGGGCAACCAGTTCCACGTCGTTACTGTCGTTCAACAAATCTTCTTTCAANAGCTCCCAGTATTCATTGTTCGGATCATCACTGGCAAACAGTTCATAACGAACCCCGTACCTGCTGCTTAATGCTTCGATAATACCCCGAATCAGGCGTGCATAAGTGGCATAACCCTGGATTCGAATCTGGTCGTCCTGTATTTGATCATATGCATAGATGGCCTGGATATGGGTTGCTTCTTTTTCCTTCTGTACTGTCATTATTTAGCTCCTTTCACGGCTGCAAGCGGTTTGCATTTGGCTACAACTTGAGCCAGGCCTGCACCGGTAACACTATCAATAATTTCATCGACATTCTTATATGCCTGTGGCGACTCATCAATAATCGATTCGAGTGAACGCTGATTCACCACAATCTCATCTTCGGTACCTACGCCAAGTGCGGATGCAAAATCCTCTACCGTAACCAGTCGCTTGGTTGCGGTACGCGAACGAATGCGTCCTGCACCGTGGCAGATCGAATAATAGTTATCTTCGCCCTGCGGCTGACCTACCATGATATACGAGGCCGTCCCCATGGATCCTGGAATCAGCGCGGGATGGCCTGTAGCCATATAAGGCTTAGGATTATCCGGGTGGCCTGCAGGCAGTGCACGCGTCGCTCCTTTGCGATGGACAAATACACTACCTTCTTTTGCATGAGACTCTTCCCAGGCATAATTGTGCATCAGATCATATAGCGTACGGAATTCACATTTGGGTCCGAATACGTCCCGGAATGCCTCCCGAATAGCGTAGGCGATCAGATGGCGGTTGACCACAGCATAATTCAAAGCGGAATACATCATGTTCACGTAATGACGCCCTTCGGCATGTTCTAACGGAGCAAAAACCAGTCTTGGATCAGATGTACCAAGCCCGTTTCGCTGCATCACTTTGGCAATCGCTGCGGAGCTGGTCTGACTCACATGTCCGCCCCAGGCACGGGAACCTGAATGAATCATGACGACAATCTGGCCATCATACAGTCCCCAGGCTTCAGCGATCTCACGATTTTCCTCTGCGATCTCAATGGACTGGATTTCTGCAAAATGATTGCCCCCGCCCAAAGTGCCCAGCTGACGATGCGCACGATGCCATGTCATATCCGGAACCAGATTCAGTCCTTCCTCATCGTAGGCAAATTTGCTGCTTTCCACATGGGTAAAGGATGTTGATTTTTTCGGTGTATAGCTGTCCGGAATATATTTTTTGGGCAGACCGTGCAAGCCTTTGCGAACAATGTGTTCAAGTCTGATATCCGAGAAGTGCCCCCGCTGACTGGCCTCCATCGGCAGCACCTTCTCAATGGCCTTAACCAGCTTGCGGCGCAATTTTACGTCCTTCAGATCGTCCCTGTGCAGGTTGGTCATATGCACCCGCATACCGCAGCCGATATCACTGCCAACAATGGATGGAGACACGTACCCCGTCTTCGCGTCCCATACGGCCGTAGTACCGATGCAGGTTCCCACACCCACATGAACGTCAGGGGTATAACTCATATAGGAAATGCCGGGGATTTGCAGATTGTTGTTGGCCATTTCAAACACTTTGTAGTCCAGTGAGGAAAACAATTGCTGTGCAGCGTATACCGTCAAATCTCCCGCTGGCAATTTCACTTCATGCCGATAGCCTCCAGGGAATTGGTTTTGACTTGTAAATAAATTCAATTCTGTATTCATAAAGGGTGATTTTTCCTTCCTGATCTTATCCTTTTAGTTGTTTTTCAAAATAAGGAATTTTTGTATCGTATAATTCATATCCGCTTCAGTCGATACAACAAAAAAAAGAAGTCATGGACTGATCGCCCATGACTTCTTCATGACAATAACAGAGAACAGGATGGCATGAAGATGCCATACGTCTGTTCTCCATCGCTATATAAGCCGAGATTGACATATCCATGCCTGCATAATGAACAGTGAAAAGATATGCCGATTCTCCTATGTCGCCCGTAAGAGGCCAAAGAGACGATGAGCTGGATATGCAGTTGTATCTATGTGACTTGGGTTCTGTGTCAATCTAACATCATAACCAACCATCATGTCTTTCGGCCTCCCTTCGTAAATGATAAGTCTTATATTAATCGGACTCGTTTCGATATGTCAACCCTTTTCTTGGAAAATAAACAGTCCTGCATGTATATGCATATACTAAAAAATCAGGGGTCTGTATCATTACAGCCCCTGATTTTTACGAAACATATGTGGTTTGTTTTAGCTTGTGGAATTAATTTCCTGCTTGTTTTTCCAACTCTTCAATCGGATTTTCATCCTCTTTGGCTGGTACTTTGGAAGACAGGAACCAACCGCATACCGCAATGGTGATCAATACGATATAGAATCCGAATTTCCAAATTTTATTTTCCGGGAAATGTTCATCCAGAACACCGAGAGAAGGATGCGCCAGCGTAATAACTGCGAGCTTAACCCCTACCCAACCTACGATAACGAAGGCTGCCACTTCAAGCCCTGGACGGGAATGAAGCAATTTAACGAAGAACGAAGCTGCAAAACGCATAATGACGAGACCAATAAATCCTCCCAGGAAGATGACGATAAACTGTCCACCATCGAGCCCGCCAATGGGAGGCAATCCACTTGGTGGCAGCGCCACAGCCAGTGCTACAGCTGCGAGAATGGAGTCGACTGCAAAAGCGATATCCGCTACTTCGACCTTGAAAACAGTCATCCAGAAACCGGATTGTTTCTTGGCTTTTTTCGGTGCATCATCGGCTGCTTCGTCTGTCTTGTTTCGACTGCCCATAACTTTCTTGGCAATGTGGTTAATCGAGATGTAGAGAAGATACAACGCTCCGATCGCCTGAACCTGCCAAACATCGACGAGGAACGAGATCAGGAACAAGGAACCTAACCTGAAGATAAAAGCCCCGAGCAAACCGTAGAACAACGCTTTTTTGCGTTTCTCATCCGGTAAATGCTTCACCATAATCGCAAGCACCAAAGCATTATCTGCTGCCAGCAATCCTTCCAGGACTACTAGGACGATTAGTACCCAACCATACTCCAATAATAATGACAAATCCAATTTTGACTCCTCCTTAGTATCCTTATGATGTACAAAAAAAGGACCTTTACCATCGCTGGCAAAGATCCTTTTATTTCCATAAAAAGAGACCTTTACCCAGCGTGAAAACTTGGTAAAGGTCTCGCTAACAACAAATTGCTGCCAATAAAGCCGGGGATATAATCCCGAATTGACGACTTTACTGTGAAAGCTACTCCCCTTTAACATCAGGAATATACAGTTTTAGTTGGTGCATTTCTTACGGTTCAAATAACCTGTTCTCATCATATTCACAACGCTACACAAAGTCAAGCTTTATTTGACGGTACCTTGACCCTGATCCATTTTGCGAAAAACGAAAAAATCATAGACAAAATTGCCCAGCGGGATAAACGATATAAAAAATAAAGCGATCGGACGGCGTAAACGCCACTTTTGCGTCGTATACAGACTAACCATAAACAACATATACATCAAAAATAGAAAACCGTACAGATTGCCAAACCATGTGACCGATTGAGGCAGGATCCCTGCATTTTTCAAGGGAAATGCAACAAACAGCAATAATACATATGAAAGTCCCTGCAGCCACAGTAGCAATCGGAAGCGGCCCAGTGTTGAATGTAACATCATCTTCCTCCTGTTTCTATCCACGTAACGAATCATTTGCAACCTGTTCATTATATCACAAATACGTATTTCATCGGTACTTGCACAAATATACTCTTCTTCCAGTACGAAGTCTCGTTCGCAAGCACGTTAATCATTTCTTATCCTCCCGAGGCGCCAAATGCCTTGTAGAAGCATAAGATGTGACGGACGAAGATTCATTACGAGTATGGGACAAGGAGGAGCCGCCCAATGAAAATAGCGATGGTCGCACCGGAGAAACTACCTGTGCCTGGAAACGGTTCAGTTGAAATAAGCATTCTGGGCATCGCTCGCGAACTTGCACTGCGTCATGAAGTCACCATTATCAGCCGCGAAATGCCCGGTCTTCCGGCCAAAGAGCAGCTCGAAGGCATTACGATCCGCCGTGTTCCATCCAGCAGTCCCGATCGATATATTCAGGCCGTCATCCGGCTTATAAAGGACAGTTCATTCGATCTGATTCAAGTGGATAACAGGCCTCGCTGCCTGGCCCGAATCAAACGAAGCCTGCCTGATATCCCTGCGATCCTGTTCCTTCACTCTCTGACCTTCGCTCAGCCTGGACCCGCAAGATTAGCGTTGTTACGACAAGCCGATTGCATCGCCGTCAACAGTTTGTCGCTCCGGGAAAGATTGGGACGCAGGTTCCCTTCGGTGAAACATCTGATGAATGTCATCCCTCTGGGCGCCGATCTGACCCGCTTCGTTCCAGCGCTTAGCGATGGAAAACACTCCACCCCATCAGAGCGCTCACAACCTTTTTCTGTGCTGTATGTAGGCAGACTGATCCCAGGCAAAGGTGTGGACATTCTGATTCGCGCAGTAGCACTTGTGCAGCAGAAGGTTGATGTACAGCTGATTATTGCAGGCAAGGGGCCGCAAGTCTATGTCCGCAAGCTGCGTGTACTTGCCCGAAAACTGAGGATACGTTCATCTTTTCTCGGACAAATTGCCCATCAACAGATACACCACTTGTACCGGGCCGCTGATTGCCTGGTCTGCCCTTCTCAAATGCACGAAGCCTTCGGACTGGTTAACGTTGAAGCCATGGCTTCCGGCCTGCCTGTCATCGCTTCAGAGAATGGGGGTATTCGTGAAATTATCGAATCAGGCAGCAGTGGTTACCTAGTCTCTCCTTATGACAAACCTCAGCCCTTTGCTGCTTGCCTTCTTAAGCTTGCTCGGGATCCGATGCTAGCCGAATCCCTTGGTAAGGCTGGGCGGGCCATTGCCGTGAACCAGTTTGGCTGGTCCCGAACTGCCATGCATCTGGAAGCAGCTTATACAAGGCTTATCCGCCAATAGGATAATTGGCCAGAAAGCCTAACGAAGCTGCACCAATTGCTTTTAGGGACCGGTTATGCTTTTTCCCGCGATTGCCAGCTTGTAATCCACGACTCCATTTGGGGGACAGGGACATGTACCATTTCAATCAGCTCAACAATAACCATATCTTTCATGGCAAACCGGACCTTCGCACAGGTCTGCTGATGAAAAACATCATAAAATCCCGAGCCTGCCCAGCACCCGTGTGGAACAACTACTGGGTCGTTCACGATATATCCCACTGTGCCTATTGGAGGAATAACAACCTTGATCGCCTGACGATCTGTACGATTATTGGGATCCTTAACCAAAAATACGGTATCATCTACATTTAACGCCTGGATACCATGATAATGCTCCATTCGGTCCATGGCTGCAAATAATTTACTTTTCATAACATGTTCTTCTCCTTTTCCTTATTTCGAAGTTTCGAGTTAAAATATCAAACCAATTATTCATCTCCCTCATAGTGCTCCAACCATTGAGTCAGTTGTTTGCGAATCTCTGTTCGAAACTCACGAGGCTCAAGAACCTCCGCTTGAGGGCCAAATTGATATAACCACATCAGGAACTCACGACTGCTGTTTAATGTGACTTCGAATAACAATCCGCCATCCGGCAGATCCGTCATTCGCGGACGAACAAACATTTCTTCTTCTTTTATGTACGGTGCCATTTTTTCAGTAAATCTCACCTTGAAATGAATATGTTCGTCCCCTCGATCAACAGACCACGTATTTTTCATATACTGCGCTATGTTGAAATCCGCTTTGTCAAAGTGGGTACCTGTCTGATTCACGTCCAGAAATCGGCTTATGCGAAACAATCGCACCTTCTGCACCAGATGGCAATACCCCACGAGATAAAAGCGCTGATCGCGTGGAATAAGATAATAGGGATCAATTTCGCGGACCGTAATATCATTGTTGGTCAGTGTACGATACCGGGTACGTATGGTTTCCTGATTAAGAATGGCTTCAATAATCGGGATAAGCAGATTGGGGTCTTTACCTTCTTCCCGGTATGCAGGCGTTCCCATTCGAATGATACCTGCAATGTTTTCCACGATATCGCTGTTTCTGGATTTCAACTTGGCATGCACCGACATCACCTTGTCAAAAGCTGCATCGAATTCAGCCGGCAATTGGGAAGTATCCAGGACAGACGGAAGCATGGAGAAGACCATGGCCTCCTGCTCCGTGAAATCGAGTGGATACAAGGCGAAATTCCCAATAAACCGATAACCCTTGCCGTAGCCTTCGTTCATGATAGGGGCAACCCTGTCCAAAATCCGGAGATCGCGATAGATCGTGCGTACAGTTGTATCACATTTCGCAGCCAAATCCTTGGCTGAGATTCCGGGATTCGCTTGTATAGCCTGAAGTATACGCAGCAGACGAATTAATTTCTCTGTCATGTAGTTTCTCCCCTTCGATATTTTATCGGCAAGGAAAACTAGTTCCTTTAGTGCATCTATAAATCTTTAGTCCCATTCATTATTTCGCAATTTCACCAATTATGCATAGTTCAATTGCACTTTTTCTCCTTTATTAATATACATTTTTTGACTACCTTGCGTAAAATATTAGATACAAGCCCTTATACCTAAGCCTGAAAGCCTATTAACCAATTCTAATAAAACGACAAAAAAGCCCGTCTCTTGAGAAGAGACAGGGCTTTTGCGAATGATTAATTATACATGATGCAGCTGTACTAATTGTGTCAGAACGTTGACCAAGTGTTCACATAATTCCGGAATATCTCCCATTTGGTCTTCGTTCACAATCCGATCAAAATAGACATGGCTTGAAACGTTGTACAAGACGGGCTGCTCTCCGTACACAAAATGAATGTCCTGTTCCAAGCGCTGATCTGGCCAGCTCAGTTGCATAATGGAGCGAATTGCCGGGCATAGCTTGTCCAGGTCAGGAGTCTCCTGGCTAAACCGAAGTTCTAGATGACATCCGGGCTGGCTGCCTGGGGTCTCCAGTATTTCGGCCGCCAGCGCTTCTAGAGAGCTGCGGAGTATAACTTCCCCTTTGACCTCAGTATGCTCCCTTAGAACGAACTCCAGCACGAACTCTCTGGACATACTCGCCATCTCCAAGCTGTCTTTCCGGTTCGATATATGAATGATCTCATCCAGATTATCGAGATCATACAGATGATTTTCCAAACCCACCTTGAGATTGTCGTACACGGTTGGATCAAACATATGAACTTCCCTACTTTCCTATGAACTTATATTGACCTGTTTGCAGATATGATCCGCTGCGAATATGTGTATCACTCACTTGTATGTATTATAACCATCACTACGATTGCAAAAAAAGCCCGGTCATCATGACCGGGCTTTGTCTCGGGTGAGGGAGCAGCATGCCTCCCATGTCCCTTTTATTCGTCTGCTGCCTTCTCTTCCTCCACCGTGGCAGGTTCTGCCTCATCAGCAGAAGCTGTCGGCTCTTCCTCAGCCGCCTGTGGTGGCATAACGGATGCGATAATGGAATCGGGTGACGTTATAAGGGTCAACCCCTTATCCAGCTTAATATCTTCAGCCGTCAGGCGATCGCCAATTTCCAATCCACTGACATCCACCTCAATAGAAGTGGGCAGGTCCGCTGGAAGCCCTTCCACTTCCAATTCGGTTTCCTGTGTCTGGAACACACCGCCGGCTTTGGAACCGGCAGCCGTGCCTTGGAAATCGATCGGCACACTTACGCTGATCGGTTTATTTTTGGATATTTGCAAAAAGTCCACATGCAGCAGACGTCCGTTGCGCTCCTGCTGATCCTTAATCAGCACAGGAACGGTTTTGCCACCCTCCAGATTGAGGTTGAACATCTCGGAACGACCTGTACGAGCGACCTTGAGCATCTCTTTTTCATCCACATGTATGGAGGCCCCTTCAAATTCAGGACCGTAAACGACAGCCGGAACACGTCCGCCTTGTCTTAACAGGCGCAATGCTGCACCTTTCTTTTCAGTTCGTGGAGTTGCAGTAAGTTGAGCCATTTTTCCGTTGGATTTCATGATTGAACATCCTCCTTCAAGGGATCCCTACTTTGTATTGGTGTTGGGAAGCATTCGGCTTCTCTCATAGACCAAATAGGTCTTATTTTTCTGTGGCCAAATCTGGGGCCATATCTCTATTTACCCCAATGAAAGTGCTTCTCAAACATTGGCTTGTACAATTTTTTGCGTTTCTGCATGCAAATCCAGGCTATATAGACCCAAAAAAGACAGCCGGAATATCTTCCGACTGCCTGCTGCTTCTAGGTTTATCTACAGCTACTATACGGATCTAACAAGAGGATTCAAGCACTGGTACGGTTATCCTCTTCATCGCTCTCGCGTATGACCTGCATTTGATCTGTACCGCTCTGCACAACAATCTGTACATCTCCATCTTCCGGCCCAATATCCACGTATCGGTCACCACAGGTATCCTTGGCCTGCCACTCATTCAGACGGATAATCAGTCCCAGATGATGCAAGCCTGGAGCTACACGAATTCGGGCCTCTGCAGCATGGCCCACCTGTTCAAGGGGTACCGCTCCATCTGCCATTCCTGTGCCCCACACCCAAACATCCCATCCCTCGTACTGTTGATCCTCCCGTTCATAACGAAGCGTAACCAGACGTGAGACATGCTTGTGGACTTTGATCGTCACCGTGGACTGAATACTGCCAGCCATGGCCGTAATCTGCGCGNTCCCTGGNGACAAGGCACGAACGATTCCGGCCGAACTGACCGTTGCAATATCGGAATTGGAGGAATGCCACCGTATGGCGGTTCCTTGGAGCGGCTGCCCAAATTGATCCAGCACCAATGCACGGAAGCGACTGATTCGTGTCGTATACAGAACGGTTTCACCGACAAGCTCAATTCGTTCGGCATGACGATGATCTACCTGCAATAGGCTCGTTGCATAGATAGGACCACAATGAACCGTTATCGTTGCCTCACCTGTCTCTTTCGCATGGATCGTTCCATCCGGTTCAATCTGAATCAGCTGCGGCTCTGAAGAACTCCACAAGACTTCGCAATTCTCGACTACATTACCGAGACGGTCACGCACAATCGCCCGCAGGCCCGCCGTTTCACCTGGGCTATACACCTGCCGTGGAGCATTAATCTCGATCGTGGCCGGTTCCGTTCCGCCGGCATGCTCGATATCATACAGAACCATTAACGACCAGCGTTCTACAGGAACAATGCCGCTAACCTTCCCAATCGAGTCTGTACCTGCCTGATGGTCGTTAACAACCACATGCCATTCACCTTCCGGCAAATGAATCTGCTGCTGGTACGCTGTTGCATTATAAGCAACCATGATTCGATTCCAGGAATCCTGATTGGCCCCGTCCTGAAGCATGAATATGACGACATTACCGTCTGCACGTATAATTCGAAGGTGATTCCGGATCTGGTCTGCGTTGATCATGCGAAAGGCAGGATGGGTGCGACGCAGATGAATCAAACCACGGTAATAGTCAAAGACAGGTCTGAAACGGGACTTGTTGGCCCACGGGATGGCGTTAACCGCATCACCGCTGCGGTAACTGTTCTGATCTCCCGCTTTGGACCTCAGGATCTCATCTCCTGCATGCAGAAACGGAATGCCCTGAGAGGTAAGCAATATTCCGGTGGACAGCAAAGAGCGGCGAACCATCTCATGGTTAAGCACATCATCTGCATCCACATACCGATAGGGATCTGCTGCTTTTACCGCCGATTCCGCACTCCCGCCTTCCACAGGCTGCCCGTCTCTCCACGCCGGAAACCCCAATTCATGTCTGAGATTCATCGTTGTGGCGATTTTGTCCCACAGATTCAGGTTGTCATGGGCGGTGACATAATTGACGGTCTCCACAGGTGACGATGTAAAGTCATCGATAGCCCCGGCAATTCCCTTAAGAAGCTCATGCTCCATGCCGTCCGCTCCGGTTACATACCCTTTTCCGCTGCCATCACTGTCCCCTTTGATGGCACTGCGGAAATGATCATTGAATACGGCAAATCCCTGGCCCCGCTGGGTACCTTTCAGGGTTTTGCGATCCAGCGGCGAGTCTCCGCCTGTCCACGGCTCCCCATAGATCAGCATGGCCGGATCAATCTGCTCACGCAGCTCACGGGTCAGTTCGTTCATCGTATCCGTGTCAATCAATCCCATGAGATCGAAGCGAAAACCATCCACATGATATTCCTCAGCCCAGTACAGGAGAGAGTCGATAATATATTTGCGCACCATTGGACGCTCCGTAGCCAGTTCATTGCCTACACCCGATCCATTACTCAGTGTGCCGTCTGCACGATAGCGGTAAAAATACCCAGGTACGATCTTGTTAAATGGACCTTCGTCGACACCATACGTATGATTGTAGACCACATCAAGCACAACGCGTATACCCTGGCGATGCAGGGACTGCACCAAGGCTTTGAACTCGCGAATTCGCACTGCCGGATCCCGAGGATCGGTAGCATAGGAGCCTTCCGGGACGTTATAGTGCTGCGGATCATAACCCCAGTTATAGGGTGCTCTGAACGTTGTGCCTTCTTCAGCGGATTCCAGTTCATTCACCGTCTGATAATCCGCCACAGGCAGAAGATGCACATGGGTAACCCCGAGTTCGGCAAGATGATCCACACCGATCCGATGCCCTGCCCTGTCAGTCAGACCGGAAGCCGTGAAGGCCAGGAATTTCCCTTTGTACGGAATGTCGGCATGGGGGTCGGAGGAGAAATCCCGCACA
>Ga0058696_1000720_pt1 | contig 13907 bp, 15 predicted proteins | sample AgamicMgSfrz_FD_55077 | JGI IMG/M metagenome (GOLD analysis project Ga0058696, IMG submission 55077) | Agave microbial communities from Guanajuato, Mexico - Mg.Sf.rz | ecosystem: Host-associated > Plants > Phyllosphere > Phylloplane/Leaf | place: Guanajuato, Mexico | collected 2012-05-30 | reverse complement strand
TGCAAACTAACGGAGTTCAAGGCAGCAGGAGCTTTTTCGCTGTGTTTGTTATTAAATTGCGAGGATTAGGCAAACACTTGATAGGAATAAGCTAAAGACTCCTTCCTTCTTTATGACATAATGAACACAGCACGTATTAGTGGCTAATTTATCTAGGGAGGATGCTACATGGAGTATGTAAAGCTTGGTAATACAGGATTAGATGTGTCTCGATTATGTCTTGGATGTATGGGTTTTGGTGATGCAGGTAAATGGCTGCATCAATGGGTGCTGAACGAAGAGAACTCACGCCCTGTTATCAAAAAAGCGCTTGAAATGGGAATTAATTTTTTTGATACAGCAAATGTATACTCTCTTGGTTCAAGTGAAGAATACCTTGGTCGTGCATTAAAGGAATATGCAAATCGTGATGAGGTTGTCATTGCAACTAAGGTCCATGGAAAAATGCATACAGGTCCTAATGGTTCTGGACTTTCCCGCAAAGCCATAATGAGTGAAATCGATAAAAGCCTTAACAGATTAGGAACTGATTACGTAGATCTATATATTATCCATCGCTGGGATGATAACACTCCTATTGAAGAAACAATGGAAGCACTGCATGATGTGGTGAAAGCAGGGAAAGCACGGTATATTGGTGCTTCTGCCATGTTTGCTTGGCAATTTCAAAAAGCATTGCATACTGCAGAAAAACATGGGTGGACAAAGTTTGTGTCCATGCAGAACCATCTAAATTTAATTTACCGGGAGGAAGAACGAGAAATGCTCCCACTTTGTAAGGAGGAAAATATCGCTGTCACACCATACAGTCCCCTTGCATCAGGGCGGTTAACGCGTGACTTATCTGTAACAACACATCGCTCTGAGACAGATCAAATCCAGAAATCTAAATATGATGCGACGTCAGAGGCTGATCGCTTAGTAATAGAGCGTGTGGCAGCATTAGCAGACAAGCACGGTGTCCTTCGCACCAATATTGCACTTGCATGGCTGTTGCAAAAGGAACAGGTTACAGCTCCTATCATTGGTGCAACAAAATTATCTCATCTTGAGGATGCTGCTGGTGCCTTGTCATTTAAACTGACATCAGATGAAATAGCCTTCCTTGAAGAGCCCTATATACCACATTCAATCGTCGGTCATAGCTAATCAAGCAAAAAAAACCGCCATTCTCAAAATGAGGATGGCGGTTTTTGATTATACTGCTTTTGATAAAGAGTTTACTGCTTGTCCATTCCCTTTTCCTTTTTGCAAGCTGATCATCGCTACAAAGGAAATGCAATAAAGCAGTGCTAAATATCCCATTGCTGTTGCTACGTTTGAATGCTGTAAAATATACCCTACTAATATCGGAGATAAGCCGCCTAAGGCTCTCCCAAAATTGAATATCGTATTTGTAGCCGTACTGCGTATTTCTACTGGATAATACTTGCTTATTAATGCCCCATACCCTGCAAACATTCCATTTGAGAAGAAGCCAACGATTGCTCCACCTACTAACAGACCAATGCTTCCAGACGCATAGGAGTATAAGAACACTGCAATTGCTGAAGCGAATAAGAAGATTCCGTAAGAGCGTTTCATGCCAAGGCGATCAATAATTTGTCCAAATGTCAGCATACCTGCAATCATTCCAGCAGCAGTGCTAATTGTCCAAAGGGCAGAGCTCGATACGGACAATCCTTGAGATTGCTGAAGCATCGATGGAAGCCAAATCATTAAGCCGTTATATCCTGCGATTTGTACTGTGGCCATTACTGCCAACGCAACAGTTGTTGCTGTAATTCTCGGAGTTGCAAACAATTGCTTTAATTTGCCTTCTTTCTTTTGTGCAGGCTGTTTTTTCTGTTGGGACGCAACCCATTCTGGCGATTCGTCCAGTTTTTTACGAACAATAAACGCGAAAATTACCGGTGCTAAACCTACGAAAAACAACCCTCTCCATCCCCATGCAGGAAGGATCATCGCACTGAGCAATGCTGCTAAAATAACACCATACTGTGCACCGACACTAACATAGGAAGACGCACGTCCTTGTTTATTCTTTGGCCATGCTTCTGCAACAAGCGCCATACCGATGCCGTATTCTCCGCCTGCTCCTAATCCTGCAATAAATCTAAAGATGTATACTTGCTCAATATTTTGTGCAAGCCCGGTTAAGGCTGTTCCTACTGCAAACAGTAAAATGGTGTAAGTAAAAACTTTTACTCTTCCAAATTTATCTGCTAAAATCCCGAAAATTACTCCTCCAGCTAGCATTCCTATATTGGTAATAGATGAAATAAGTCCTCCTGCAGTCATACCGATATGAAAATCTGCAATAATCAACGACATTGCAAAGGAAATAAACATAATGTCCATACCCTCTAATGTTAATCCAGCTACTGATGCAACTACTGTTTTTTTGCGATAATCCAATGTTGTCATTCTCCTTTCAAGCCTCACAGGACTTAATTAAAGTATAGTTATAAAAAATACCCTTTCATCCAAAGGACAAAAGGGTATACTTAGACATATATAATATGTCTGACCGCTCTTTCGCCTTTTTGGACTCTCTGGACCAGATTAAAGGGAATTAATTTTAACTAATAGTATCATGCTCTATTAACTTCTGACAATCTTTTTTTTACAGACGTATTTTTATTAGTTTATCTCATACAGCACTTCAAACCTTTATAAATCAGCTTTATGACTATATGAATAATTTAATAAGTATAAAATAAATATACGAAAGCATTATTTAAAGACGGTTACTCCCACATATACACCTGCGAAAAAAATGGTTGTAATAAATATTACGTGTAAGACGATCCATGCCCATGCACCATAACGAAAGAGTGATGCCTTTAGCGGATTTCTTCTTTCAGGGGGAATGATTTTCCCGCCTAACATTTCAAACAACAAATAGTTTATCCACCATAACGTATAGCTGTCCCATAAATCCCACTCTGGTTCAAATTTAAATAAAACAGAGTATTTCAGTATTACTTCCCCTAAAACTCCTAAATGGACAATTCCCCAATAAAAAGGAATTTTCCATATCCATTGCTCAGGGCTGTACCTGATTCCAAATAAAGCGATAAATGGAAACAACGTCGATACAAGCAATATTGGGGTTATAAAAATATCCTCTAGTAAATAGTTGTAAAAAGTATAGAACCCTATATACGTTAACGCAAAACATAATAGGTTACCTGAAATCGCACTGATGATAAAAATCAGACCGTAACGCTTCCAGTCAAATCGTATAATAGATAAGCAACCTATAGCAGAGAGGATAATAACAGCAGTACATGCATATGTATGAAAAACCATCGCAAACACCTTCACCCATTCTAAAATTTTGTAGATTCCCTCCAATATTTATCCAAATTTATCTTGCCCTTCCAGCTAAATTTCATGATAAAAAACCTATGTTTCATCAATTTATACGAATCAACTTTCCAAAAACACTAAAAAAAGCAACATTCACATGTTGCTTTTCCATCCACTTATTCCGTTATTTTTCCTTTCACCTGCTTTAATGTCGCGACAATTAGAAAGCTGACAATCACTAATAACAGCCATGAGCTTACCTTCCCAAAATGTACGAGACTCCAAGCTTCGGCTTGATTTGGATATTGCCAAGCTCCGAAGAATGTCGCGATATTTTCGGCTACCCAGATAAAAAATCCAATCAGCACAAAAGAAAGCGATAGCGGCATCTTATGCCGTATTCCATCGACCTCATATGTTACCCATGATTTCCAAAAAATGATAATCACCAACCCGGATAACCACCAGCGCAGGTCTATCCAATAATGATGTGTAAAGAAATTCAGGTAAATGGCAGCAGCAAGTGGAACAACTGCAATAAATGGTGGCCATTTAACTAGCTCTACCTTCAGTCTCCTCCATGCCTGACAAAGAAAACTTGCTACGCTTGCATACATAAACCCACTGTACAATGGAACACCAAAGAATTTTGTAAATCCTTCCTCTGGATAGGACCAGGAGCCCATATGTACTTTAAACAGTTCGAGAGCAAGTCCGATTATGTGGAATAACGTAATAACCTTTAATTCATCCTTCGTTTCCAAACCAGACATTACCATCAGCCATTGCATGAAAAGACAAATGAGAAGCAGCCAATCATACCGAGGCAATAACGGAAGCGGTATATACTGTGTAATTGCTAAAGAGGCGAAGATAACGACTGGAAACAAGCAAGACAAAGCCTGCTCCCACCCAAACACAAGCAATTGTTTTATAGATGATTTATAGCTCCGTTTTACCAATGATGATGTATTCATGGCAAAGCCTCCTATTAGTTTAGTTCATAACCTATTACTCTTCTGTCACATCTTCATCTTTGTATTCTAAAATATCGCCAGGCTGGCAATCGAGAGCCTTGCAAATCGCATCTAAAGTTGATAAGCGAATTGCTTTTGCCTTGCCGTTTTTCAATATCGACAAATTAGCCATTGTTATGCCAACCCTTTCTGAAAGCTCTGTTACACTCATCTTCCGTTTAGCCAGCATTACATCAACATTTATTATTATCGCCATTGTTTTCACCTCAGACCGTTAGATCATTTTCTGATTTTATTTCAATAGCTTCTTGTAAAAGCCTCTGAAGCACTGCTGCGAATACCGCAATTATCATAGAAGCAAAGATGATTACCAAACCAATAATAATAACTCCAGGCGCATCATCTGCATCAGCCATGAAATAAAAGAGCGGCATTGCGATAACAAACAGTCCACTAATGATAATTGCGCAGTATTTAATTACCTTTAAAGCTTTCACAGATAACTCCGAAAAGGCTTTATTCTTGTCGATAAAAATTAGCAGCTTGAATGCTTGATAAAGCGCAATAAAAAAAGGAATGGCAGAAACATAAAAAAAGCTAATAACAAGATATTTTATATAAGTTATATTTGAAAGCAGCTCTCCTGCATATCTCCCAATTTCTGGAACAACAAAGACACATAATGCCAAAATGGGTAGACCAATAAAAATAACAGCTATCTTTAAAAACAGCGTGGACACTTGGTTCACAAAAATACACCTCACTCATTAATTATGTGTTTAATTTACCACAAGTTTTATCGTTTTACAATAAATTAATATTGTTTTTAAATTTATTTTTATTGTTTAATCAGTAAAAAAGCATTCCTTCTATTCGAAGGAATGCTCGGTAAAAGATTATTTTTTAAATATAGGAACAAAGGCTTTAAGGCGAAACAAAGAGAATTCTGTAAAATTAAAGAATTTAGATTTTTTAACTGAATTCAAGTTTGCTGTCATTAGTTTCGTTCTATATTGGATTGCTTCTTCACAGAGTATTTTTTGACTGTTTATCTGTTTCTGGTTATCGTTTCTCTGTATATAACGATATCTTCCATTACTGTCCTGTTCACGTGCTTTACAGTTATCTTTCAGCATTAAAAGCAAACAGTCATGAATTCTATCTTTTATATGTTTTTCTAATATTGGGAAAAGTATTTCCACACGATTTTCCATGTTTCTTGTCATCCAATCAGCCGAAGATAAAGATACATTCTCTGCACCGTTTTGATGAAAATAAAAGATTCTCGTATGTTCTAAGAATGCTCCCACAATGCTTCGAACTCTTATATTTTCACTGACCCCTTTAATACCAGGTTTTAAGCAGCAAACTCCTCTGATGATAAGATCGATCTTTACTCCAGCAATCGATGCTTCATATAATTTCTTAATAATTATTTTATCTGTCAAGGAGTTCATTTTTGCTATGATTCTACCATTCTGATGCTTTTTATGATAGTCCATTTCCTTATCAATTAACTCTATAAACGTATCACGAATTCCAAATGGTGAGACAGATAAATGTTCATAGGACGGTCTTTCCATATACCCGCTCAAATAATTAAAGAAATTAATCGCGTCAGTGCCTATTTTTTCATTACATGTCAGCAATCCCATGTCTGTGTAGATTCTTGCCGTGGCATCATTGTAATTGCCTGTCCCTAAATGGACATAACTTTGAACCCTGCCTTTTTCTCTGCGGATTACGAGTGTAATTTTGCTATGTGTTTTCAAATAGGTCATCCCATAAATTACATGACAGCCAGCTTGCTCCAATTCCCTCGCCCATTGAACATTATTTTCCTCATCAAACCGCGCCTTNAGCTCAACTAAAACCGTTACCTGCTTGCCGTTCTCTGCTGCTCGTTTAAGNCTTTCAATAATCGGGGAATCACCGCTCACTCTGTACAAGGTTTGCTTAATTGCCAATACATTTTCATCATCTGCTGCCTGTGACATGAATTCTATAACTGGTTCGAATGACTCATATGGATGATGCAGCAAAACGTCCTGCTTTGCAATCTTCTCGAATATAGTTCCTTCCCCTTCCAAGTCGATTGGCGGCTGTGGAATAAATGTTCTTGCTGCAATATGCTCATGTGTTGCTTCGATTTTTTTGCAAAACGAAAACAGGAATGTTAAGTCTAAAGGAGCTTGTACATCAAAAACGTCTTTTGAATGAATTTCAAGCACCTGTCTAAGGTAATCAATCACCTCTTGACTGCTGTGCTGCTGCTGATATTCTAAGCGGACTGCTGCTCCCCTTTTCCGCTTCTTCAATTCTTCCTCAATTTCCTGCAGTAAATCTTCTGCTTCATCCTCATGTATTGTTAAGTCAGCATTACGGGTGATCCGAAATGATGTCACAGATTTCACTTTAAATCCTGTAAATAACTTCTCAATAAAACGAGAAATAACTTCTTCTAACAAAACAAATTTTCTTTCCTGCCCCTTTTGTGGAATCTCTACAAAACGGCCAATTACTGCAGGAACTTGCACAATCACTAAATTGCCATCAAGTTCTAATTCCTTCCTTTTTTCTAACGATTTTTCTTCGATAACTACCGCTAAGTTTAAGGATTTATTTAACAGCATTGGGAAGGGACGATACGCNTCTATTGCCATTGGAGTCAACACCGGGTAAACTTGTTCATCAAAAAAGTTTTCCAAAATCGACATTTCCTTCGAGGAAATCTCATCGATGGAAATGATGCGTACGCCTTCTTCTTCTAATAAGCTGGACAAATCANTGTATATTTTATCTTGACTTTTTACTAGCAAACGCGCTTTTTCAGAAATAGCACTCAACTGTTCTTTAGGAGTAAGCCCCGCCTTATTCTCAGGTTTATTAAACCCAGCCTTCACTTGATCCAGGAGTCCAGCAACACGTACCATGAAAAACTCATCCAGATTTGAACTAAAAATTGATAAAAATTTATACCTTTCCAATAAGGCATTTTGGTCATCCACCGCTTCTTCAAGCACTCGACTATTGAAATCGAGCCAGCTTAACTCTCGATTATTGTAATAGGAAGGATTATCTAAATTAACGGTGTTCCAATTCTCTTGATGAGTTTGCATTATTACATCCCCTTAACGATTATTGCTAATATTCTATTAATAGCATAACATGTGTACATCTGATTACTTTGTAAAATTTTTGTAAATTTTTGTAGAAATATGCAGATGTGTAGCTCGTAAGATTAAGTTTTTATACTATAGGGTACAATGGTTAGATGACTTTACAAAAGCTTAATATTTTTTCTTTACATTTTCTTATAAGATATACATATCACCATTTACATAAGGAGGATTCGATAATTGAAAGAGAATTCAATTGCTATCATAGACCTCGGATCTAATTCGATTCAATTTGCTATCTATAACATTGAAAACAATTCTGTTCATACAGAGGAAGTAAAGCGAGTTAAAGTAGCTGCAAGACTCATCAGTTACATAGATAAGCAAGGAAATATCACAAGGGAAGGCATAGACTTAACATTACAAATTTTACAAGACTTCCAAAAAATCGGCGCAGAAAATGGCGTAAGCAGAATGATTGGCTTTGCCACTGCCGTGATTCGGAATGCTGCTAACCAGGAAGAGGTTTTAGCAGAAATCCAACAGAAAACAGCTATTCCATTTTCTATTTTAAGCGGCTATGAAGAAGCCTATTTTGGTTATCTTGGCATCATTCAAGCAATCGACCTGCAGGATGGTATTACCATTGATATTGGTGGAGGAAGCACTGAAATCACTTTATTCCGAAATCGCCAATTAATTGAGTATTACAGCTTCCCATTCGGTGCAGTTAACTTAAATGAAAAATTCACAAAAGGTGAGATAGTCACAGCAGAGCAAATTGATAACCTACAAGCTTATCTGTCTGAACAACTGCAAACACTTCCGTGGTTATCTGCAGCTGGACTTCCTGTTATTGGAATTGGTGGCAGTGCTAAAAATCTATCCCGTATACATAAAGCGAAAGATAAGAAAAACTCTTTAAATATGTCAATAGAAGATATCGACAATGTATTCAAAGAATTATCCTCCTTAAGTGTGACGGAGCGTTCTGATATTAAAGGCTTATCTAAAAAAAGGAAAGATATTATCATACCAGCCATCCAAATTATCTCTACTTTAATGGAAATGACCAAGTCTCCCTACTTTGCTTATTGCACTCAATCAGTTAGAGATGGGTTCATTTATGACTTGCTTGAAAAAACGAATAATGCCTCTTAGAAAAAAACCACCGCACGTTTGTCCGGTGGTTTTCTACTGTTGTTTGTTCAATGGAAGGTCGAACAAGACATGCTGAAATTAGGAATTAAGTTCATTATAAGATAAAAATCCTTATCCATGTTTTAAGATTTTGTAAATTCTGTATATAATATGGTGATAAATCTGCTCTCTATACTATACTTCTAGCTTGAAGGATATATAGAATTCTTAACAAAACTACTAAGTAATCCGATATATTTTAAGATAGCTTTAAGCTAACTAACTACTTAATTTAAAGGAATGAGGAAGATAAGAGTGGAGCCTGCGACTGTTGACAAGCAAACTCAAGATCAGAAGAAAAAACAAGCCGCTCTCTATAAAGCAATATGGAGATGGCATTTTTATGCTGGGATAATTTTCGCGCCATTTTTAATTATTCTTGCAATCACTGGCTCTGTATACTTATTTAAGCCACAAATTGAACAGATGCTTTATCAGGATTTTTACGAAGTTAAACAGCAGAAAGAGCGAATAGCTCCGTCTGAACAGCTTGATATTGTGACAAATCATTACGCTGGAGCAGAGGTTACAAGCTATCGTCCTGGAGAACAAGCAACTCGTTCAAGTGAAGTAAATATCACCTACCAAACCGAGTCATTGACAGTTTTTATTGACCCATACAATGGTAGTATACTCGGTGAATTAAACAGCAATAATCGAGTTATGGATTTAATAGAAGAAATTCATGGTGAATTAATGGCAGGTACCACTGGTGATAGAATAGTAGAACTTGCCGCTTGCTGGGCAATTGTATTAATTGTAACTGGAATTTACTTATGGTTTCCGCAAAAGAAGAGAAGCTTTGCAGGTACCCTTATACCACGGTATACAAAAGGCAGCAGGGTCCTTAGAAGAGATCTACATGCTGTACCTGCTTTTTGGGTTACAGGTGGGTTGTTATTTCTTATTTTGACTGGGTTGCCTTGGTCAGGATTTTGGGGAACAAACTTTCAAGCTTTAGTAACAAATACAGGAGAAGGCTATCCTCCATCTGTGTGGGTTGGAGCTGCACCGACATCTAATATAAAAACAAAAGATATTGCAGAGGTCCCTTGGGCTGCTGAAACTTTGGATGTACCAAAATCAAAGCTTGAAGGCTTCATCCCTGTTTCTATTGACGATATAGTCGAAATTGCTGAGCGGGAGGGAATGCATCCAAGCTATTCTGTTATTTTCCCCTCCTCAAAAGAAGGTGTTTACACTCTGTCTGCTTTTCCGCCAAAAGCAAAGGATGAAGCAACCATCCATATCGACCAATATACTGGAGCGGTCTTAGCCGATTATCGCTATGATAATTACGGCCTTATCGGCAAGATAGTTGCTGNCGGGATTACTTTGCATAAAGGAACAGAACTCGGCTTCCTTAATCAATTAGTTAGCCTCCTTATTTGTCTTGGTACTCTTTTAGTAGCTTTCACAGGTGTTTATATGTGGTGGANACGCAAGCCTAACACAGGATTAGGAGCTCCAAAAGCACCAAAGATAAAAAATATGAAACCTCTGCTCTTCCTGCTTATTATTTTAGGAATATTGTTTCCTTTAGTAGGCTTATCACTTATCTTTGTTTGGCTTATTGACTGGTTGATTATTCAAAGAATGCCTAAAGCTAAAAGGTTTCTAAATGCATAAAAGGTGGCTTGTTTCGTGAAAAAAACATTATTAGTCCTATTATTAGCTTGTTTTATATGCCTGCTGTTGAGTGCCTGCTCCCTTCTTAAACAGGATGCCGCTTCCCTTTATAAAAAAGAAGCACCTCTTGAAGCCGAAATAGCTCTTCCTGCTTCCATAAAAGCAAATGCAGTGGCTGAGATAAAAGTTACCCTTCATCAAAATGGCGAAGAAGTTAATAATGCTGACTATGTACATTTTGAAGTATGGAAGCAAGATGGCTCNGCCGAAAGAATTATGGAAGAGGCGGAGAAACAAGGCAATGGCGTCTATAGCATAAAAAAGATTTTAAGCAGTGATGGTCTTTATTATGTAAAAGTGCATGCAAGCTATAATGACTCTATCATTATGCCGCAAAAGCAATTTATTGTTGGTGAGCTTTCTGAAGGTGATTTAAACTACTTACAGAAGAATCTTCCAAAGCAAGAGGAAAATCATGAGCACCATCATTAATGTTTCAGAAAAAAGAGCTGAGTAGCTCTTTTTTCTTTTCCCCTCCAACCTAAATTTAATTCTATTAGCCTATTTAATTAACTAAAAAAAGATTGCGTTACGGAAATATTGTCCATATAATAGGGAAATGCAAATGATAATGATTTTCATTATTAGTAATTAAGAAAAGGAAAAGGCTACTTATATGTTGCAAACCCCTCATCTAAAACATTTAAATAATCGTTTACACAACATGTGGAGGCTACTATTATTCATTTTCTTCCTAGCTGGATTAATTGTTACATTAGTAACAGCAGTTTCTTTGGAGCAAAGGATATCACCTTTCATCATGTTTGGACAGCGATTTTCAACTATGATTCCTCACTTACTGAACAGCAAATCATTTATGAACTGCGACTACCGAGAGTGATTGGTGCTGCCATTGTCGGAGCTGCTTTTGCTGTTGCCGGAGCACTTATGCAAGGCGTAACACGTAATCCTTTAGCAGATGCAGGGGTCTTGGCATTAACGCAGGAGCGATGTTTGTTGTAACTCTATGCTTTGCCTTTGTTCCGAGCATCTCCTACTCGCTATTAATGGTATTTTCCTTTATTGGGGCTGCCCTTAGTACACTATTAATCTTTATAATGGGTGCTTCTGTTCCTGGCGGCCTGACCCCAATGAGATTAACCGTATCAGGAGCAGTGATTGCTGCTCTATTGCACTCTTTAAGTGCAGGCATCGCGATATACTTCGATTTAAGCCAAGATCTTGCCTTTTGGTATGCAGGAGGGGTTGCAGGCATTAAATGGGACCACTTGAAGGTGCTAGTTCCTGTGATTGTGCTCACAATTATATGGGCTGTTAGCATGGGACGCTCTATATCCCTTATTGCAATAGGTGAAGAAACCGCCATGAATCTCGGCATAAAAGTGAATCTGATTAAACTCCTATCCATCATTGCCGCAGTCATTTTGGCAGGCGTATCTGTGTCGGCTGTCGGTTCTATCGGATTTATCGGACTAGTTATTCCACATATTGCTCGCAAGCTTGTAGGCTCTGACTATAGTTTTATCATTCCAATGTCAGCCTTGCTAGGGGCAATTCTCTTAATGCTTGCCGATTTAGGAGCACGTACTGTTAATCCTCCGCGAGAATTGGCAATAGGGATAATAGTCGCTGCAGTAGGTGTTCCTTTCTTTCTTTATACAGCACGTAAGGTTGGGAGGGATTTATAGATGAAAGCAAACTTACGCAGCTCTAAAACCCTTACAGTCGCTCTCGCGTTAGTTCTTATAAATGTTATCGTCATTTTAATCAGTTTGAATACAGGCTCACTGCGGATTGCACCACTTGAAGTAGTGCGAACTTTGCTTGGGTTGGTGATAACAAATCCTCACTTGTGCTGTTTGACTATCGCCTGCCTCGCATCATCATTACAATGTTGGCAGGCATAGGTCTTGGTATATCAGGCGCAATTCTGCAGGGCGTATCAAGGAATCCATTGGCAGACCCAGGCGTTATCGGATTACATGCAGGTGCTTCATTTGGGCTAATCATGTTTGTCACCTATTTTCATTCCTTAAACGATAAAGCCGCATTGCTTATTCCATTATTCACTTTTATTGGTGGATGCTTGACGGCATTTATCATCATCTTACTTACATATGATCGCTATAAAGGGATACTGCCAATTCGACTCATCCTTGTCGGGATTGCAATCGCAGCCTGCTTTAATGCTATCACCTTGTTTCTGTCCCTGCGTCTTGATGAGGATACATACACATTTGCATCAAGGTGGCTAGTCGGCAATGTTTGGGGCAGGGATTGGATACATGTTATCGCACTACTACCATGGATTGTTATATTGACCCCTATAGGCATTCTGCAATCACGAAAGCTAGATGCTTTATCTTTTGGAGACAGTACGGCGGTGGGGCTCGGTGTTTCTGTGCTCCGCACTCGCTTGAGCATGCTAGCAATTGCTGTTGCCTTATCCAGTGCAAGTGTAGCAATGGTTGGAGGGATTGGCTTTATAGGGCTCGTGGCCCCCCATCTTGCACGCCGTTTAGTCGGACCTAGACATCAGCATTTTCTTCCTGTCGCAGGGCTTCTCGGTATGGTCATACTTGTCTTATCGGATACTGTTGGGCGTTCGATCTTTCAACCAAATGCGATACCAGCTGGGATTGTTGTAGCAGCGATAGGCGGACCTTATTTTCTTTACTTATTAACAAAAACAAAATAATTCACCGAGGAGAACACAATGAACAAGCAACTACTTATGGTATTCACAGCAATGCTGTTATTAATTCTTGCTGCTTGCGGACAAACATCNTCAACTGACAGTAAGGCAAGTGACACTAAAACAGAAAAAGACGAACCAAAAATCGCGTCTCTTTCAATCCATCTTACAAATGACCTCCTTGCATTAGGAATAACTCCTGTCGGCTCTGTTGTCGGCGGTGAGCTAAATGATTTTCTTCCACATGTTAAGAATCGATTAAAGAATTCAACAAAGCTTGGTCCTGCAAAAGACCCTGATATGGAAGCAGTTATCGCCTTAGATCCTTCTGTCATATATATTGATGAAGGAATTTCAGGGGAGGATATTTCAAAATTCAAAGACATTGCTCCAACAGAAAGCTTTAACCTTGATGAGGGAACTTGGCGCGATCATTTGAAGGCAATCGGCAAGCTCGTCGACCGCACCCAGGAAGCGGAAGATTTCATTGCAGACTATGAAAGCCTGACAAGTGAAGTGAAAACATTGGCTACTGATGAACTTGGGGAAAACAGTAAAGTTATGGCTATCCGTGTAACTGCTAAAGAGCTTCGTGTATTTACGACAAAACGTCCACTTGGCCCAATACTATTTGATGATTTAGGATTTAAGCCAGCAGCAGGAATAGAAGAATTAGATTCCACACAGCCATATGAAGTCATTTCCCAGGAAGTTTTACCTGATTTCGATGCTGATGCTATTTTTGTCGTTGTAAACAGTGACGACAAAGCCCAAACAGCCTTCAAGCAGCTCGAAGAATCCCCAATTTATCAAGGTTTAAATGCTGTCAAAAACAAGCATGTTTATGTTGTTTCCGATCAGCCTTGGCTTGACTACTCAGCACTCGGTAACAAGCTTGCAATGGAGGAAGCTAAGAAGCTGTTTTCGAAGTAAACAGTAAAAAATCCTATG
>Ga0058696_1000719_pt1 | contig 13936 bp, 14 predicted proteins | sample AgamicMgSfrz_FD_55077 | JGI IMG/M metagenome (GOLD analysis project Ga0058696, IMG submission 55077) | Agave microbial communities from Guanajuato, Mexico - Mg.Sf.rz | ecosystem: Host-associated > Plants > Phyllosphere > Phylloplane/Leaf | place: Guanajuato, Mexico | collected 2012-05-30 | reverse complement strand
TATCCAGAAGTGAAATTCACATATGGCCAAACGATCGGGGTCCACCATGATGTATTGACGATCCTGACAGACCGTCTTGAGGAAGCGGGGTTCGATACGAACTCTGAACATGCTGAGACAGCGATTTTGCTAATTGGCCGAGGCGGCAGTGATGCTGATGCAAATAGTGATATATATAAAATTTCAAGATTATTATGGGAAAAATTAAACGTTAAATGGGTCGAAACGGCCTTCATGGGTGTAACGGATCCGCACGTTGATGAAGGTATTGAACGATGCATCCGGTTAGGGGCAAAAAAAGTGGTGATGCTGCCATATTTCCTCTTCACTGGGGTGTTGATGGAAAGAATGGAGGATATGCTGAAAGGCTATCAAGAGCAATATCTTGATCGAGAATTCATTTTGGCGAAGTATTTTGGGTATCATCCAACCTTACAGAACATTTTGCATGAACGAGTAATTGAAGCCAGTGAAGGCAGGTCAAGCGGTGCACGTGATCTGGAAAACTATCGTAAACATGTCGAGGAACATGGACATGCTCACCATCATCACCATCATGACCACGACCACGATCATCATCACGATCACGACCATGATCATCACCACGGCCATGATGGGCAAGTGGTGGGTACATCCAAATGATTTTGTTTTTGGCGGGAACAAGTGATGCAAGGGAATTAGCGATTGAGATGCAGCAGGTTGGGTTCAAGGTTTTGGCAACTGTTGTAACCGAATCGGCGGCCAAGAGTTTGCAGGATGCAGGGATATCCACCCGGATTGGCCGACTATCTGCAGAAGATATGACATCTTTAATCTCTGCAAAAGGTTTTCAGGCTGTAGTCGATGCAAGTCATCCATTTGCCGAAGAAGCATCCAAAAACGCCCTTAACGGAGCAAAGGCAGCAAATGTCCCTTATATTCGTTATGAGCGTGAAAGTCAACGGTTTCAGAATGATAAATTGATAGTTGTCCGTGATTATGAGGAAGCTGCCAAGCTTGCCGCAGAAAAACGGGGAGTCATCATGCTCACGACCGGAAGTAAAACCCTAGCCGTGTTTGCAAAAGAACTGGTGGGGCTCGAGAATACCAGAGTCATAGCGAGAATGCTGCCACGAATGGACAATATGGAAAAATGTGCGCAGTTGGGCATTGAACAAAAAAATATCGTTGCGATTCAAGGGCCATTTTCCAAAGAATTAAATAAAGCTCTATATGAACAGTATGGGGTCACATTGATGATAACGAAAGAAAGCGGCAAGGTCGGTGCGGTTGATGAGAAATTGGAAGCCGCGTTGGAATGTGGAATAGAGACGATCATGATATCACGACCGGATGTTGACTATCAAAATGTTCATTCCAGTTTTGATCATGTCATTGCCGAGTTGAATAAACAGCTAATTGAAAAATAGGAGGAATGCAAGATGGATTTTAAAACAGATTTCAAACCACTCACGGTAGACCCTGACAAAATATATGATTATAGCTTTTCAATCATTGCTGAAGAAATGGGCAATCATGATTTTTCTGAAGATGAATGGAAGATCGTCCGCAGGGTCATTCATGCTTCAGCGGATTTTGAATTGGGAAGAAGTGTCATCATCCATCCAAATGCCATTCAAGCTGGTGTGGAAGCCATTCGCAAAGGAAGGCATGTCATTGCTGATGTGCAAATGATCGAGAGCGGTACAGGCAAAAAAAGATTTCAAAAACACGGCGGGGACGTTCATTGCTATATTTCAGATCCGGATGTGATGGTCGAAGCAAAACGTTTGAATACGACAAGGGCAATCATTTCGATGCAAAAAGCCGTAAAGGAAAATGAAGGGGGCATTTATGCCATTGGCAATGCACCTACCGCTTTACTTGAGCTCATTCGCCTTATTAAAGAAGGGATTGCAAAACCGGACTTAATCATTGGAATGCCTGTTGGGTTTGTTTCTGCAGCAGAATCGAAAGAGGAACTGGCTAAGATCACAGAAGTTCCATTCATTACGAATATTGGCCGAAAAGGTGGAAGTACTGTCACTGTTGCCGCATTGAACGCGATTTCCCTTTTAGCTGATAGTTAAAAAACATGGAAAAGAAAGTGAAAAAAGACCCCTCACAAATGCGTCATGGATATACGACGGGAGCATGTTCGACAGCCGTGACCAAAGCGGCATTGACTGCATTGATCACGGGGGATGCACTAGAGGAGGCAACGATTTCCTTGCCAATTGGCCGAGATGCCACTTTCACTATTGAGAAATATGAAATATCGGAAAATGCGGTTAGTGCAGAAACGGTCAAAGATGCCGGAGATGATCCCGATGCCACACATCTGGCCCATATTATCTCTACTGTCAGCTGGTCCGATGCACCTGGGATTATCTTGGATGGAGGGACCGGAGTTGGTCGTGTGACCAAACCCGGGCTTCCCGTTCCTGTTGGGGAAGCGGCTATTAATCCTGTACCGCGCAAAATGATTTTAACCACTGTGCAGCAAACATTGGAAGAATTTAAGATCAATAGAGGGGTGAAAGTCGTCATCTCCGTACCCGCAGGTGAAGAAATAGCGAAAAAGACATTAAATGGCCGCTTGGGGATTGTGGGAGGCATTTCCATTTTGGGAACAAGGGGCACTGTCGTCCCTTTTTCCAGTTCCGCCTATATGGCAAGTATCGTCCAGGCTATCAGTGTCGCCAAAGCGAGTGGGTGTGAGCATCTAGTATTAACGACTGGCGGGCGCAGTGAAAAGTATGCAATGGGCCTTCTTCCAGACTTACCTGAGGAAGCCTTTATTGAAATGGGTGATTTTGTGGGCTTCTCACTTAAGCAATGTAAGAGGCAGGGAATTAAAAAGGTCTCACTGGTCGGCATGATGGGTAAATTCTCCAAAGTGGCCCAAGGTGTGATGATGGTGCATTCAAAAAGTGCCCCGGTCGACTTCGGATTTCTATCGGAAATAGCCCAAAGCGTCGGAGCTGAAGGTGATCTTGTTCTTGAAATCAAGAATGCAAACACAGCGTCACAAGTCGGGGATATGATGTCAGCCATTAATAACTTTGACTTTTTTAATAAACTATGTGAATCCTGCTGTCACTCTGCCATTAACCAGGTGAAGGGCGGCATTGAAATGGAAACGGCGATTTATTCGTTGAAAGGACAATTACTGGGAAGGGCTGTTGGAATTGAGTCAATCGATTAAATTAATTGGGATAGGGGATAACGGTCAGGAAAGCTTACTGCCTCAATATGCCNAATGGATAGAAGAAAGTGAAGTGCTGGTCGGAGGTGAACGGATCTTATCCTTCTTTCCGAACTATTCTGGCAAAGAAGATTGCCATAAAGGGCGGCTTNAAAAAGGTCGTGGAGCAACTGCAGGATGAAACNCGTCCAACNGTTGTCTTAGCTTCCGGTGACCCACTGTTTTATGGAATGGGAGGCTATCTTTCCAGCAAAATCAACATGGAGGTTTACCCATATTTCAGTTCGATTCAGCTTGCTTTCGCAAAAATGGGGGAAAGCTGGCAAGATGCCTTCCTCGTCAGCATTCATGGCCGCAGCATGAAAGGGCTAGCCCAAAGAATTGATGGGAAAGCGAAAGTGGCCTTACTTACAGACAGTGAAAATAGTCCCGATCAACTGGCTAAATATCTCCTTTCATTCGGAATGACTGANTACCGGGCATTTGTGGCTGAAAACCTTCAAGGAGAAGCCGAAGAAACTGGCTGGTATGAACTAGATGAAATGACGGAGCGGGAATTCTCTCCCTTGAATGTCGTCATTTTGAAAAGAAAATCAGAAGGTCCAAGCTGGTCCTTGGGGATAGAAGATGAAGAATTTTCGCAGCGTAAGCCGGACAAAGGCCTCATAACCAAAAAGGAAATTCGAGTATTGAGTCTGCATGCGTTGAAGCTAAGGAAAAACAGCATAGTTTGGGATGTTGGGACGTGTACAGGCTCAATGGCAATTGAAGCGGCCAAGCTTGCATCCGAAGGCCAAATTTACGCGATTGAAAAAAATGAGCCTGATTTAGAAAACTGTTATCAAAACCAACGTAAATTCCGTACCGATATAACGGCTATTCATGGAAAAGCTCCGCAGGGATTGGAAACTTTTCCGGATCCTGATGCAATCTTCATTGGCGGGACCGGCGGCGAAATGGCAGAGCTGATCAATACTTGCTGCAAACGGCTTAAAGTTGGCGGCAGGATCGTTCTGAATGCTGCGACGATCGAGAATCTTTACCGGGCTAATGAGGCATTTGCTGAAGCTGGTTTTCACACTTCCATCATGCATGCGCAAATCTCCAGAAGTAAGCCAATATTGGGAATGAACAGATTTGTACCTCTTAATCCGGTTTATATCATTACTGCACAACGAAAGGAAGACATGAATGAGTAATCTTGGTACATTATATGGCCTTGGCGTGGGCCCGGGCGATCCAGAGCTNATTACNGTAAAGGCATTTCGCGTGATTCAGGAATCTCCGGTCATTGCGTATCCCAAAAAAAGAAAAGGGAGTAAAAGCTACGCCCATCGCATTGTTGAAGTTTACATTCGTCCTGAAGAGAAGGAGATGCTGGGCCTTGTTTTTCCGATGACGAAAGATCAAGCCATCTTGGATCGGGAATGGACTGGAACGGTTGAAAAGGTTTGGCAAAAANTAAATGAAGGAAAAGATGTAGCTTTCGTTACGGAAGGCGATCCGCTTCTATATAGTACGTTCATACATATGATGAAATTGATGCAGGAGTTGCATCCTGAAGTCGAAATCAAGACGGTCCCGGGCATTTCTTCCTTTAATGGATCAGCGTCAAGGCTGGGCATCGCTTTGGCTGACGGTGATGATCATGTTGCGATAGTTCCTGCAAGGGATGATTATGAAGCGATGAAGAAGGCGATCGAAGATCATGATGCCGTGGTGTTCATCAAAGTGGCAAAGGTCATCGATTTAATGATTNCCGTTTTAAAAGATTTGGACTTACTTGAAAAGGCCTCNGTCGTAACCAAAGTCACTTCCGATGAAGAAGTGATTTGGAAAGTGAGTGAATTGGAAGGACTTGAACTNGAATACTTAACATTGATGGTGGTGAGNAAATGAAGATATATATTGTAGGGGCCGGCCCGGGTGATCCGGATTTGATTACTGTAAAAGGATTGAACATTCTCCAAACGGCCGATGTGATTTTATATACGGATTCATTAGTGAATGAAGAATTGATTGCTAAGGCAAAACCCGATGCTGAGGTGCTAAAAACGGCTGGAATGCATTTGGAGGAAATTGTTGGCATCATGGTCGATCGTGTTAAAGAAGGAAAGATGGTTGCCAGAATCCATACAGGGGATCCTGCCATGTACGGTGCAATCATGGAACAAATTGTCCTATTGAAGAAAGAGGGTATTGGTTATGAGGTGATCCCTGGAGTGAGTTCGGTATTCGCCTCAGCAGCGGCAATAGGAGCAGAGCTGACTATCCCTGATTTAACCCAGACACTCATATTAACGAGGGCTGAAGGACGTACGCCTGTTCCGGAATTTGAAAAATTACGTGATTTGGCTAGTCATCATTGTACGATTGCCCTTTTCTTGAGTGCGACCTTGACAAAAAAAATCGTTAAAGAACTCCAGGAAGCAGGTTGGAAGGATGAAACACCTGTCGCAGTCATTCAACGGGCAACATGGCCGGACCAAAAAATTGTCCGAACCACATTAGTGAACTTAGATGATGCCATGCGTCAAAACGGTATCCGCAAGCACGCGATGATTTTGGCTGGATGGGCTTTGGACCCTGACATCCATGATAAAGATGAATACCGTTCCAAACTATATGATGCGAGTTTTACCCACGGTTTCAGAAAAGGTGTTAAACCATGATCATTGAATTGAAAGAAGCGGAACTTGCTCCCATTAAACGGTCCCATACTTATGCGATCGTAGCGATTACAAAGCATGGTGTCGAGCTGGCACGAAAATTACATACCGTTTTTTCGAATTCCGATCTATATTACATGAGCAAGTTTGAAAAAGGGGACGAAGAGCATAAACAGATCCAGCTTTTTTCGGGCAGTGTCCGTATGCTATTGCCAGCTTTATTCAAGGAATATAAAGGAATCATACTAATTATTTCTCTCGGGGCAGTAGTCAGGATGATTGCACCAATTTTGAAGGATAAGAAAACGGACCCAGGTGTCGTAGTCATTGATGATAAAGGGGAAAATGTTATCAGTGTACTTTCAGGGCATCTGGGAGGGGCAAATGAACTGACAAAGGAAGTGGCTGCAGCGCTTGACGCAAGAGCCATAATCACGACGGCTTCGGATGTACAAAAAACGATTCCTGTCGACTTATTCGGCCAGCGCTTCGGCTGGATTTGGGATTCAGCAGAAAAATTGACGCCAGTAAGTGCTTCCGTAGTAAATGAAGAGCATGTTGCCGTTGTACAGGAGTCAGGGGAACGGAACTGGTGGCCTTATGAAACGGCATTACCTGAACGAATTATCGTATACCCATCCATTGAAGAAGCGCTTCAAGCAAAGCCGCAAGCAGCTCTGGTCGTGACTCACCGCATGCTTAATCAGTCGGAAATGAGGATCCTTGAAAATGGGATCGTATATCGTCCAAAGGTCATTGCCCTCGGTATCGGATGCAATAGGGGAACGGCGGCGGCTGAAATTGAGCAGGTGATTACAGAAACACTAGCCGAATTATCATTTTCAATAAAAAGCGTTAAAGCGATTTGTACAATTTCCTTAAAGAAAGACGAAATCGGCTTGATTGAAGTAGTTGAAAAATACGGCTGGGAATTCGTGCATTATGAACCCGAAGAGCTTAATCAAGCCAAAATTGAAACGCCATCGGATACAGTATTTAAATACACGGGTGCATATGGTGTGAGTGAACCGGCTGTGAGGATTTATACCAAAGCTGAACAATTGGAGCTTATTAAGAAAAAATCGGGGAACGTAACCATTTCAGTTGGGGTCATTCCTTTTTAAGGAGGGAGAAGAAATATGAATGATAGAAGATTGGTAATTGCGGGTACCGGAAGCGGGGTCGGTAAAACGACATTGACCATCGGAATCATGGCAGCCCTCCAGAAGAAAGGCCATACGGTTCAAGGGTTCAAATGTGGTCCTGACTATATTGATCCTACTTATCATACCGCAGTTACAGGACGGATTTCACGCAATCTTGACAGTTGGATGTTCGAACATGACACTGTCCGGGAAATTCTTAACAAAGCAGGTACCGGAGCTGATATATCGATCATCGAAGGAGTCATGGGCTTCTTCGATGGCAAAAGTCCGTTATCCAATACAGGATCGACGGCTGAAATCAGCATCATCACGCAAAGCCCTGTCCTGTTGGTAGTCAACTGTGCCAGCATGGCTCGGAGTGCAGCTGCCATCGTAAAAGGATTTCAGGACTTTTCGACCGGTCCTAACATCATTGGGGTCATTGCCAATCAAGTGGGAAGTGTAGGCCATTACAAAATCGTCAAATCAGCCATTGAGCAAGAATGCGATGTACCGGTGCTGGGATATATGAAGCGGGAATTGGATATTGATATTCCAAGCCGTCATTTAGGTTTAATTCCTGCGATTGAACGCGGGGAACTAAATCCGTTTTTCGATAAGCTTGCACAATTGGTCATGGAAACGATCGATATCGATCAGCTGTACCGTTTGTCCAAGACAAATCCCGTTTCCAGTGGAAACTCAAATATTTTTCAACCAAAAAGTGAAAGTGACGTGTGCATTGCCGTCGCAAAAGATGCAGCCTTCAATTTTTATTATCAGGAAAACCTTGAGCTGCTTGAAGCATATGGGGCGAACATCAAGTATTTTTCTCCATTAAACGGGGATGAAGTACCGTTGGATGCTGATGGTTTATACCTTGGTGGCGGTTTTCCTGAGGAATTTGCAGCTGAACTTTCCGGTAACATNGGTGCCATAAAATCCATCAGAAGCACCATAGAAAAGGGGATGCCGACTCTTGCGGAATGTGGAGGTTTCATGTTTTTGAGCAAATCGATTGAAACAACTTCCGGAGAGACGCATCAGATGGCAGGAATGATACCGGGCAGGATTAAAATGCAGAAAAAGCTTGCAGCACTTGGGTATCGTGAAATTACAGGAACTCCAGGCAATTTTTTGATCAAAGGAATGGAGGAGGCAAAAGGTCATGAATTCCACTACTCGACATTTGAAGCGGATGCTGATCTTACATATGCCTATCAAGCCAAAGGCAGATTCGGTTCGAAACAAGAGGGGTGTGTATTGGGCAACCTTGTTGCTGGGTATACCCACTTTCATTTTGCTTCCAATCCAACACTTGCAAAGAACTGGATCGATGCTTGCTTAAAACAAAAAAACAGATCTACCCATGAAACTATCAACTAGTAAAAGGCATAATTTGAAGCTTAAGAGGAGGCGGAGCATGAAACCGGGAAAAGTTCATCTGGTCGGTGCGGGTCCCGGAGATCCGAAATTGATTACGGTATATGGACTGGAATGTATCCAAAAGGCGGATGTCATTGCATATGACAGGCTTGTCAATCCAGAACTATTAAACTATGCAAAAGAAGATGCAGAACTGGTGTATTGCGGGAAATCACCAGGGAAACATCATCTCATTCAAAATGAAATACATGAACTTTTAGTGGAGAAAGCCTTACAGGGGAAAAACGTCACCCGTCTGAAGGGTGGAGATCCATTTGTCTTCGGGCGGGGCGGTGAGGAAGCGGAGATACTGTCTGCTAACGGGATTGAATATGATATCGTCCCAGGAATCACAGCAGGAATCGCAGCACCGGCTTATGCGGGCATCCCGGTAACCCACCGTGAACATGCCTCAAGTTATGCCATTGTGACAGGCCATGGCCGTGATTACAAGGGGCAGGATAACCTGAATTGGCAGGCGTTGGCTCAAGGCATCGATACCATTGCCTTTTATATGGGAATTGGTAATATGCCGTTCATCTGTGAAAAATTGATGGAGCATGGCAGGGATGGTAAAACGCCAGTGGCCGTCATTGAATGGGGCACGACAGATAAACAAAGGACGATCACCGGTACTTTGAGTTCGATTTCTTCGAAGGCTGTAAAAGAAGAAATTCAAAATCCGTCAATCTTTCTAGTAGGGGATGTCGTCCAATTAAGAGAAAAAATCCAATGGTTTGAAAGAGTGATTGAATCAGAGTCCATTATGGAAGGGAATGAGTTGGAATGTCCATCATTCAAGAATTGAAGGAACGCCGGGCGATAAGGAATTACGAAGAAAAAGAAGTGGAAGATCAAAAAATCAGGCAGTTATTGGAAGCGGCTACGTATGCCCCTAACGACCGATTGCGTGAACCTTGGAGTTTTTATGTAATCAAGGGAGAAGCGAAGCACCGGTATGAAAGTTTGGCAGAAAGGTATCTGCATGAGCGCTTCCCTACCAAGCCAAAATTGATTGAAAGTTCACTGGAAGTTGTTAAGACGACACCGCTCATCATTGTCGTGACTTCTGATATTTTGCCGGATGATCCAGATTCATCCGAAGACAATGTATTCGCGTCTTGTTGCGCTGTCCATTCGATGTGGCTTGCCGCAAAAGAGCTAGGTCTTGGATTCGTTTGGCGGACTAGAGGAGTGGGTCTTGTCAGGGATGAACGCCTGCACGAATTTATCGGCTCACCGGATAACAAAAAAGTGATCGGCACCATTTTTGTCGGATACCCTAAAGGAGATCAACCGGTTCCTGCTACTAAAAGGACTTCATACATAGAAAAAACAGTTTGGCTATGAGGGTAGGTGAGTGAGTGGCACGCAGAGGATTAATGCTTATTTATACGGGAAACGGGAAAGGGAAGACGACTGCCTCATTAGGGGTGACTTTAAGGGCAATCGGCAGAGGAATGAATGTCAAATACCTTCAGTTCATAAAATCTCCAGAGCGTACATATGGGGAAGCATTGGCATTGGGAAAATTAGGAGTTAAAATGGAACAGCTAGGTATTGGTTTCACATGGACCAAAACCCCGGAAGAGCATCGCAATGCATTGGCGTTAGCTTGGGAAAAGGTGAAGCTGGCCCTTGCTGATCCGGGCATTGATTTACTTGTTTTGGATGAGCTGAACAATGCTTTAGCCATTTCCAAATTCCCGATTGATGATGTCTTGCCATTGGCTGAAGTCATCGATGCAATTCGAAATCGTCCCGCTCATATGCATATAGTCATTACCGGCAGGGACGCCAAGCCAGAGCTTATGGAAATGGCGGATTTGGTTTCATCGATTGAGGCGACCAAGCATTATTATGACGAGGGGATCGGTGCAGTCAAAGGATTAGAGTTTTAGGGGGTGAGCGTAATGAAGGCACGATCCATCATGATACAAGGGACGTCATCCGATGTAGGGAAAAGTTTGATTTGTACGGCGTTTTGCCGGGTATTTTCCAATAAAGGATTACGTGTCGTCCCTTTCAAGTCACAAAACATGGCTTTGAATTCTTATGTAACCTTGGATGGCGGTGAAATCGGACGGGCTCAGGGAGTACAGGCGGAAGCAGCACGGATAACGGCAACGACTGATATGAATCCGATATTACTGAAACCGAAGCAGGATATGGTTTCGGAAGTGATCGTTCACGGAAAGCATTTTCTTGATATGAATGCAAAAAGCTATCGGTCCCAATTTGTCCAGGAAGCCATGCCCATCATCCGTAAATCGATGGAAAAACTACAAGATGAATATGACATCATCGTACTCGAAGGGGCAGGGAGTCCTGCTGAAATTAACCTTAAGGACCGGGATATTGCAAATATGCGAATGGCTAAACTCGCGGATGCGGCTGTCATTTTAGTGGCCGATATTGATCGTGGTGGAGTATTTGCGTCCATTATCGGGACACTTGCCTTATTGGATCAAGAAGAACGGGATCGTGTAAAGGGGATCATCATCAATAAATTTCGTGGCATGCGTGAATTGTTGGACGATGGCATTGAATGGGTGGAAAAGGAAACCGGGATTCCGGTCCTCGGGGTGCTGCCCTATCTAGACGTGAATATTGAAGCGGAAGATTCACTTGCCCTCTCTTCCTTACGTTTTAAAAAACCTAAAAAGGCTGAGTTTCCGATTGATGTAGCCGTCCTGAGATTTCCGCGGATCTCCAATTTTACAGATGTGGATCCGTTTTTCGATGAACCCGGAGTAGGTGTCCGACTTGTTAGCAGTGTCCATGAGTTAGGTAATCCCGATCTGCTAATTTTGCCGGGAACAAAAAACACGATGGAAGATTTAGAGTGGTTGAAACGTATGGGATTTGATCGGGCCATCAATGAAATGCGGAAACAAGGAACGATGATCTTCGGCATATGCGGCGGTTTTCAAATGCTAGGGACTAAACTTTTCGATCCCGATGCTATCGAGGGTGATGGTGAGAACGCAGAAGGGCTTTCGCTTCTTCCGGTGGAAACCGTCTTTCAAGCAGAAAAGAAGACGGTACAAATGGAAGGTGTCCTTTCTGCTGGGATAATGGAAAGTCAAATGAATCTTAACGGTTTCGAAATACATTTAGGCAGAACGACATTGAAGTCACAAGTAAGGCCTTTTCTATTATTGAAGGATGGAAGAGAGGATGGAGCCATTTCCAATGACAACCAAGTTATGGGAACATATCTCCATGGAATATTCCATAATCGCTTGTTCACTAGATTACTGGTTAACCAAATTCGACGGAACAAGGGGTTGGATGAAGTGAAGGAAAACGTTCAAAGCGACTCGGAGCGCAGGGAGGAAGCGTATAATCTCTTGGCTTCCCATCTGGAAGAAAACATTGATATGGATACCATCTATCAATGGCTGCTGCTCGAAACTGCAGAAAGTTGAACAAGAGTCAGTCGGTGCTTAGTATGTTGATCAAGGCCCTTTTATCTGCAAGAAAGATCAATTTTGAGCTGCAAGTCCTTTTATTTAGCCATAATAAGTGACAGAGGCATACAAGATATGTTATGTTGTCTTCTCTACATATTTTATACAAAATAAAAGGATGAGGTGTTCATATGAATAAAACAGAATTAGTGAGCAGTGTTGCAGCACAAGCTGAACTGACAAAAGACGAAGCAAAAAAAGTAGTGGATGCATTGTTTGAAACAATCACGGCTACACTTGCTAAAGATGAAAAAATCCAATTAGTTGGTTTTGGTACATTTGAAGTGCGTGACCGTGCTGCCCGTACAGGAAGAAACCCGCAAACTGGCGAAGAAATACAAATTGCAGCTAGTAAAGTACCTGCTTTTAAAGCAGGTAAGGAATTAAAAGAAGCTGTAAAATAAAAGGTGAACGAAGAAAAAAACCTGGCGATGAAATATGCGCCAGGTTTTTTGTTTACTGACTGATTCGTAAACAGATAATATATACCGAATGTAACTCAGAAATGGAAAAGATAAAAAATCGACTTTGTCATCTATTCGTATGTTGTAAGAGCCATTTGGAGTTTCATAAATTGAAGGGATTAGGGCGTGCCCATGACCAACAATGAAAAAAGCCGAATCCATGAAGCTGTAATGGACTGTAACACAAATGAAAAAAAATTATAGTACTTATTAATAAGGTTTATACTGTGACTATGTTAGGCTAAATGAATAACAGGCTTTAAAACCAAAATAAAAGAGGTGAAAGAAATGCTGAAGAAAATAATGAAAAAAATCAAACAGCTTTCCCAAGGCAGCAGTGAGCGAAGACATGGGCATTATCGCCGAGGCAGCAGCAGCAGCAGCCGGGGGTACAAAAGGTATCCCATGAGTGGAAGTGACCGCTACAAGAGAAAAGGGCGGGGCAGCAGCAGCTAATTCCAATTCTTTGACTTCAATACAGCCTGCAGGTCCATTGAGATATCTTTAATATCTGAGTATGGTTCTTGGATGCTTAATAACCTTTTCAGTATATGCACGGTTTCTTTTTCTAACGAAAGCTCTTCTGTCCAAGGAAGTGCTTTTTTACTTTTGGAATCGTACGTCGTATAAAGTACATAAAGAAGTATTTCCCCCAAGTCGTAAAAATCCTGCCTTTTCAGCTGCAAAATGGATTCTTTAGCGAGGTTGTCAGAATTGATCATCTTGGACAAACCAAAGTCTATCAAAATGGGCTGATGGTTCTTAAGTAAAATATTCGGTATACGTAAATCTTGATGGAAAATGTCATGCTCATGTAGATAACATACTAAATCGACCAGCTTATGCAGAAAATATAGAGACTCTTTCTCATTGAACGATAATTGATTCAAGAAAATATGGTCTTCTAAATTATTCCCGTCTATGAAATCCATCACAAAATAAACATTTCCATCTTGCGAAAATTTCTCGTGAAATTTAGGGATATTTCTGTGGTTTAACATTCGTAATATGGACATTTCATTTTCAAACTGTTTCAGCTCTTTTTTGCTGCGGCGTTTACTTTTCCGGAGCTGTTTGATCACTATATTTTCATTCATTTTCAAATCATTGCAACGATAAACAATACCGTAGCTTCCTGTACCGATTACAGCCTTTACCTCATAGCGATAATTCAAAACCACACTCTTTTTTAGAGGAATATCCACAATCAATTGGTAGAACTTTCTAAAGGAACGCAAAATTGAAACTTCCCTCACCACTTTCAAATATTCGAGTCAAGAACGAAAAAGACCATTATTAACTTTGCTGGAAATATAAATGATCATGGTTAGTTTAACACTGATTTTTGGTGATGTGGTAATGAAAGTCTTTTATTCGGGGAGTTCTTTTACAATTAAAAAGAGCTATTAAAAAGTTTTTCCTTAAATTTCATAATATGAAATTATATGATTTTTAAAATGATTAAGTTTACTATAATGAATTCATAATAAAAGAGTAGGAGGTGATTAGATGGATGGGCGCGAGTTGAGAAATTGCTTTGGTAAATTCCCAACCGGAGTCACGATAGTGAGCT